>Ga0268298_10001512_pt1 | contig 27278 bp, 22 predicted proteins | sample WWTPWeurt_MetaG_FD_194462 | JGI IMG/M metagenome (GOLD analysis project Ga0268298, IMG submission 194462) | Activated sludge microbial communities from WWTP in Nijmegen, Gelderland, Netherland - WWTP Weurt | ecosystem: Engineered > WWTP > Aerobic digester > Activated sludge | place...
GAAGGATTACAAGGAGTTACTATTGCAGATCCGTCCCGCCTTCGGCGGCAACATCATCGCCACCATCATCTGCCCGGATTCCGAGGTGCAGATGGCCACGGTGCGGGAAGGGGTGATGGAGAAGGTGCCTCTGGCGGAACCGGTGCTGGGTCGCCTCACCGAGGTGCCCTACCAGTCGGACGAGATCGATCACCTGGTGCGTGTCATCGAGCGCCATCACGAAGAAAACCGGGTCAATCTCAAGGCCGCCCCCATCATCGTCGCCGGCGGTTACGGCATGGGTTCCAAGGAAAACTTTCGCTTGATCCACGAACTGGCCCACACCATCGGCGGCGAGGTGGCCGGTAGCCGGGCCGCGGTGGACGCGGGCTACATCGATCACGCCCGCCAGGTGGGCCAGACCGGCGTCACCGTCCGTCCCAAGCTCTACATCGCCTGCGGTATTTCCGGGGCCATCCAGCACCGGGCCGGCATGCAGGACGCCAAAAAGATCATCGCCATCAATGCCGATCCGGAGGCGCCGATCTTTTCCATCTGTCACTACGGCATCGTGGGTGACGTGCGGGAGGTGATCCCCATGTTCATCGACGCCTATAAGCACAAACTCAAGTAGCCGAGTCCGCCATGGCCAATTTCTTCACCGACAATCCCGACCTGCTGTTTCACTTCGACCACCTGGAACTCCAGGAGGTGGTGGAGATCGCCGAGCACGGCTATAAGGAGGCGTCCGAATACAATTACGCCCCCACGGACTATCAGGACGCCCTCGACAACTACCGCAAGGTGTTGGAGATCGTCGGCGACATCACCGGCAACTTCATCGCCCCCCGCGCCGCCGCGGTGGACACCGAGGGCTGTCATTACGAGGACGGACGGGTGAGCTACGCCCAGGGGACTCAAGAGGCGCTGGATCAGCTCACCAAGGCCGAGCTGATGGGCTTTACCCTGCCCCGGCGCTATGGCGGGCTCAACTTCCCCACCAGCCTCTACACCATGGCCATCGAGATGGTGTCCCGGGCCGAGGCCTCGCTGATGAACCTGTTCGGCTTGCAGGACATCGCCGAGACCATCAACAAATTTGGCGACGAGGCCCAGCGCCAGGAGTTTCTGCCCCAATTCGCCGACGGCTCGGCCACCGGCGCCATGGCCCTCACCGAGCCGGACGCGGGCTCCGATCTCCAGGCGGTCAACATGCAAGCCTATCAAGACGCCAACGGTCAGTGGCGACTGAAAGGGGTCAAGCGCTTCATCACCAACGGCAACGGTGACATCCTGCTGGTCCTCGCCCGTAGCGAGCCGGGCACCAAGGACGGCCGCGGTTTGAGCATGTTCGCCTGTTACGGACGGGACAACGTCAAGGTCCGCCGCATCGAGAACAAGCTGGGCATCCATGGCTCGCCCACCTGCGAACTCCAGTTCAACGATACCCCGGCCCAGCTCATCGGCAAGCGCAAGTTCGGTCTCATCAAATATGTCATGGACCTGATGAACGGCGCCCGGCTGGGGGTCGCCGCCCAGGCCCTGGGTATCGCCCAGGCAGCCTATGAGGAGGCTCTGAGCTATGCCAAGGCGCGGGAGCAGTTCGGTAAGTCCATCTACAACATCCCGGTGATTACCAACATGCTCATCGACATGCGGGTGGCCTTGGAGACCGACCGCTCCCTGCTCTATGCCGCCGCCAAATGGGTCGACCTGCGCAACAAGTTGGAAGAGAAGATCGAGCACCTCAAGGCGGCGGGCAAGGACCAGTCCGCCGAGGCCGCGCGGCTGAAGGAGGCCACCCGCAACGCCGCCTTGCTCACCCCCATGGCCAAATACGTGCTGACCGAGAATTCCAACCGCATCGCCTACGATGCCCTCCAGGTCCACGGCGGCACCGGCTACATGAAGGAATTCAATGTCGAGCGCCTGGTCCGGGATGCCCGCATCACTAATATTTACGAAGGCACTTCCCAGTTGCAGATCGTGGCCGCCATCGGCGGCGTGGTGAACGACATCTTCGCCGACCTCTTCACCGAAAAGGAACACAAGGAATACAAGGGCAACCTGGCCAGGTTGGCGGACGAGCTCAAGGAGATGCGGGTCCTCTTCCTCGACTGTCTCAAGTACGTGACCGACAAAACCGACAAGCACCTCCAGAGCGTGGTCGCCAAGGAATTGGTGGAGATGTACTCCTACCTCTATACCGGCTATCTGCTCATGGATGAGGCCGAGATCGACAGCCGCAAGGTGTTCATCGCCAACCGTTACATTCTTGGCGCGGCGGCCAAGGCCCTGCGCAACGCGGCGGTGATCAAGAAGGACGCCTGCGCGGATCTGCTGCATGCGGACGAGATTCTGATCTGAGGCGACAAGTCCCTTCCTGAACCTCGGCAACAGAAAAGCGGCCCTTGAGCTTGAGGCGCGGAAGCGCCACAACCCGGCTTATTGGCATGAGCCAAAGCTTTGGGAGGCGCTTCGCTCATCGCCAGCCGCAGGGAACCGGGCCTCGGCTGGAAAGGCCTATTTTCGGTTCTTCCCAAGAGAACAATACCAAAGATACCGATCTTATTGTTCTACAAACAAGAACATAAAATCGTTGTTTTCCACCCATGCCCGGCACCGCTGAACGCGAATATCACTTCCTTGTAGGTCTTGTTCTCAGCGGTGGATGAGAGACCGACGTCCACATCCCCATCCCGACCGTGCGGAAGCCCAGAATGGATTCGGAAAGGGTAGTTGATAAAGACAAGAGGCGGGGGAAACCCGGATTTCCCGCCGCGATCAGCCTGGGCGATTGCCGAAAAAAGATATACCTGAAGGCGACGGCTGTTGATTCGCCTTCCAGGTACGCCAGCTGGCGCCGAGCGAGCTCTGTAACGGCTGGCGGAACACCGAAGGCGGACGAACAGACCAGCCGGCTGGTATATTTTTTGACAGAAATCGCCTTAAGGGGCGAAGGTGGTCACATCCGCTTTGGATCTGAGGAGGGCGGTCAGATGATGGTAATATCCCTGTCCCAGTTGGCGTCTCAAGCTGCCTTTCTCCTTTGACTTGGTTCCCTCGTCAAGGCCGGCGAGGTGGCCATCCTGGACGGAGGTCAGGGAGACCAAGGCATAATCCCCATTTTCCAAGGCCTGACCGCCATAGACCGGCTGATTGTCCTGGGGCTTGGGAAGCTTGAATATATAGGCCACCAAACTTGGTGAAAGCGACGCATAGTCGCGCTTGATCGCTCCCGGGGTCTGCAAAGAAAATCCGGTCTCCTGTTGAAGGCGCTCCAAGCGGACGCCTTCCTTGAGCTTGGCTACCAGCTCTTGTCCTTTTTGCTCGGCCTGGGCGCGGGCCCGTTCCGCCTGAAGCCGCTTGGTCACACTTTCCTTCACCTCTTCCAGGGGCTGTAACCGAGCCTCTTCATGCTCGCGAACCCGCAGTACCATCATCCGCTCCGGGCTCAACTCGATGACCTCGCTATTATGGCCGTCGATCAAGACATCATCGCCGAAGGCCGCGGCCAACACCTTGGGTGCCGAGAGCAGGCCTTCGCCTCCTCCGCGACCGATCCAATCGCTGGTTTGAATCTTGAGACTCAGGGTAGTCGACAGGCTTTCCAGGCTGTCCGGATGCTCGTAGGCCAGATCGGCCGCCTTTTCGGCCTGGTCATAGAGTTGTTGTTCACCCTCCCGGCGTCGGTACGAGGCCAGAATTGGCTCTCGAGCCGTGGCCAGGGATGGTTTTCCACCGGGCTTGACCTCGGTTACCAGGATCAGATGGAAACCGAAGCGGCTGCGCACGGGTTCGCTGAGTTTTCCCACCTCGGTGCCGAAGGCGGCCTCCTCGAAGGCCGGATCCATCATCCCGCGACGGAAATACCCCAGATCGCCACCAGAGGCCGCGGAACCCGGGTCTTCGGAGAGGGTGCGTGCCACCTCGGAGAAGGACTCCCCTGACTTGATCCGGGCCACCGCGGTTTCGATTTTGGCCCTGGCTTGGTCCACCCTGGCGGCCTCGGCGTTCTCCGGAACGGCTATCAGGATATGGCTCGCTTGGCGTTGTTCCGGCTCGGCGAACTCTTCCTCATGCTGTTCCAGATAGGCTTGCAGCTCTTGATCGCTGGGGTTGAGTTTCTCGCCCAGGGTTTCCGCGTCCAAGACCACATAATCCAGCTTGATGCGTTCGGCTGTGTAGAAGGCATCCTTGTGCCCTTCATAATAGGTTTTCAATTCATCTTCAGTGGCCTGGGTCTGGTTCATGAATCCTTGTGCGGGGATCACCAGCAGACTGACTTCGCGTTGTTGCTCCCGCAGCCGCAGGATCTCCGAGAGTTCGTGATCGGATACTATGGCGGTTGAGGTTATGGCCTGTTCCATCTGGGCGGCGAGCAAGGAACGACGAATCTGCTGTTCAAATTGCGCCGGTCCGGCGATGCCTTGATAACGTATGGCGCGCTCGTAGAGGCCATGATCGAACTGCCCATTGGCCTGGAAAGTGGGGATGTTCAGTATGGTGCCGCGGACTTGGTTGTCACTGGCGTAGAGACCCAGATTGGCGGCCTCCTGCAAGATCAAGATGGATTGAACCATGCGTTCCAGGACTTCCTTGCGTAAACGTTCCTCATCCAGGAGTTCAGGGTTGAAGGCCGTTCCCAGGCGTTGTTGCAGCTCGCGCTGGAATTGCTGGGATCGCTGGTCCAATTCCCGCTGAGTAATCTTCTCGCCGTTGACTTTGGCGATGATCGGTTCAGCCCCGCCGCCGAGGTATTCATGGATACCCCAGAGGGCGAATGGAAGGGAGATAAGAATGACAATGGCCCAAGCGAACCAACCCTGGGCACGATCACGGATCTCTTGCAACATGGCTTGGACCTACTGGAGAGGGCAGGGCATTCCGATAACAAAAATCGGGGTTCCTGCGAAGGTTACCCCGATTTTCGGTTCATAAATGGCGGAGTGGACGGGGCTCGAACCCGCGACCCCCGGCGTGACAGGCCGGTATTCTGACCGACTGAACTACCACTCCTAATAAACTAGCTGGTGGGTGCTGAGGGGATCGAACCCCCGACCCTCGCCTTGTAAGGGCGATGCTCTCCCAGCTGAGCTAAGCACCCCTCGTGGCGAAGAAGCTACTTTATCGCATCCCTTAAGACTTTTCCAGCCTTGAACTTAGGTGCCCGCGTGGCCAGGATCTCGATCTTCTCCCCGGTCTGGGGATTGCGGCCTGTGCGGGCCGCGCGCTCCTGCACTAAGAAGGTGCCAAAGCCGACCAAGGTCACCTGGTCCCCGTTCATGAGGGCCTCCTGGATGGCATCCAGCAGGCCCTCCAAGGCCCGTCCTGCGGCCGCCTTCGATATGTCCGCTGCATCCGCCATGGCTTCTACTAGCTGAGACTTATTCATTGACCAAGTTTCCCCTTTGGCAAGTTTGCATTCTGGTGACGGTAGCCTCTGCTCCCGAACTCGACCGTCTAAGGTACGGCTTTATAACAGCCGTGAAAAAAAACTGTCAAGCCGCTATGGAATGAAAAGCCGGACGGCTTCGCGTCCCGATCGGCTATAAACCCATAGAGGTGTCCGGCTCGGCCTGAAAGCATGAGCGTCCCGGGGAGGGACGAGCCTCATACCCACTCCTGCTTGCCTGAGGCTCTTCGGTTCAATGGGTGGCCACCGTGCGTGACTGGCCTCCCAGCTTTTTTTCATCTGCGGGCAGCGGCCCTTCTTCCGTTCCGGCGGCAAGGCCGGTCCCCTCCAGGGGTTTGGGATGTTCCTTGAGGGCGACTTCCAATACCTGATCGATCCAGCGCACTAGACGGATATCAAGGTTTTGCTTGATGTTTTTTGGAATTTCGACAAGATCCCGGGCATTTTCCTCGGGCACTAAAACGGTGGTGATCCCGCCACGGTGCGCCGCCAACAATTTTTCTTTAAGCCCGCCGATAGGGAGCACTTCGCCACGCAGGGTGATTTCACCGGTCATGGCGACATCCGCGCGCACCGGGATATGGGTGAGGGCGGACACCATGGCGGTACACATACCTATGCCGGCACTGGGCCCATCCTTCGGTGTGGCGCCCTCCGGGACATGGATATGAAAATCGAATTTCTGATAGAAATCCGCCTCCAGTCCAAGCGTCTCGGCCCGACTCCGCACCACGATCATGGCCGCCTCGATGGATTCTTTCATGACATCCCCGAGTTGCCCGGTATGACTCAGGCGTCCCTTGCCAGCCACCAAAGCCGCTTCGATGCGCAGGAGTTCACCGCCGACCTCGGTCCAGGCGAGGCCGGTCACCTGCCCGACTTGGTCGTGTTCGTCCGCCCGTCCATAGCGGAAGCGTTTGACTCCAAGGTATCTTTCCAGGTTGGTGGGGGTTACGAGGTGTTTACGGTTGGTTTCCTTGCGCAGCAGTACCTCTTTCACCACCTTGCGGCAGATCTTGGAGATTTCCCGTTCCAGGTTGCGGACCCCAGCCTCCCTGGTGTAGTAGCGGACAATATCGCGGATGGCGCTTTCGCGGATCTGCAGTTCGTTTTCGCCCAGTCCGTTGCTCTTGATTTGTTTGGGGACCAGGTAGCGCAGGGCGATATTGACCTTTTCATCTTCCGTATACCCCGAGAGCCGGATCACCTCCATCCGGTCGAGCAGTGCCGGCGGTATGTTCAAGGTATTGGCGGTGGCGACGAACATCACCTCGGAGAGGTCGAAATCGACCTCCAGATAGTGATCCACGAAGGTATGGTTTTGTTCGGGATCGAGCACCTCCAGCAGGGCGGAAGCTGGATCACCGCGGAAATCCATCGACATCTTGTCGATCTCATCCAATAGAAACAACGGATTCCGACTGACGATCTTGATCAGATTCTGGATGATCTTGCCCGGCATGGAACCGATATAGGTGCGTCTGTGGCCGCGGATCTCCGCCTCGTCCCGTACCCCACCCAGGGACATGCGGACGAATTTACGGTTGGTGGCACGGGCTATGGAATGACCGACCGAGGTTTTGCCCACCCCTGGAGGACCGACCAGACAGAGAATCGGCCCCTTGAGCTTGCGTACCCGTTGCTGTACGGCCAGGTACTCAAGGATGCGTTCCTTGACTTTGTCAAGCCCGTAGTGATCCGTCTCCAGGACGTTTTCAGCCTCCTTCAGGTCCAGGCGGACCCGAGAACGGCGTCGCCAGGGCACCTCCACCAGGGTGTCCACGTAGTTGCGAACCACGGTGGCTTCGGCGGACATCGGGGACATCAGCTTGAGCTTGTTGAGTTCCGCCAGGGCCTTCTTTTTTGCTTCCCGCGGCATCCCGGCGCGCTCAATACGGCGGTTGAGTTCCTCTATCTCGTTGGGGGCATCTTCAAGCTCTCCCAGCTCCTTCTGAATCGCCTTCATCTGCTCATTGAGATAGTACTCGCGCTGGTTTTTCTCCATCTGACGCTTGACGCGACCGCGGATACGTTTCTCCATCTGCAGAATGTCGTTTTCCGCCTCCATCTGGCCCATGAGATTTTCCATGCGTTCGCGCACATCGGCCATTTCCAGCACCCGCTGCTTTTGATCCAGCTTGAGCGACATGTGAGCGGCCATGGTGTCTGCGAGTCGGCTGGGATCGTCTATGCTGGCGAGCGAGGTCAATACCTCGGGCGGCACCTTTTTATTCAGCTTGACGTACTGATCAAAAAGATTGGTCGCCGAACGCATCAGCACCTCGATCTCACGTTCGGACAATTCGATTCTGTCTTGCATTGGGGTTGTTTCAGCCACGAAATATTCTTCGCTCTGGCTGAAACGGACCACACGAGCGCGCTTTTCCCCTTCCACCAGCACCTTAACCGTACCATCGGGAAGCTTGAGCAATTGCAGCACATTGGCCAGGGTGCCGATGCTGTGGAGATCCACTACCTTGGGATCATCTACCTCGGCGCTTTTTTGTGCGATCAGCAGGATCTGCTTGTTGTTCTGCATCGCCATGTCGAGGGCGCGAATGGACTTCTCCCTACCGACAAACAAGGGGATGACCATGTGGGGATAGACCACGACATCTCGCAACGGAAGAACTGGTACGGCCATCTTGAACGCCCCAGCGGATATGGATTCTTCGTGTTCCATGGAGTTGGTTCCTCATTGGCTTTAGCCTCGGCCGTGACCGCCCGGTTGCGGGTCGCCGGCTTGCGGCACTCGGCCTTCAAGACAGGGTTCGAAGGATAAGGTTCAAGAAACTGGTGGGGTTGGGATCACCCGTTCAGCTCACTTGGCTATTCAGTTTGCGGTAGCAGGAATGGTATTCAAGAGGGTGAATTCGGAGGCGTAGGGAAATAACCGGGATAAACGGCACATCAGGCGATGATGGGAAAGCCGATCTCATGATTCGGAGGCGACTCTCTGCCGCTCTCCGCCCTCGTAGACCAGGTAGGGGGCGTTTTCTCCGGCGATAACGGCCTCATCCACCACGACCTTCCTTACGCGGTTCATCGAAGGCAGGTCGTACATGGTGTCGAGCAGCACATGCTCCAGGATGGTACGGAGTCCGCGTGCGCCGGTCTTGCGTTCCATGGCCCGGCGGGCGATGGCGCGCAAGGCCTCGGATCTTAGCTCCAGTTCGGCGCCTTCCATCTCGAACAACCTGTTGTATTGCTTGATGAGGGCATTCTTCGGCTCGGTCAGTATCTTGACCAGGGCCTCTTCGTCCAGTTCTTCCAGGGTCGCCACGACCGGAAGCCGACCGACGAACTCGGGGATCAGGCCATAACGGATCAGATCCTCCGGCTCGACATCCTTGATGATCTCGCCGATCTTTCGGCTGGAATCCTTGCTTCGGACGTCGGCGGAAAAACCTATCCCGCCTTTTTCGGAGCGGTCGCGAATGACCTTTTCCAGACCGGCGAAAGCCCCTCCCACGACGAAGAGGATATTGCGGGTATCCACCTGGAGAAATTCCTGCTGGGGATGTTTGCGTCCACCTTGAGGAGGAACGGAGGCGATGGTTCCCTCAATAAGTTTCAGCAGAGCCTGTTGTACCCCCTCACCGGAGACGTCGCGGGTGATGGATGGGTTTTCCGACTTGCGGGAGATCTTGTCGATCTCGTCGATATATACGATTCCGGTCTGCGCCCTTTCTACATCGTAATCACATTTCTGCAGCAGCTTCTGGATGATGTTTTCGACATCCTCCCCGACGTAACCGGCCTCGGTCAGAGTGGTGGCGTCGGCGATGGTGAAGGGGACATTCAAGAGTCTGGCCAGGGTCTCGGCCAGGAGGGTTTTGCCCGAACCGGTCGGACCGATGAGCAGGATGTTGCTCTTGGCGATCTCGATGTCATCCTTTTTACCGCGGGACTCCAGGCGTTTGTAGTGATTGTAGACGGCCACGGAGAGGATCTTTTTGGCACGCTCCTGACCGATGACATACTGGTCGAGGATGGCGCGGATCTCATGCGGCTTGGGTAATTTATTGGTTTCTTTGCCGGAACTGTCCTGCATCTCCTCACGGATGATGTCGTTGCAGAGTTCCACGCATTCATCGCAGATAAATACCGAAGGTCCGGCAATGAGCTTTCTGACTTCGTTCTGGCTTTTCCCACAAAAGGAGCAATACAAGAGCTTGTTGTCGTCGCCCTTGCTGCGGTGATCCTGACTCATGAGGGGTTATCTCCAGCTGGGTGAGGGAGGGTCAAGGCAACCCGCCGGGGTATCGCCGATGATCCCCAAGCCCATCATATCCAATTGATAAGGGATCAATAAACCGAGTGTGGGTAAGAGATAGGAACAGCGCGTGCTCATTTATGCGATGGTGCCAAGGAGGAGCGGTTATCGAGCACTTGGTCGACGAGGCCATAGGCGACGGCCTCTTCCCCGCCCATGAAGTTGTCCCTTTCGGTGTCTTCGGCGATCTTATCCAGGGTTTGTCCTGTATGCTTCGATAGGATTCGGTTGAGTTTATCTCGCAACAGGAGGATTTCCCGGGCATGAATCTCGATATCCGTGGCCTGTCCATGAAAACCACCCAGGGGTTGATGGATCATGATCCGCGAGTGGGGCAGGCAGAACCTTTTTCCCGCCTGCCCGGCGGACAGCAGCAGGGCGCCCATACTGGCTGCCTGCCCGATACACATGGTGCTCACATGGGGACGGATGAACTGCATGGTATCGTAGATCGCCATGCCAGCGGTGACCGAACCTCCAGGTGAGTTGATATACAGGTAGATATCCTTATCCGGGTTCTCGGATTCGAGAAACAACAACTGGGCCACAATGAGATTCGATGTGTGATCATCCACCGGCCCGACTAAAAAGATCACCCGTTCCTTGAGCAAACGGGAATAAATGTCGAACGCCCGTTCCCCTCGCGCAGTTTGTTCGACCACGATGGGGACCAGACCCAGATTATTGACCTCAAACCCGTTCATGTTCACTCGCTGTCGTTGCCTGTTGACCCTGGCCGCTTATTGGCGCCGTTCCTCCATAAAAGGAACGAAACCCGTGACCTGATCCTCGATCTTTGCCCGTTCCATGACCCAGTCTACCACCCGATCTTCCAACACCAAGGACTCAATGGCCGCCATCTGCTCTTTCTGGTTGTAATACCATCTCATCACGTCCTCCGGCTGTTCGTAGCTGGCGGCCAGGGTTTCCACGGTTTTGCGAATCCTGGCGGGGTCGGCTTTGAGGGCATTCTTCCTGACGATCTCGGCAATGATGAGGCCCAAGGCGACCCTGAATCGGCCTTGTTCCTGGAAGATCTCACGCGGCAAATCGAACCGGCCCGCATGCCCTGCCGCCTTGACCTCCTGCATCGCCTGTTGGTGCAAACGCTCGACTTCGGCATCGATCAAAATCTTGGGCACCTCGATCAAGTGCAACTTCACCAGGGCTTCCATGACCTGTTGTTTGATCGTGGTGTGGATTTTCTGGTCGAGTTCCCGTTGCATATTGGCCGTCACTTCCTGGCGCAGGGATTGGACATCCCCCGAAGCGACTCCCAGGTCACGGACGAACTCGGCATCAATTTCCGGTAGCAGGGGCTCTTCAACGGACGAGATCTGTACCTCGAAATCCACCGCCTTGCCGGCAAGGTTGGCGATCCGGTAATCGGCAGGGAATTCGGCGTGAACAGTACGGGAAGACCCCGGAGCGGCGCCAATCAAGCCTGTTTCAAAACCATCGATAAAGGTATCGGAACCTAAAACGACTCGGATATCCTTGGCTGAACCACCATCGAAAGCCTCACCTCCGACCTTGCCCTCGAAAGAGATCTGCAGGCGATCCCCAGTCTGCGCCTCGCGCTCGATCGGATTCCACCGTACTCGTTGTTGGCGCAGTTTACCCAACATGTGCTCGACATCATCCTCGGTAATCTCGACCACTGGACGCTTAATCTCGATCTCCTCGATCGCCCTGAGTTCGACGTCCGGCAACACCTCGAAAACGGCGGTATAGCCGTAAAACAGATCGGTAGCTCCGGAATCGAATTCGAACTTCGGTTGGCCGGCAGGTTTGAGTTTTTCAGTGTTGACGGCCTCGACAAAGCTGGATTGCAGCAGGTCTCCCAGCACCTCGCCACGTACCTGACCGGCATAGCGTTGCCGTACGACGGACATCGGCACTTTGCCGGGCCTGAATCCAGCGAGACGCGCCGATCGGGCGATCTTCAGGAGACGCTTTTCCACCTCGGCATTGACTTGCTCGGAAGGCAGTTGAACCTTGACCCGCCGCTCCAATCCTTCACCCGTTTCAACAGTGACTTGCATCAGTACCCCTAACTGCCACTCAGAATGACTTGTTCTATAAAACATAAAACGCACCTTTCGACCGGAAGCTCCGGGCCACCGGCTGCGGCGCGTTTTATACTGCGCTGGTGCGAAAGGAGAGACTCGAACTCTCACGGGTTGCCCCACTGGAACCTAAATCCAGCGCGTCTACCTATTCCGCCACTCTCGCCAGAGTTCGGCTCGCCGAACCGGACTCGATTATAACCTCAGTGTGGAGACAGGGTAACACTCAGCCGTCTTGGATACCGGCTTTCCGGTCGAATGAAAACAAGGAGATCGGCTTTATGTGATGAGCGAGTTACCTCAGCCAACTGGTCATACCGGCCAGCCTGTCCCCGCGAAAGCGGGGAGAAGCCGGTATACAGAGGCCAGGATGGCCTTCGAAAGGGACCGTCCATGGCTCTGGATTCCGGCTTTCCGGACGGAATGACGGCACATCTCCTTCTCACTGAAATAACTTTCTAATCAGAAGGTTGTTTGTTTCCTGTACTCTCTTCATCTCGGCGCGTTGGTGTTCGCCTCCACAACCAGGAGAAGTCCCCCCAATGCAGGAATCTCTTACCACGGCTGTGGAGGGCGATACCGAAGTCTTATTCTTCCGGTCTTGGCTCGCGCTGGACGGGTTCCTGGGTTGAGCGAGGTCCAGGAACTTCCCTGGGTTCTCTGGATTCTTTGGGCGGGGTAGTCTCGGGAGGAGCCGGATGGTTTTCGGTTCTCATAACGGTCTCGGCAGCCTCGGTCTCCCCTGATGGTACCGAGGACGAGTCCGGGCGTTGAGTGCGTGTCTCATCCTGGGGCTGAGACGGACGTCGACCACCGGAAGGGCGTCGACCACGCCGCATCTGATTGGGATAACGTGGTCTGGGCTCGGGTCTGTTGTCTGATTCAGCCTCGCCGACCACTTCCCCAACGTCGCCAGTCCCAGCCGCTTCCCCCCGATAGGCCTCGGTTTCGCCGGAGGGGCCGACTTGTTCACGAACTTCTTCCGCCGCCTCTCCGGTATCAAAACGGGACTCCCGATTCATTATCCCGCCCCCTCCCGATCGCCGCCGTCCACCCCGACGACCACGCCTCGAACCGACGGCCTGGTCACGGGAAGGTTCCCCCGTCACTTCTGTTGGTGGTTCAAGACTCTCTGGGGTACTGACCGGCGCGGTTGGAATTTCCTTGGATTCGATATGGGCCGGGGTGGAGGGTTCTCTAGTCGGCGTGGGTTCGGGCGCATTGGCGGTAGGCGGTGTTACTGGAGTTTGGCGTTGGCGATGAGTCGAGGCGCCGTAGGATGGGCGCTCTGATTGGCCGGTGGCCTGACGCGCAGAGGTACGCTCCATCTCGCCGCCGGTTGGGGTTGGACGGGGACCGGGAGAGCGACGGCGATCGCTCCGACCCCGGTTTGGGGCGACTCCGGCCGTGCCCTGACGACTGGGGGGTTCGGGGGGACTGGCTTCAGGTTGTTCCTCCGTCACGCTGGTCGGGACAGGTGGTGAAGGCGTCCGTGGGTTGAAGATCGCCTGCCAGATCCGTTTGATCAGGCTTTCGCACTGGGCCTTGGGCGGTGATGGCGGTGGTTCTTCACTAACGGTGGGTGCCGGTGTGGCCGGTGTGATGCTGCGAACTGCGGGTTTCTCGGTCCGGGGTTTGTCGGTGCGGAGAAAATCCGCCGGCTCTGTTTCTGCCGTCTCGCTGACCAAGGTATAACTAGGTGTCGGGATTTCTTCAGTGAATCTGGCGACATCCTGGCTGCGAATCCGCTCGACCTGGTAATTGGGCGTATCCAGGTGGCGGTTGGGGATCAGAATCACCTCGACCTCATGGCGTTGTTCGATGCGGCTGATGGTCTGGCGTTTTTCGTTCAGGAGATACGTGGCCACATCGATGGGAAGCTGGGCGATGACCCGGGCGGTATTCTCCTTCATGCCCTCTTCTTCCAGGATGCGGAGCACCGCCAGGGCCAGCGATTCGATGCCCCGGATAGTGCCCTGTCCGTGACAGCGGGGACAGGGGATCTGACTGGTTTCGCCGAGCGAGGGCCGCAATCTCTGTCTGGACATCTCCAGCAGGCCGAAACGAGAGATGCGACCGACCTGCACCCGGGCCCGGTCGAGCTTGAGGGCCTCTTTCAAACGCTCCTCGACCTCCCGCTGGTTCTTGGGCGGGGTCATGTCGATGAAATCGATGACGAACAATCCCCCCAGGTCCCTCAGTCTAAGTTGGCGGGCGATTTCGTCGGCGGCCTCAAGATTGGTGTTGAGGGCGGTCTCCTCGATATCGCTGCCCCGTGTGGCCCGCGCCGAATTGACGTCGATAGTGGTCAGGGCCTCGGTATGATCGATGACAATGCCGCCACCGGAGGGCAGGGTCACTTCCCGTTGGAAGACCGACTCGATCTGACTTTCGATCTGGTATCTGGTGAAAAGGGGGACCTCATCCTCGTAGAGCCGGACCTTTTTCAGGTAGTGGGGCATCACCTGGCTGATGAAATCCTTGGCCTCCTGATGCACCTTGGGATGGTCGATGTAGATCTCACCGATATCGTTGCGCAGGTAATCGCGAATCGAACGGATGATGACGTTGCTTTCCTGGTACACCAGGAAGGGAGCGGGTTTTTCCTTGGATGAGGATTCGATGGCATTCCAGAGGTGCAGCAGATAGTCGAGATCCCATTGGAGTTCCTCGATGGTTTTGCCGACGCCGGCGGTGCGCACGATCAGGCCCATGCCATCCGGGATGTTGAGGCTGCTCATGGCCTCGCGCAGATCGGCGCGATCCTGTCCTTCGATCCGACGGGATACTCCACCGGCGCGTGGGTTGTTGGGCATAAGCACCAGATAACGCCCGGCCAGCGAGATGAAGGTGGTCAGGGCCGCGCCCTTGGTGCCCCGCTCCTCCTTGTCGATCTGGATCAGGACCTCCTGGCTTTCTTTCACCGCGTCCCTGATGGTGGTCCTGGAGGCCGGCACCTCTTCATCGCGAAAATAGCCGCGGGCAATCTCCTTCAGCGGGAGGAAACCGTGACGATCGGCGCCGTAATCGACGAAGGCCGCTTCCAGGCTGGGTTCGACACGGGTGATGCGACCTTTGTAAATATTCGCCTTTTTCTGTTCGCGTCCCTGGGATTCGATATCGAGGTTAAAAAGTTTTTGCCCGTCGACAATGGCTACACGCAACTCTTCGGGCTGAGTTGCGTTGATCAACATTCGTTTCATGAAAGCATTCTCTCGGTGCTGAGCCGAGTTTTGCGATGAGCCAACGCGGCCACAGGGGAAAAACGAGGTGGGGGAGGGGAATGTCTGGTGTTATCAGAAGTGCCTGGATCATCAGCCATAGATGGCTGATGATCCAACTCGGACTTCCGGCCCCGAGGCTTGAGAGCCTCCCATTCACTCCGAACGGCCACTCAAATCCCTGTGTACGATCGCTAACGATGAGGAACATACACATTGGTACGCTGGTTCAAAAAACTCGGCTCAGGTTCGTATTGATCGATCGCCGTTCCGTACTCGGAACGGCACCAGACTCTCTATCAGCGAGATAAGGGGACTTGTACCCTGAGTCACAACGCGGCTCACCGGATCCTGATGGCTGATATGGCATGAGTGGGTTTCTATCGATGAATATCAGTGTTTGTGGACTTGGCAAGAACGCCGTCTCGGCTGAGGATTCGCAACATCGACCCCGGCATCGCTGCGGGGTCCGTATGACGATATTCGTTGGCTGCCTGCGGGAGAAACCGATCATGTCGAGGATAAGGGGCAACCCAAGGTGGCCCTGAAACATTCCTCTCGCTGGAAACCTCCTGGTATCATAAGGTAAATGTTGGAGCGGCAAAACAATTTTTCTAGCGTACGGGAAGTGTCCGTGGATACCGAAAGCCATGGACAACGGATCGACAATTACCTCTCGGCCTACTTGAAGGGCGTGCCGCGCAGCCATATCTACCGGCTTCTGCGTCGGGGCGAGGTACGGGTGAACTCTCGGCGCATCGCCCCCGCCTACCGATTGCAATTGGGGGATCTCATCCGGGTGCCACCGGTGCGGGTCGCGGAAACCGAGGCACCGATCCCGCCCCAAAACCGGGTTTTGGAAGTATTGCGGGGGGCTGTCCTCTATGAGGATCGGCGGTTGCTCGTACTCAACAAGCCCGCCGGGATGGCCGTTCACGGTGGCAGCGGCTTGAGTTGGGGGGTGATCGAGGCCATGCGCGCCCTGCGCCCGGAGGAACAGCATCTGGAATTGGTCCACCGCCTCGATCGGGAAACCTCGGGGTGTCTGCTCATAAGCAAACGCAACAGCAGTTTGCGTCAGCTCCATGAGTTGATCCGCACGGGCCGGATCGAAAAACGGTATCTCGCCCTCCTTGCCGGACGCCTGGCACAGAACTGGCTGGAAGTCGATGCCCCCCTGCAAAGGAATATCCTGCGTGGGGGCGAGCGCCTGGTGAGCCTGGATCCCATCCAGGGCAAAGCGGCCTTGACCCAGTTCCGTCGCTTGAACCTGTTTGCCGACTCAACCCTGGTCGAGGCCAGGTTGATCACCGGGCGGACCCATCAGATCCGTGTCCATGCCGCCAGTCTGGGGCATCCGGTATTGGGGGATGAAAAATATGGGGACGAGCGGGCCAACGCCAGGATGCGTGAGCAGGGATTGCGGCGGTTGTTCCTCCATGCCGAGTCCCTGTCCTTCCGCTGGCCGGGAGAGGACGCCGAGTTCAGTGCCCAGGCTCCGCTCGATCCGGTGTTGGTCGGGCTATTGCAACGATTGGGGAGAAGTGGATGAGTTTCCGGCTCTTGGTCTTTGATTGGGACGGTACCCTGATGGATTCCCTGGATAAGATCATCAACTCGATGCAAGCCGCCGCCCTCGATGTCGGTTGTGAGCTCCCCTTGAGAGAGGAGGTGCGCGACATTATCGGGCTGGGGCTCATGGAGGCCGTCGTCCAACTGTTTCCCACCCTGGAGCCGGCGACCCAGGAAGGCCTCGCCAACCGCTACCGGCAGCACTTTCTCCTCGAAAACACCACCCCATCGCCCCTGTTCCCGGAGGCACGGGAGGTCTTGCAGCATTTGACCGGGCAGGGCTATCTCCTGGGTGTCGCCACCGGCAAGAGCCGTCGCGGTCTGAATCAGTCCCTGGTGGCGAGCGGCTTGCAGGACTATTTCCAGGCCACCCGTTGCGCCGATGAAACCTTCTCCAAGCCCCATCCGGAGATGCTGTTGCAGCTCATGGATGAGCTTGGCGTCAGACCGGCGGAAACCCTGATGATCGGCGACACCGAATACGATATGGAGATGGCCGGGAATGCCGGCGCTTATGCCCTCGGCGTGAGTTACGGCGTCCATCCCTGTGATCGACTCTCCAGGCATCCGGCCTTGGGCTGCCTGGAGCGGTTGGGGGATCTTCCAGGATGGTTGGAGAGCTATCTCTCCCGGGATGGAAGACGGCCAGGGGCCTGACCAGCCAGGCTCGCGCCACCAAAGGTCATCGCCCGGGATCGGGAACCAGCCCCCAGAACTCGGCGATCAACCGGGTCGAACACAGATCGCGATCGAACATATAGTCTTCCGGGAAGCTTCGATCCGTACCGCAGTCCTGCTGCGGATCCACCGGGACCCCGTGTCCCATGCCGTCTATCTGGTGGTATTCGACCAGGGTCCGTTGCGCCTGGTCCTGGTAACTCAGGGTGGTGTGGCCTTTGGCGGTAGTCGTCACATCCGCTTCCTGATCGATACCCAGCAGATCGGTCCATTGGGCCACCAGATCCTTGGCGTTGACCTTGTTGACGACTGGATCCTGTTGGCCTTGCCAGATCGAGACCCGCGGCCAGGGTCCGGGGTAGGGGTTCTCGTCCCGCACCCGATCCCCCCAGCCCTGGGCGGAAAAGACCCACCAGTTGCCGTAAGCCAGGCAGGCCCAGGCGGCACTCGGCCAGTCGGTGCAGCGGAAGGGCACCCCGGCGAGGATCGCCCCCGCGGCGAAGCGATCCGGATAGATCGCCAGCATGACCGCCGTCATGGCGCCCCCGGCGGAGAGGCCGGTGACATAGAGGCGTTTGCTATCGAGCCGATAGCGGTCGATGGCCTGATCCGTCATCTGCATGATCGAGGCGGCCTCTCCCTGATCGCGACGGCTGTCCGCCGGGTTGAACCAGTTGAAACAGAGGTATGGATTGTTGAAAAAATTCTGTTCCGGGAGCACCAGGGCAACACCGAATCGGTCGGCGAGCTGAACCCAGCCGCTCTCCCCGGCATAGTCCCGGGCCTTTTGCTGGCAACCGTGCATGGCGACCACGACCGGCGCGCCGCTCTGGATATTGGCCGGAAGATAGATCCATCCCCGCAACTGACCCGGATTGTTCCCGAAAGCCGTCAAGAGGCTATAGGAACCAGCGAGAAGCTGGAGCGGCAGGCAAAGAAGGATCGCCAGCCAGAGGCCCTGGCGCCCGGTCGAGCGCGTTGAATCGGCAACGACGCCGTCTCGAAATCCTGTCTTGGTCATGGTGCGGTACGCTTCCGCCACGGAGAAACAAGTCATGATCTTTGCCATTGGATTCTTTTCTCGATCTGCTGACTTGGGAGGCCGATCCAATCCCAGCGGCTGGCCTCTCTGCCTGTCAGTGCCCCCGGGCAGGGACCTGCGGAGGCGGTTTTTTGTTCTCTAATAAAGAACAATAAATCGATATTTTAGTGAATTGTTCTCCAAAAGAGAACGAAAAATGGCCATTTTCGCTCGATGCCCGGAACGGCTCAGGGCCAATACCTTCCTGGTAGGTCTTTGTCCCAGCGGTGAACTGCCGATCGCCCGGCCAACCCGGCGGCGATGTTCAGGGCCAGACCTGTTCCAGCCCGATCAGGGTTTGGAACGCCCCCTGGGGTCCAGGATCCGTGAGTGTGGTTCTCAAGGCGGTGAAATAGGCGTCGGCGTGCCGCAGAATGATGGGTTCCAGTTGCGCCTTGGTTTGTTCAAAGTCCAGGGATTCGTAGGCGATCCAGGTGCCCCAGACGAAGGTTTCCCAGAGCAGCCAGCCCAGCAGGGCGCCGGACAGGTTGATGGGGATGAAACCGGAGCGGATCAGAATCACCAGCAGGATCCAATACACCACATAGCTGCCGTAATAGGCCCAGGCATTGCGGCCGATATCGAAGATGCTGCGTCCGTCGGGGGTATGGAGCGCCTCGCGGTTGGCCGTGATGCTGGGGAAGGCCGTAAAGCGGGCCTCCAGGGCTTGGCCGATGGCTTCGCCCAGGTGAACGCGAAGCGGATCCGGAACCGCCAGCGCCGCCGGTGATACCTTGATCGGTGCCTGTCCTTCCAAGTGGAGCGTCCCCGACGGCAGGCCGTCCAGATAGGCCTGCCACTGGGCGAAAGGGATGCCTCGGGCGGTTTGCAGTTTCTCTAGGCCGATCATGACCAGATAGGCGTAATACTGGGCCACTTCCCGTCCGAGTCGGCGCAAGCTCTGTCTGGTCTCCGCTGGAGTGAGCACCAGGGCGGTGAAGTCATTCTCAAAGGTGGTGAGCAGAAAGGGGATCGAGGAGTCCTGACCCGTGGTCCTGCCGAAGAGTCCTTTGGCCCGCTCCCAGGCGAAGGTGTTGTAGGCGCGGATTTCTTCGAATTTCCGGCGACCAAAGGACAGATATCTGGGGAGGAAGGCGGTCTCGACCCGCCGCGAGAGGGTCCGGGTCAAGGTCGTCAGGCGTTTGTGCCCCAGGGTCACCGCTTCCCGTCGGGCGGCGGCGAGGATGGGTAGAAAGTCCGGATCCATGGTCGGGCCCGAGGCCGGCGGATTGGGTGGAGGCTCCGCTTGGATGTTCGGCGGCGGCGTCGGCGGGGGCGGGGCGCGCACCACCACCAAGACGGTCGCCAAGGTCAACAGGGCGAGGGGCCAGACAGGGTGACGCCAGGAAGACCAGGCGCCGAGCCGCTGGGAAATGGCCTGGAGCCAGGCGCCGGGAAAAGGCATTACTTACAAGGTGACGTCGTTGGAATCGGCCTGCCCGGAGAGGCGACCACGGATATGGGACCAGGACACCCCCACGGCCTGAATGCTGCCGATCAGAATCAAGCCGAGGGTGACCCAGGACCAGGTGGTCAGGTCGCGCAGATAGCCATGATCCACCAATGCCCAAATCACCACGAGGCCGAAAACCGTGGCGGAGATGAGGCCTGTGACCCGCAGAGAACGCAGGCTGGCAAAGAAAAAGGTGAGATTGAGGATCAGCATGCTGATCCCCGCCAGGGCCTTCAAGGACCAGCGATCGTCGGCGAAATCCACCAGCCAGTGGTAATAGGAATAGCCGCTGGGGTTATAGGTGGCCAGGACGATGAACAAGGCCATCAGCCAGCGGATGATCAGATTGGAAAGACCAAAGCCTGCGGGGGCCGCCATTATTCATTACCAGCCAGTGGGTGATTGCTCGGCGATCGCCGCGGGAAGGGACGTCCTCCAGCGGCGATCACGGCTTATCATACTCTTCCCGGGGCCTGGGGCTAGTTTGCCGGGTCCCAGTGCCAGCCGGCCCGGGCGCGTTACTGATTCATCTCCGATCGGCTGCGGTAGCCCCAGACGGCGTAAATGGGGTCGGAGAACAGCGAGTAGCGGATATGGTGGTCGTCTTCCGGCCGCATCTGCCCGCGCACCGAGTAGGTCTCCATGGCCTCGAAGCCGCCGCTTTGCGTGAAGTACTCCAGCACCAGTCCGACCCGCTCGAACTCATGCAGATTCGGCCAGATGTTGACGACCTTGGGCGGAAACCAGCGGTTGGAGAAGCTCGCCACGAAGACACCACCCGGACGCAACACCCGGGCCACCTCGGCAAAGACCTCCCGGGGTCGGGTGAGATACTCGACCGAGACCGTGCAGACGACGGCGTCGAAATGGCGGTCGGGAAAGGGCAGCTCGGGATGGCGGTTGAGATCCTGCACCAATGACTCGCTCAATACCGGATTGGCGGCCAGTTCCTCCTCATTCAGACCGAGACCGGTGACGCTGGCCGGGGCCAGGGAGGCGGGCAGGTGGGAGTTGACACTCGACATCAGATCGAGGAGGCGTCCCCCTTTGGGCAGCAGGCGTCCATAGAGGTCGCTGACTTCGCCGAGCGCCACCCGGTCGAGGTGGTCGATGAGGCGGGGTAGGGAATAGAACACCTGGTCCGGGTGCTCATCCAGGCGGGAGAAGGGCGTCCCACTGAAGAAATCCGTGGCCTGTTGGGCGTGGCGCGCCTGCATGCCCGGACCCTGGCCGAGTTCGTCGAGGATATCGGTGCAGCGCCCACCGTGTTCGTCCAGAGATGGACTGATGCCAAGGATGTCGACCCCCAGTTCCAGCGGATAGGTCGCCAGGGGATGATTGAGATCGAAGCTGAACCGCTCCGGGCCCATGGCTACCAGCCGCGCCGGGTGCCGATCCTGACGGAAGATCCCATCCAGGTTCTCCAGCATTCCCCGCGGATAGAAGCGTCCGAGCTGGGGTTCGATGTCCAGGTGTTTGCGCCAATGGCGGTTGAACTCCTGGGGGCGCACCTGGACCAGTAGGTGCTGCGTCCAGGGCGGCACCAAGGTTCCCGGGGCAAATCCCGCCCGTCCGCTGTATCCCTGGGGACGTCCCAGGATCTCCTGCTGCAAGGCGGCGGGCAGGAGGTCGAGATCCCGCCAGACATTCAGCTTGGGAAAGTGATACACCTCTTCGTGCCGACCCTGGGCACTGCGCCAGCGCAGGGCGAAGCGGGCGGCCACCAGACTGTGGGTACCGACCTGCTTGGAGATGGCCTCCTGATGATCCCGGGGTTGCGGCGGATGAATCTGCGGATAACCGCTACCGGAGAGGATGGGGAGTGGCTCAGGTATCGACATAGGGGTTCTCCAGGAGGCGTTGATGACCCTTGTTGATCGGTCTGCTGTTGTATAGGGAGAGGGCTTGGTTGGGAAGCAATTGGGGGTGTCGGAGCGGGATACAATGGGTTCGGATTCAGTCGGGCTGGCGATGGAGGCAAAGCATGTAGTTGACCCCCAGCAAGGGGCTGGGGCTGAAGCCGCGGGTAAAGGGATTGATCCGCACCCCGGTCTGGTCGATGGTGCGGAAGCCGAAGGGGGCAAGGGGCCGCAGAATCTCTTCCGGTCGGCGGAACTTGCGCCACTGGTGGGTTCCCTTGGGCAGCCAGCGCAGGATGTATTCGGCGCCGAGGATGGCGAACAGCCAGGAGATGGCGGTGCGGTTGATGGTGGCGACGACCATGAGCCCTCCTGGGCGTACCAGGGCGGCACAGGTGGCGAGAAAGGCGGGCAGATCAGCGACATGCTCCACCACCTCCATGTTCATGACCAGATCGAAACTCGTTCCCTGGGCGGCCAGGTGTTCCGCGCTGGTCCAACGGTAGTCGATCTCCAGTCCGCTCCGCACGGCGTGCTCCTGGGCGATGCGGATGTTGCGCTCGACCACGTCGATACCCAGCACCCTGGCGCCGAGTCCGGCCAGGGATTCGCTGAGGAGACCGCCGCCGCAACCGATGTCGAGCCCCCGCAGACCTTGCAGCGGCTGGGAACCCGATCCGGCCAGGGCGAAGTGGCGGACGATGATGGGGGTCAGATAGGCCACCCGGAAGCTGTTCAACCGGTGCAGCGGCCAGAAGGGGCCGGTGGGATCCCACCAGCTTTCCGCCAGGCGCTCGAAGCGGGCGATCTCCTGGGGGTCGACGGATTTCTGGGCGGTTGGCCGGTTGTCCGGGGTCATGTCATACCGATTCGATGGGCGGAGAAAGGGGATGGGTGGCCCTCATTCCAGCCTGGCCGCCATCCGCGGCAACATTATTTGGCCTTGGCGAGGGAAGATGGCCTATCCGGCGCCGCCAGTATCTGGCCGCAGGCGACAGGAAGGCTGGGGGCGGCGGGGCGCTGTGTGGGTCTGGGTTTGGGCGGCTCGGTCGCTAAGGCGATGATCTGATTGACCCAGTCTTCCAGATCCCCATCACAGCCATTCCCCGCTGGCGGCGGCTTTTGCGGGTCGCAACGGGGGCTGTCCGGCGGGCAGGCGAGGCGGACATGGAAATGGGCGTCATGACCCCACCAGGGGCGAATCTTTTCCAGCCAAGCCGCCTTCCCTTCACTGTGGCAGAGGCCGAGCTTGATCACCGGATTGACAAAGATCCGCTCCACCTCTGGATCCTGGGCGGCGAGTTCGAGCAGTCGGCGTTCCCGCTCCGACCAGAACTCCGGATCGAGACGCCCCTCGGCGACCCGGATCACCGAGCGCATGGGAAGCTCCTCGATCTCGCTGGTACTCACATGGCGTTGCCTGGGGGCGGTGCGGAACCAGATATCCACATCCAGACCGCTCTGGTGGCTGGCGTGCCCGAAGGGCATGGGGCCGCCCCGGGGTTGAGCCAGGTCGCCGACCAGCACCGGGTCCAGACCCTGGCGTTCGACCGCGCGACCGAAGCGTTCGACGAAATCCACCAGGCGCGGATGCCCGAAATAGCGATGACGACTGACCCGCATCACCTGATAGCCCCGGCCCACCCGGGGGAGATCCACGGCACCGCGGATACAACCGGCGTTGTAGCCGCCGAGAACCTCAGGCTGAGCCGGTAGCGGGTGGCGTAACCGACTCCAGGCGTTCCGGTCGGCGGCCTGGTTCGACCCGGTCATCAGGGTGAAAAGGGCGGCAAGTATCGAATGGATGCAGAGGCGCCTCATGCTGGTTCGCTCGCAGGGGATCAAGATCGAGAAGGGGTTACTATAACCCCGTCGCTGGGCCCGCTCATACCGGCCCCCGATCTCAGAAGCTGTTTGGAAAGTCTCGTTACCGCCTCCGCGCCTCGGGGCCAAGGTCTGTGCCGTCGATTGCTGTTCTCGATAAGAGAACAATATAGGCTTTATTTCTTTATTTGTTGCTAAAAAGAGAACGAAAATCGGGCCTTTCCGCTCGATGCCCGGGAGGCCAGGGTTTCCAAACAGCTTCTCAGCCGGCTTGGCCGCTGTTGACGATACCGCTCGGCACATGGCCGGTGGGGCCGGCGGTGGCGGCGGAGTCGCAGTGATGGGTCTGATCGTCGAAAAAGAAATCCGGCTCGAAGGCGCGCAGGAATATCCCCTTGTCCAGGCCGCCGAGGAACATGGCCTCGTCGACGGCGATCTGCCAGTCCATGAGGGTGCGAATCGCCCGCTCATGGGCCGGGGCGCTACGGGCCGTGACCAGGGCGGTACGGATGCGGATGGGGGTATCGGCCAGGCTCTGCAACCGATGCAGGGCGACCAGCAAGGGTTTGAATGGACCGGGTGGCAGCGGGCGGCGGGCGTGCGTAGCCTCGTGTTGTTGAAAGGCGTCCAGACCCTGTTGTTGAAACACCTGCTCGGCCTCATCGGCGAAGAGCACGGCGTCGCCGTCGAAGGCGATGCGGATTTCGCCGGGATGGGATTCCGCCGCCCGCGCCGAGTTGGGATAGACCCGCGCCGCCGGAAAACCCGCCGCCAGGGCCGCGCCGACATCGCTCGAGTTGGCGGAGAGAAACAGATGGGCGTTCAACGGCTCCAGATAACGCCAGGGTTCCCGACCCTGGGTGAAGACCCCCCGTTCGAGTTGCAATCCGGCGGTTTCAGCCGAACGGAACACCCGTAGTCCGCTGGTGGGATCGTTGCGCGACAGCACCACCACCTCGACCCGACGGGTCGTTGGGGTGTTGAAGGCCAGCATCTTCTTGACCAGGGCGAAGGCCACTCCCGGTGGCGCCGGCTGCTCCAGGCGTTCGAGTTGCAGTTGGATGTAAGCCCGGCTGCCCCGGGTTTCAAAAACCTGGTTCTCCTCCTCGAAATCGAACAAGGCCCGGGAGGAAATGGCGACGACCAGCTTTTCTTCGAGGGAGTAAGACAAGGCGGTTTCAGCTTGGGAGAGTGGGTTGGCCCGGCCTGGCGAGGCCGCCGAGCGCGACCCGGGCAGGAAGCCGCCCGGGTCGGTGGGTTAGGGGAGATTTTATGACCAGCGGAAGCGCATGGGCATAGCCAAGCTGCCGGCGATATGGAGCTTGGTAATCTTGGATTCCATTTGCGGGGTCGCCCCGAGCGGGCGCGAAGAGAGATGAATGGAACCGCATAAAGGACACTCGAATCGGATCTGCTCGCTATTTTGCTCTTTGTGGATCTCCACGGCGAGCATAGTCGATTTGCAACGTGCACAGTGCATGACTATTCCCCTTGGAAGGAGGCCGGCAATGGGCCCCGGCTGAAAGAGCGGCGGATTCTACTCGTAATGAGAATCTTCCGCGAATATTTTTGCATTGCAGCAAACATGGTTTTTTCAAGAGGCTATCCCGCCTCATTCTCAATCCCAACTCAGGGCGCCGCCGGTCTGGTATTCCGTAACCCTTGTTTCAAAAAAGTTTTTTTCCTTTTTTAGATCCAGCACCTCGGACATCCAGGGGAAGGGATTGGTGGCCCCCGGATATTGCTCCGGCAGGCCGATTTGGGCACAACGTCGATTGGCGATGAAATGGAGATATTCCTCGAACATGGGGGCATTCAGCCCGAGCACGCCCCGCGGCATGGTGTCGTGGGCGTATTGGGCTTCCAGATCGACCGCGTCGCGGATCATCCGCGCCAGTTCCCCTTTGAACTCCGGCGTCCACAGGTGGGGGTTTTCGATCTTGATCTGGTTGATCACGTCGATGCCGAAGTTCATGTGCATGGATTCATCGCGCAGGATGTACTGAAACTGCTCGGCGGTACCGGTCATCTTGTTGCGGCGCCCCATGCTGAGCACCTGGACGAAGCCGACATAGAAAAAGAGGCCCTCGAAGATGACATAGAAGGCTACCAATTCGCGCAGGAGCTTCTGGTCGTTCTCCGGCGTCCCGGTGTGGAAGTGGGGATCGGCCAGGAACCTGGTATAGGGCAGCGCCCATTCCGCCTTGCGCGCTACCGCTGGCACCTCACGGTACATATTGAAGATCTCGCCTTCGTCCAGACCCAGGCTTTCCACGGCGTACTGATAGGCATGGGTGTGCAGCGCCTCCTCGAAGGCCTGGCGCAACAGATACTGACGGCATTCGGGATTGGTGATGTGACGGTAGACCGCCAACACCAGATTGTTCGCCACCAGGGAATCGGCGGTGGAGAAGAACCCCAGGTTGCGTTTGATGATGGTGCGTTCGTCCTCGGTGAGTCCCTTGGGGTCCTTCCACAGGGCGATGTCCGCGTTCATGTTGATCTCTTGGGGCATCCAGTGGTTGGCGCAGGCATCCAGGTATTTTTTCCAGGCCCATTCATATTTGAAAGGCACCAACTGGTTCAGATCGGCGCGGCAATTGATGATGCGCTTGTCGTCCACCCGCACCCGCGCCGCCCCCATCTCGAGGCTTTCCAGCCCGGTGGCCCCGCCACTGGCAGGGATGGGATTCGGGTTGACCACCGGGGCCTCGCCGGCGGTGGCCATCAAGATCTCATTGGCGATCATCCCTTGGCCGGGACGGACGACGGGGAGAGAACAAACCTCGGGTTCGATATAAGGCAGTACCTTCGGCCTAGCCTTGGGCTGAGGTTTGGCAAGAGTGAGGGGATCGTCCCAATTCAGCATTCTGATTCTCCTACATCTGTTTCAATGAGCTTGTAGGGCGCAATAGGCGTGAGCCGCATTGCGCCACAAGGATTTTGGGGTTCTCTGGTTTCCAGATCGATCGCAGTACGTAGGATGTGGTGAGCGAAGCGAACCGCATCGATCGCGTTATTATTCGCCGGCATCAATTGTCTCATCCGTTTCACTGGCCCAATCCAGCGGATAAATCCCGCGTTTGACAAAGGCGCGAAAGCTGGAATATTCCCAATCCGCCACACGTTGCACCCAACCATGCTTGACCGGGTTCCAGTGGATATAATCCACATGGCGTTGGTAATCCAGCTCATCGCGTATCATGTGTTCCCAGAATCTTCGTTGCCACAACCCGCGTTCGCCGCGTTTTTGGCGGCTCTCCGATCGCCTTTCGTCGGACAGGATGCCGCGGGAGAAACCGGCCTTGATCAGCGCCCAGCGGGTCGAGTAATCGGTATCTCCATCTGGCAGTGTCCAAATACAGTGAATGTGGTCCGGCAATATCACGATGGCATCGATATCAAAGGGATGATCGGCCTTGACCTTGCGCATGATGCGGCGCAAGGCGTCGATGTTTTCCATCAATAGCCGGTTGTTCCCTCTCTCCGCGAGGTTGAGGGTAAAGAACCAGGTTGCACCCGTTATCCTCGTCCGGCGGTAAGCGGTCATATTGGTTTTGGTTCCGGTCGCAAGGAAATGGTAAATCAATGCCTCGATTGATGCGGTTCGCTTCGCTCACCACATCCTACGCGCTCTCCGCGAGGTTGAGGGTAAAGAACCAAGTCGTGCCTGTTATCCTTGCCCGGCGGTAAGCCGTCATATTGGTTTCGGTTTCGGTCGCAAAAGAGCGGTATGGGTAAACCAATTACTCGATTGATGCGGTTCGCTTCGCTCACCACATCCTACGCGGGCTCTGCTATCTAGCCTTACTCAGGCTATTTGCATAGCCCTTTACTAATACTTGAATAA
>Ga0268298_10001513_pt1 | contig 27272 bp, 22 predicted proteins | sample WWTPWeurt_MetaG_FD_194462 | JGI IMG/M metagenome (GOLD analysis project Ga0268298, IMG submission 194462) | Activated sludge microbial communities from WWTP in Nijmegen, Gelderland, Netherland - WWTP Weurt | ecosystem: Engineered > WWTP > Aerobic digester > Activated sludge | place...
GTGATGTGTATGATGTGTTTTCAACGCCCAAAGTTTTTGTACTGGACAAAGACAAAAAAATACTGATTAAACAAATTTCAGTTGAAACACTTGAAGTTTATATGGATGAGCTGACAGGTCACAAAGGAGATCCGGTTATTTTGTCACCGGAAGAACAGCACTGATTTTTTTTAATTGATTCCAAACCATTTTCCCTCCTGAATTTCTTCCACTTTTTCTGAAGGATAAATAATGTAATCATGCGTGGCCATTTCAATGAGAATATTGATATGGAATTTGGTTTTATTGCGCTGAAGTTTGGCCATCAGTTCATCACTCTCTGATTTAGAATAATTTTTGAGTGTTATCCGCAAACCTCTGCCAACAGGACAAATCACATCAACCGCATACGGTCGTTCAATGTTTGATTCATTTTGCATAAAGTAAATTGCTTGTTAGACAAACCTCTCGCCGCCGGCTGCTTCTCACACTAAATATACGTGAACCCGGTATCAGGAGTTCTGAAACTGCCCAGAAGTTATTGACATTAAAAAGTTGGTTTATAAACTTTTAGTAATTGTTAAGCATCAAGCAAGTCTGCTGATCATCATGTTGACTTCTTCACAAGGCAGAATGGAAAACTTGGCAGGGTTCGTGTATTATTGACGGCGTGAACCCTTTATTTTTGGACAAATATCATTTTATGAAAATCAGAATTAAAATAGCTGTGGTACTGCTGATAGCAGGATTTTTAGTGACAGGATTTATCCGGCAAGAAAAAGCGGCAAAATTTGTGCAGTTCAATAATTTCAGCGCAAGCTATGAGGTTCCTGTCGGAAAAACCTGGGTGGTGAATCAGATTTTTACCAGCTTTACCAATGAGGTTAAAACAAATGCTGACGGAACATCAAATCCGGTTGCAATCCGCATTTTTATCAAAACCCTGAACGGGGATATTAAAACTGATTTTGAAGGAAACCGTTTTGGTCCTCAGGTTTTTCAAAGTAATAATACCGCAGCAACCATTTCCTATCCAATTGTGCTCCCTGAAAAAACTACTTTCAGTCTTGTGATGGTTAAGGGTGACCCAGGTGTGTGTACCATGTTTGACGGAACAGGATACATGTCTTATTATGAAGTAACAAATGATGTTCAACCATAGTGTATGAAAAAAATTATTCTTCCCGCGCTGATGGTTCTGTGTTCAGCATTAGCTATAGGACAAACCAAAACAGAAATGCAGGCGCAAATTGATAAACAGGTTAAATCAATAGACAGTCTGAAACTCATCATAACCAACCAGGAAAACATCATTGAGAACCGCGACCGAAGCATTAAGTTTTTACAGGAAGATGTTGCAGAAGCTGAAAAGGAAAAAGAAGTGCTGAATGGAAAAATCCGCCAGAAAAACTCAGAACTTGTATCGTTGAGAAATCAAAATAAATCAGGTGTGGCCAAAAAAGTAACCATGAACAATACGCGTGCTTCATGGACAGTTCCTGCCGGAAAGCATTGGGTAATTAATCAGTTTATCGGTGATTATATTACTGATCTGGTAAAAGACAGCCTGGGCATTTTTCATGGAAAAGAAATTCATGTTTTTCTGAAAACCATCAACGGCACAACACTGACTGATCTTTCGAAAAATCAACTTGGTCCGCAAATCTACAGCTCCATTGCCTCCAATCATACCATTCAGTTTCCAATTGTAATGACCGAGAATACAGCTTTTTCAATTGTGGTATGTAAGGGAGCGCTAAATGCGTTAGAGTTGTGTGATGGAAATGTGGTATGTACGTATTTTGAGAAAGACAATTAGCATTCATTTTTCATGAATCCGCAGCCGAATTATCAGAAAATGTTTGCAATCATTGATGAGGTTTTTTCCACACGCAACGATCCTTCTCAATTACAGGTTGATGAAGAGGTGATGAAAAAACTGGCTGCCATTCATCCTGCCACCATGGGTGAAGTGGCTGATGAAAAGGGGCCGCTCATATGGGTTTTGCTTATTCCAACGTCAATACAAGTGATGGAAGAATTTATCAGCGGAAAAATTTCAGAAAGGGAAATTCTTGAAAAAACACAACCGGGTCAAAATTATGATTGTATTTACCTCTGTTCAGTTTCTACCTTAAAAGAAATGCGTGAAAAAGGTGAAACCAAAAAACTTTGTCTGGATCAGATCAAATCAATTTGCAAAGATCATCCGGTGAAATATCTTTACGTCTGGGCATTCAGTGATGCGGGTGAAAGGCTCGCCGAATCTCTGTCAGCAGCAAGTGGTATTGAATTAAAAAAACGGATTGAATAAATAACTAAGCCGGAACAGAATTCTTTTTGTGAAGGTTTAAAATCATTCCGTCAGCCAGACCAATTTTTGGAACAAATAATTCTTTCACCTTTAATTTCTTCATCGCAAAAAGATAAATTTCACAGGCCGGAATGATTACGTCAGCGCGATCTGGTTTCAGATTAAATTTTGCGATTCTGTCTTCAACACTATATTTTTCCAGCTTTTCCAATACATCATCGATTTCTTTGGTACTGATGGCGTCTTTTTCTTTTTTACCGACAAACTTGTGAATTTTGTTGATGTTTCCACCTGTACCAAAAACTTTGTATTTTGAATTTTTCTTCAGATTTTCATCAATCCAGCTCTCCATTTCATTCCATTCTGACTTTTCCGCTTTTCCTTTGAGTAAACGAATAGTACCTAATCTGAATGATCGTGAAATTGGTTTTTCACCTTTTGAAAAAATGGAAATTTCAGTACTTCCTCCGCCAACATCAATGACAATAAATGGATCTTTCTGATCATGCTCAAGGAGTAAAAACGTTGAAAAGATAAGTTCTGCTTCTTCCTGTCCTTTAATTATTTCAATATTTACACCACTGTATTTTTCAATCTGATCCCGAACCTCTTTTCCATTGATTGCCTCACGCATTGCCGAAGTTGCACATGCTCTTAAAACATCTACTTCAAAAACTTCTGAAATCAGTTTAAATGCTTTCATCGATTTCTGAAACTCCAGTATTTTGTGATCGGAAATTTTTCCGGTGTCAAAAACATCCATCCCAAGTCTTAAAGGTACCCTGAGGTAGGAAATTTTTTTGACGTACTCGTGACCATCGTTTTCATCTATTTCACCAATCAGTAAACGGGCGGCGTTGGTTCCTATGTCAATGGCTCCGTAGATCATTTGTTTTTAGCTTTTTCGCAAAAATAGTTATATAATTCGTTTTGTGCGTTAATCAATTTTTCACCATCAGCCATTTTAATTTTTTTATTTTTCTGGTGCTGATCGATGATCCGCGCTTTTTGATTATCCTGCATTAAAGTATCAAAAATGAAGGAAAGTTCTTTCTGAATTTCTTTATCAGTTATAGGCGTGGTCACTTCAATTCGCTTATCTATGTTTCGTTCCATCCAGTCTGCAGAAGAAATAAAATATTTTGGTTTCCCGCCGTTGGCAAAAATCAAAATACGTGAATGTTCCAGATATCTTCCGACTACACTTCGCACGGTAATATTTTCACTCACTCCCTTTACGCCGGGTACCAGGCCGCAAATACCTCTGATCACGCATTCAATCTTAACGCCGGCCTGTGAAGCGTCATACAGTTTTTTGATGACAGGAGAATCAATCAGGTTATTCAGTTTGAGTTTTATATATCCCGTTTTTCCGGCTTGTGCATTTTTAATTTCGGCATCAATGAGCGAGGTTATTTTACGACGCATATTGAAAGGCGATACAAAAAGTTCACGGAAAATACTCCGGTCAAGGTTGTTCTTCAGAATTTTAAAAATCTTGTCGACTTCTTTTGTGATCACCGGATTTGCCGTGAGCAGAGAACAGTCAGTATAAACGTTGGCAGTTTTTTCATGGAAGTTTCCAGAGCCTATATGCGCAACTACTTCAGTTTTCTCTCCAACTTTTCTTTTAATGATAAAGAGTTTGGAGTGTACTTTCAGATCCTGAACACCAAAAAGAACTGACACGCCATTTTCCCGAAGAATATTTGACCAGTGAATGTTGTTGGTTTCATCAAAGCGCGCCTTCAGTTCTACAAATGCCGTCACTTTTTTTCCATTTTGGGCGGCAGAAATCAAAGCGTTGATAATTTGAGAATCCTGCGCAACACGGTAAAGATTGATTTTAATTGAAATTACTTTGGGATCTATCGCTGCCTCTCTCAATAAGTCTATGATGTGCTGAAATGTCTGAAACGGAAAATTCAGCAGAACATCTTTTTTTACAACTGTTTTAATCAGTGAACCCGGTTGGGCAAAATCAGGATGATTCAGTGCTTTACGTTTATCGAAGATCAGATTTTTTAATCCAAAATCCGGGAAACTCATAAAATCCTTGAAATTGTGATAACGCCCGCCGGGAATGATATTTTCGCCTGCTTCCAGTTTCAAACCATTCATCAGGTAACGAAGCATATCAATAGGCATAGAAGAGTCATAAACGAATCTTACTGTTTCTCCCAGTTTTCGTTGCGCAACAGAATCACGCATTTTTTCAAGAAAGCTTTTTGAAATATCATCATCTACATCCAGTTCTGCGTCGCGCGTAATTTTGCAGGTATAGGCACTGATGTCGTCAAAATAAAAAATAGAAAAAATTTCTGCCAGGTTCAAACGGATAATGTCATCCAGCATGATCATTTTTTTCTGTTCATTTTTTGAGGTTGGTATAGTGACAAAACGGGGTGAATTTTTTGGAATGGCAATCAGCGCATATTTTACTTTTGATTTATCATACGCAATCATTTTTACTGCCAGATAAATGTTTTTATCCTGAAGCTGCGGCATGGCTCTTTTTACTGAAAGCATTATGGGCACAATAGAGGGCCGGACAATTTCTCTGAAATAATTATTCAGAAACTCTTTTTCTCCGTCATTCAGATCTTCTTCACGGGCCAGCAAAATATTTTCCGCCTTTAATTCCTGCAGTAATTTTTGGTACGATATTTCAAATTGCTGTTGTTGTTCGAGAACTCTTCTTCTGATTTCTTTGAGTAAAGATTCAGGTCCGCCATTAAAACCTTCAACTTTTTTTTGTTTGAGCTCAATGAGTCGAATGACGGAGGCAACTCTGACTCTGAAGAATTCATCCATGTTGTTGGAATAAATTCCTAAAAAGCGCATGCGTTCGATCAACGGATTCGATGAATCAAGTGATTCCTGAAGTACCCGTTCATTAAAAGAAAGCCAGCTGAGTTCGCGGTTAAAAAGTTCCATTTTGAAAATATTGTAAATGTAAATTTACGAACCGCCGGAAAATAAAAATACCTGCTAATGTTCGACTAGCAGGTATTTTCATCTCAAAAAACTATGTTCCATGAAAAAACATGCTGCAAATGTATGTCAAAAATATCCAATAACAAGTATGCTCATGTTAAAAAAATGTAAAATACTTTTAAGCCAAGGCTTCCAGATGATAAACAGATTCAAAATCAGCCAACAAGGAGATTGCATCCACGCAGGTCAGCATTATCAAATCTCCCGGCGATTTCAAACTGGTTACCGCGAACAATTCCAAGATCCTGAGTGGCGATGAACGAACAGGAATGTATGTTTGCCAGATCGATCACATTGATTCCCCCTGTTTTTTCAGTGATAATTTCCAGTGGATCATTGTATTCACGCGTCAGCACTTTCATCCAGGGCGGACAATTGAATAACCCATCTCCTTTTGACCAGGCTTGCGAAAGCAATTCTGTCATCCCATATTCTGAACCCACTGAAGGAACATTTAATCCGTTTTTCAGCAACGCGTGAAGGTCAGCTTTGGTCATTTCTTTTCTCCTTCCTTTCATTCCGCCTGTTTCAATGATGATGCAACCGCTCAGATTACATTTTTTTTCAGCCTGATCAAGCAATGCATAAGAAACGCCGATAAGCATAACTTTTTTAAATTTTTTCTGTTGCTCAATGGATTCGATTAGCTCATCATGATTTTCAAGAAAAAATCCGCCGGCATTTCCTGATTGCTGAATCAATTTGTCCACCATATAAAGCAGGGATGAATTTTTATTCTGATGGTAGGATGGAAGCAAAGCAAAAATCGAATAAGAATCGACAGGACCAAAGGCAAGTTCGAATCCATTTAATAAACTTTGATTATAAATTTCCAGATCACAGATCAAATGCTGACTTAATTCTGTTTGCGTGGTTCCACTGCTGTAAAAAGTTGTCTGAACCTGACTAGTTCCGGTAATTACCGGATGGGTTTTAAAAAACTGAATGGGCAGAAAAGGAATCTGCAAGTGATTTTCAATTTTTTTTGGATCAACTTTGAGATAGTCTACAAATTCTCGGTAAACCTGATTTTTTGAATATTGATATCTGAAAACCGCCAAGGCAATTTCATTAAAATCATTTTCTGATTTAATGCTGAAGATGGAGTCGTATGGAACGGGATTCTCAACCATCAAATGGCAGTAATTGTAATTCTTTGTAAATTTAGACGTTTAAAAGAAACAAGAATTCAAAGCAGTGAAACAAAATCGCTTCTATAAAAACGGAAAAAGGGTTAAAGGAAAAACGACTCATGGAACGGTTTTGTATTTACGAATGCTGATGCTGCTGGTTCTCATTCCGCTAATGCAGGCATGTTTCAAAGCAGTTGATTATCCCGTTGAGCCGGTCATCAGTGCACCTGAGTTTAATATTCTGGGAGACAGTGCTGTGCTTTCTTTTCAATTTACAGATGGTGATGGTGACATTGGTTTGAATGATGATGAAGATGAGGCTCCGTATGATACCTCATCTTATTATTACTATAATATTTACATGGATTATTATGAGAAGGATGATGCAAATGGCTGGCAGCGCGGACTTGATCTGGCGGGAGATTCCATTTCTTTCAAATACCGAATAGAACGCATCAATGTAAAAGGCAAACAACGTGGAATGAAAGGAAGAATCGACGTAACACTGTACACGTTTCAAAATCCATTTTCATCTCAATCAGACACCATCAAATTCAAAGTAAAACTCATTGACAGGGCTTTGCATGAAAGCAATGTGATTGAAACTACTGAGATTGTTCCTTAATCAGGTTTTTCAGCTATTTCCGGCAAATTAAAAAGAAGGTGAAATAAATCGCTTTCAATACCTTAACTTTGTTAGGCATGATTCCAAAGCAAACCATTGATGAAATTTTTCAGGCTGCCCGTGTAGAGGAAGTCATTGGTGAGTTTGTGCATTTGAAAAAATCGGGTTCCAGCTTTAAGGCCAAAAGCCCGTTTGTGGATGAGAAAACGCCGTCGTTTATGGTTTCTCCTTCCAAACAAATCTGGAAATGTTTCAGTTCTGGCAAAGGGGGTAACGTGGTTTCGTTTTTAATGGAGCACGAACACTTCAGTTATGTAGAAGCTCTTCGCTGGCTTGCAGCAAAATATCAGATTCCGATTAAAGAAGAGCGTGAGCAAACCGCTGAAGAAATTCAGGAAATTTCCATCCGTGAAAATCTTTCAGTAGTCAATGAGTTTGCACGCAATCATTTTGTAGAAAATATTACCGATCATAAACAGGGCAGGGCTATTGGTCTGGCTTACTTTAAAGAGCGTGGTTTCCGTGATGATATCATTCATAAATTTCAGTTAGGATATTGCCTGGATGAAAGTGACGGTTTCACTAAAAAAGCGCTCGAAAAAGGGTATAAGCTGGAATATCTTGAAAAAGCAGGTCTGACAAAAACCAAGGACGGAAGAAATTTTGATTTTTTCAGAGGCAGGGTGATGTTTCCTATTCACAGCGTGGCAGGAAAAGTTTTGGGATTTGGCGGAAGAACTCTGAAGACAGAAAAATCAGTTGCCAAATATTTTAACTCACCGGAGACAGAACTCTACAACAAGAGTAAAATTTTATACGGTTTATTTTTTGCCAAAAACAGCATTATAAAAAGCGATCGTTGCTTTTTGGTAGAAGGATATACGGATGTCATTTCGATGCACCAGAGCGGAATTGAAAATGTGGTTGCATCTTCGGGTACCGCCCTCACGCATGATCAGATAAAATTAATTAAACGGTATACAGACAACATTACCATTTTATACGATGGTGATGCTGCCGGAATTCGTGCTTCTTTCAGAGGTATTGACATGATTCTGGAAGAAGGGCTGAACGTGAAAGTGGTTTTGTTTCCGGATGGAGATGATCCGGATTCTTTTGCAAAAAAGCATTCGCATTCTGAAATTGAGAACTACATCAAAGAGAGTTCAAAAGATTTTGTTGTTTTCAAATCAGATATTCTTTTAAAAGAAGCCGGTGGAGATCCAATTCGAAAAGCGGATCTGATCAGAGATATTATTACTTCAATTTCGGTTATTCCAGATGCAATTAAACGTCAGGTTTATTTGCGTGAATGTGCCACTATGTTTGGCATGGAAGAGCAGGTGTTGATTACTGAGATTACGAAATTAAGGCGAAACAAATCGAACGCTGATGCTAAAGCGCCTGAACCTAATTCTGGAAATGAAATTCAGTTAGAACCTGTAAAGCATCAAACAACAGTTCCTGATCTGGACGTTTTGTTCTATCAGGAATATGACCTGATCAGACTCATGCTTCAATATGGTTTACTCTCAATCAGATTTGATTCGTATGAAGTAGATGACGAAGGCAGAGAACAAATTGTGGAAGCTGAAACCAGCGTTGTTCAATTAATTGTTCACGAAATTGAATCCGATGAAATAGAAATTGAACATCCGGTTTTGAAAATGATTTTTGACGAGTACCGCAGTGGACTTGAAGAAAATGTATTTCATGAAGTAAGTTATTTTATCAGACACACCAATCCGGATGTTGCAAGACTTGCCGCTGATATCATGTCGGACATTCATGAAATAAGTCCCAACTGGACAGAACAGAATGTGCGTGTGAATAAAGAAGTTGATAAACTGGAGCAGGCTGTGATGAGTTGTCTCTATTCACTGAAAAATACACGTGTTATTCTTGAAATGAAAAAAATTCAGCAGGAGATTGAAAGTCTGGATATGGAAAATCAAATGGATGACATTCTGATTCTGATGGCGCGCCAGAAAAAACTGGAAGAAGCGAAAATTCAATTTTCTCTTAAATTAGGTCGAATTATCATTTGAAAAATGGGAAACACAACCGGAAATATTTTGGATTTTGCACTGATCAGACAGGGAAATTTTGCATTTACTCTTTTCAATGTTCTGGTATTTGTCATTCTTTTTCTGATTGGAAAATTATTCATAGCCTACATCAAACGATATTTTAAGGCAAAACAACTCACTGATAAACAACTCAAGATTGAAGGAAGAGAAATTGCGGTTTGGAAACTGGTTAAACAAATGATTTGGCTGGCCATCATTTACATAGGTTTTCTAAGTCTGAGATTAAATAACAGCCAACTTGAAATTACGGGAATTCTGAAGCTGGAATTTTTCAGATTTGAAACTTTTCACATTGCTGTTTACCACATATTTGTTGTGATTGCTGTAGTGGTACTTGCAAGAATATCATTGAGCTTTTTGAAAGTGTGGCTGTTGAGAACCGTTAGCCGAAATCAGAATCTGGATCAGGGAACGCAATATGTTTATATCCAGCTTGCCAAGTATTTTGTTTACGGAATTTCTGCCATCATAATTTTGCGCAGTCTTGGTATGAGCATGACGCTCTTTTTAGGAGGAACCGCATTTTTGTTGGTCGGGGTTGGTTTGGGATTACAGCATATTTTTTCCATGTACATTTCCGGATTTCTTCTGTTGTTTGAAGGAGCACTCAAGGTGGGAGACATCATTGAAATTCCGCTCAACGGAAAAGATGTGGTTGCTAAAATCATTGAGATCAATTTGCGTACATCAAAAATTGAAACACGTGATGGAATGATTTTGGTTGTTCCCAACAACAAACTCACGCATGAAAGCGTCAATAACTGGACCTACGGAAGTCAGCTTACCCGATTTACAATTCCGGTAACGGTGAAGTACGGCACAGATCTGAATGTGGTCAAAGAAATATTAATCAGATGCGCTTCTGCTCATCCAAGCGTTTCAGATCAAAGAGAAGTTTTTGTACGTTTTCTTCATTTTGGAAAAGATGGATTTGAACTGGATGTTGTTTTCTGGGCATCGCAGAATTTCTATATCGAAATTCACAAAAGTGATATCCGGTTTGCCATTGAAAGTGAATTCAAAAAATATGGGATTGAAGTTCCGCTGCATCAGATGGAGATTCAAAGCAACTTTAAGCAAGGTGAACAGATCTGACTTGCAAATTCAATTAATCAAATCAATATATTCATATTTTCTGTTGATTTTGTGTTTCAAAGCAGACTTTTTAAAACAATAAATTAATTATTGAGCCGTGAATTTTTCCGGAACAGCTTCGAAATTTTCTGCAAACATGTCTGAGATATTTTTGTTTCACTTAGAATAGTCACATTTCATTTTCTTTTACAAACGCTTGAATTGATTGTTGAAACTTGGCAAAGGATTGTCAAGAATGTGCAGTGTTATTTGGACCTTATTTAACTGACAAGGTTTGAAAAATGAGATTAACTAACGCATTATTTTTTAAATTTGACTGACTTCTAAAACAATCTTATGAATTTTTCCTACTTGTTTTCAATCAGAGTGATGGGTGTTACAGCGCTTTGTTTTGCCGGAATCCATTCATACTCGCAGTGTGCGCCAGATGTTACTCCGCCAAATATTATTTGTCCGTCGGACATCAGTGTCAGTAATGATGCTGGTTTGTGCGGATCGGTTGTTTCATTTGGTGCGTTGGTTGCTACAGATAACTGCACCGTAACTCAAACAGATACGTATTCCTATACAGGCAGCGTACAAACCTGGACTGTACCGGCAGGTATAACGACAATAACAATTGAGTGCTGGGGTGCGCAGGGTCAGGGAGGAAATGGTGGATTAGGTGGTTATGCCAAAGGTGATTTGTCAGTTACTCCTGGACAAACAATAAATATTTATGTCGGTGGGCAAAATGGATTTAACGGAGGAGGACTTGGTTATGCAGCTGTTCCTAAAAATGGAGGAGATGCATCTGATGTGAGGTTGACCGGAACCGCTTTGACCGATCGGGTGATAGTAGCCGGTGGTGGTGGAGCAGGTGGCCCTGCGGATGTTGGAAATTATCAGGGTGGCCACGGTGGTGGTGGAAACTCCGGTCCTAATTATGCCGGTGGTGGTGCAGGTCAGGGGTACGGTGGTGCTGGAGGAATTGGTGGTGCAACTGGTGGAACAGGCAATACATCTTGTCATGCTGGTGGAGCAGGTGGAGGTGGATTTACTTCGGGTGGTGACGGATCTTGTAACACATGTTATACTTCTACCTGCGGTCAAGATGGTTCATTTGGTTTGGGTGGAAATGGAGATACCTGGGAAACTGGAATTTGTTATTCATCTTATGGAGGTACGGCAGGTGGTGGCGGAGGATATTATGGCGGTGGCGGAACGTCAGTTGGAAATTGTGGCACCGGCGCTGGCGGGGGAGGATCTTCGTGGACAGGGACCTTAACAAATACTTCTTTTATGGGTGGAGTGAAATCAGGAAACGGCGAAATAAAAATTTCATACTCTTCACCAGTCACAGTCACTCAGTTGGCTGGTTTGCCTGATGGTAGTTTGTTTCCTATTGGCATTACTACACAAACTTTTGAAGCTGAAGACGGAGCTGGAAATACAGCTTCTTGTTCTTTTGAAATTACTGTGATTGATGGTGAAGCACCGGTGGCAGACAACGGATCACTGGCGGATTTTGAAGGATGTAATGAAGCATCGCCGGTTGCTCCAACTGCAACTGATAATTGTGCCGGGGCAATCACAGGTACTCCTGATGTGACCTTTCCAATTTCGACTATTGGTACAACTACGGTAACCTGGACTTACGATGACGGTGATGGAAATACAAGTACACAAACGCAGGATGTTATTGTTTCATCATTAGATGTAACAACGTCTCTGGCCGTGATGACCATAACGGCAAATTTTGTCGGCGCTTCTTCCTATCAATGGATTGACTGTAATGACAACAATGCTCCAATTTCCGGAGAAACAAACCAATCATTTACGGCTTCTGCGGACGGCAGTTACGCCGTGATTATTTCTAACGGCACTTGTTCCGATACATCATCGTGCGTGACAATCAATACCTCAGGAATTTCCGATAATGTGTTATCACCTGTGAAAATCTATCCTAATCCTACGAGTGGAAATTATGTGATAGAACTCGATCAAATCTATTTGTCGGTGCAGGTCAGAATTTCTGATCCAAGTGGAAGAATTGTTGAAGAATTTAGTTCATCAGCAACAAATAAAATCACTGGAAATTTTAATGGCGCCAAAGGGATTTATGTTGTTCAGATCATCGCTGATGGAAAACAATTTGTATCCGATTTGATAATTGAATAACGCCAGACTTTTTATAGTGAGAGAGCTGTTTTAGAACAGCTCTCTTTTTTTGTGTCTATCAGATTTTTTAGCAATTTGCGACTGAAATTATTGTAGCGCAAACTTTTTAAATTGCGAGGAGCAAGTATTTTGACCAGAAATATTTTTACGAATGCTTCTGAACATCAGCGAATCTTTCAGAGATATTCAGCGGGAAAAATTCACATCCAAATAAACAGTATTCAGTTTAGTAATTTGCAGATAGAAAATCGAAACAGAAATAATTTTTCTGGCCACTCTCTGCTATTCTCTGTTTCTCCGCTTCTCTGTTTTATAGAAAACAAACTCAAACTTGAAATACAAGATTTTCTTCCAATTAAAACAACACAGAAATAATTAAGAATGGTCAGCAATAAAATTTAATCGCACTCAATATTTTCTTATTTCAAAATCACCACTCTTTTAGAAGTAACTTTTGAATTTGTTGTGATGACTTTAATAAAATACACTCCATTCTTCCATGATTCGGTTGGAATTTGACTCATAGTAGTAGAAGGTTTGAATAAATAAATCAACTCACCCAGTTCATTGGTTATTTCAACCTGCTGTATGCCTTCAGTCTGATTGAATTGAATCATCACAGCTTGTGAAGCGGGGTTTGGATAAATTGTCCATGCAAGCGCGTTATTTTCTTCCAGGCCAGAGTTATCAATCTGATCTGTATAAAGTGTAAAATCATCAAAATAGAAACCGTCTTCAGTTACGCCTCCATCTGATACAAAATGAAATTTAAAACTTACATCTGTCATTCCAAGATAATCGGTAAGGCTGATTTCTTCCAGTACCCAGGTTAATTGAAAATTATCGTACAATGGATTTCCGTTGTCCTGATTTGAACCGCCAATGTTAGTGTATTCTCCGCACAGTGGAGTCCATGATGTTCCTCCATCAATAGATGCCATGAATTGAACATAATCATAGTCATTTTCGAGCGCCCATTTGGCATTGAATTGAACAAACGCGTAGGTTGCATCTTCAAAGTTGAAACTTTGCATAAGTTCAATATCCGAAACTACGTTGTCGTTGTAATCTGTAAAAGGCGAATCAGTCATACAATTTGAAGGTGAAACAAAATCTTCAGTAGTTAAATCCCAGGTGCCTGACCAACTATCGAGATCATCAAGATTGTCTGCAAAAAAAACAGTTGGCGCTCCAAAAATTTTGACGATGGTGTCGCGTCTGATCCAGGTCCCGTTGTCAGTTAGTAATTCATATTTTATTTCATCACCAAAAGAAATTCCGGCATCCAGAATAAAACTGACAGAATCTTCTTCTATATCCATAATGTTTAGCGTATGCACATTTGAAATTCCTACCGATTGAATTCCGGTAATCGGAGAGATGCTTACTGTCAAATCACCATCTTCCAATCCCAATCGTTCAATTTGATAATGAAAATATCCGGTAGTAGTTGCAATTTGATTTGGATCTAAGTCTGTGACCACACCATAAACATGTGGCATATGAGCCAATGTTTTATTCATCCAGATATTATCTGAACAGATATGGTGAATGGCGGATTGTGGTGGCCAGAAATCATTGGATGTGCCTTCACTTGAACATTCCGGTGTCATGGAAAAAATTTTGGGCTTTAATACCAAATCATCGGCGTACATGTAATCATCTGAGTCGCCTGATGCCGGATATAAATCAGAACTCTTAATAGCACTGTATCCATTATAAATTACCATATGGTTGGTAAATGCCTGCATATAATCATGATCCGGAGCAAATGGCGTATTATAACCATAAGGAAACAGAAGCAAATTACCATGTGTGTGTGCGTTGAAGGCAAACTGAAAATCCCTGTTTTCACAAAACCATTTGATAGCCTGAGTTTCCGGTTCACTGAAAGCTGCGGTTCCACAATAGGTGTCATTGTTTGGTGAGAAAGAAATACCAGTAGTTCCCCATTGATAACTGTAATTTCTATTTAAATCAATTCCTTTGTTTGTTGTTCCGACATTTCTTCTGTTTTTACGATGCATGCCTCCACCACCAGGAGAAGTTGTTTCATTATAAACGTATCCATCAGGATTAACCATGGGAACAAAATACATTTCAGTTTCATCAATCAGATAAGTCACTTCGTCAATCACTCCATAATTTTCAAGCATCCACCACATGTAAAAAATAAGTTGAGATAAACTTGCAGGTTCACGTGCGTGATGCAATGAGGTGTATAAAACTTCTTCTTCGGTTTCATCTGAATTTGGATTGTCAGAAATTCGCACCCAATAAATTGGCCGGCCTTCAATGGAAGTAAAAGTAGAAATGGGAGATTTAACGGTAATTAAATTTGGATATTTTGAAGCCATTGAATCCAGTTCATCCAGAAATTCCTGATACGTGTAAAAACCAGCCATCGAACCCAGTTGCCAGTTTGCGGGATCAGTTACATTAAACGATGATCCGCCTGCTGAACCGCCACAGCCTGACCGGTCATTACCATGATCTTCAACTTCGGCGTTGCTATTGGCTACATAATAGGCACTGACATCTTCAATCAAAATTTCAAATGAAAATCCGTTGGTTTGTAAGAGATCAATTTCTGATGCAGACAAATCAGTGATAAACCACATATTTCTTTTGTGCTCACCGTGATCAAGTGTAACACCCAGCATAGCAGCCTGATTTAATTGTTCGTCGGTGCCGTAAATTTTAACACGTGAATAAAGTTCTTGTGTAAAAGATATACTTGTTGCTATAGAGCAAAGTATCATCAGAAAGATGATTTTTTTCATGGTAAGCGTTTTTCTTGAGAGAATAAAGTTAGGGAAAATAGAAATAGGTTGTTTATTCCTGATGTCTGAAGGATGAAAAGAAAATTTAGATTGACACTTATGCTAACAGTACTGATAAACAGCAGTCTTTTCAAGGAATAAAAAAATGACAGCCAGCCTGAAACTGGATTTTTAGAAATCTTTCTATATTTACCAAAAACTTACTGATTATGTCAGATCATCACGATGCACACCACGATAACCACGGACATGACGATCATGCTCATCATGCCGCTGAAGGTTCATATTTCGATGAATCAACAAATATCCTCGCGCCAGTATATATTATTCTTGCGCTGATAGTGGTTTTTGGAGTATTATTCTTCGGATAATAGCCATCCCTAAGACTGCATACTCTTCTTCAAAAGGAATGTTATGCCGTTTAATTCCATATTTTCCTGGTTCATAAAAAAGAGAATTCATCAGATTGAACTCTTTAAGAAATATCCGTTAGAAGTTCAAAATGAAGTATTAAAAAATCTGCTTGACAAAGCGGCCGGAACAGAGTTTGCAAAAAGTTGTAATTTCTCTGATGTTCGTGGCTATGATGATTTCAAAAAAAGGGTTCCGCTTTCAGATTACGAATCGCTGGCACCAATTGTTGACCGTCTTTTAAAAAATGAGCAGAATCTTTTGTGGAGTTCTGAAATAAAATGGTTTGCAAAATCATCGGGAACAACAACCGGGAGAAGTAAATTGATTCCTGTGTCAAAAGAATCGCTCGAAGAGTGTCATTATAAAGGTGGTAAAGATTTGCTGAGTTTGTATTACAATCAGCTACCTGATCGAAAACTATACAAAGGCAAATATTTAATTTTAGGAGGAAGTGCTGAAATCAATTACCTCAATCATGATTCCTACTTTGGTGATTTGTCGGCCATTATTTTGAAGAATATGCCATGGTGGGCAGAAATCAGAAGGACACCCTCCAAAGACATTGCACTCATGAGTGAGTGGGAAGAAAAAATTGAAAAACTGGCGCAATCAACATTGCGTGAAGACATTTATATTCTGGCCGGCGTGCCAAGCTGGACGCTGATTCTATGTAAGCGTATTCTGGAAATAACAGGGAAAAAAAATTTGAGGGAAGTCTGGCCAAATCTGGAGCTCTTTATGCACGGTGGTGTAAATTTTGAACCCTATAAAGAACAGTTCAGAAAATTGATTCCGTTTGATAACATGAATTATGTCGAAACCTATAACGCGTCAGAAGGTTTTTTTGGAATACAGGATGATTTGAAATTAAATGAACTTTTGCTCATGCTGGATTACGGGGTTTATTTTGAATTTATTCCTATGAGCGATTTCGACGGTATTCATTCCACGTGTGTTTTGTCTCTTGGTGAAGTCAGACAAAATGAAAATTATGCACTGGTCATTTCTACCAATGCCGGATTGTGGAGATACATTATTGGAGATACTATTCGTTTCACCTCAACCAAACCCTACAGATTTAAAATTACAGGGCGGATTAAAAGTTTTATCAACGCATTTGGTGAAGAGCTGGTAGTGGAAAATGCTGAGCGTGCTATAGCTGAAGCGTGCGTCAGAACAAAATCTGAGATACGTGAGTATACTGCTGCTCCTGTTTATATGTCTGATGAAAAAAACGGTGCTCATCATTGGTTAATTGAGTTTAATAAAGCGCCTGAAAACTTAGAAGCTTTTACACATATTTTAGATGCAGAATTGAAATTGCAAAATTCAGATTATGATGCTAAAAGAACAGGAAACTTATCGTTGGGAATGCCAATGGTAGAAAAGGTACCGGCCGGAACTTTTGAAAAATACCTCAAATCAATAAATAAACTGGGAGGCCAGCACAAGGTTCAGCGATTATGCAATGACCGTAAAATGCTGGATGGAATTCTTGCAATGATAGATTAGACAAAAATAAATACCGAAATGGTAGCCGCTGTCAATACGAGTAAAACGGAAACGACTACAAGTTTTTCTTTAGTTGAAACCTGATCTTTTCTTTCAAACATGCTGTCAAAAACGTACGATACTACTCTGGACATGAACAGTGATTTTATTGCATTTATCGATTTAGACGTTAAAATTAATTCACGGGTTTGGTTTTAGCGTTAAAAAATGACTGTTTTTTTATAAAATATTGATTGTCAAATTCAAACACCAATCCTTGTTTAGTAATGTTTCAACCCGATTTGCAAACGCTTTTGCAAATTTTTGATTTCGTTTCTGATCAAATCTTTGTAGCTTTATCGTACTCAAAAAAACTGTTTACATGAAAAAATTGCTATCCATCGGCTTATCGCTGTTGTCTTTTTCGTTTTCCATTGCGCAGGATATTCAGTCAGAATCTGCCTATTTTCCAGGTGAGGTACTCATTCAGATTGATGATGCTCAAAACATCACTGATGTTATAAACTCTCTACAATTCATCAATAATAAAATTACAGGACTTCGTGTTTCGAAAGAAGTTTCTAAGCCGGTTAACATCTGGTTATTGTCTTTTGATGAAAATGTGATAGGACATGATGAAATGATTGCTGCGCTTTACACAAATAAACATGTTTTAGTCGCTCAAAATAATCACAGAATTACAATGCGGTCAACAACGCCCAATGATCCATCATTTGGAACGCAATGGCATCATATTGATGGGTCAGATAATGATATTGACTCAGATCTTGCCTGGGATATTACCACAGGAGGAACCACTCCAAACGGTGATGAAATAGTGGTTTGCGTAATAGAAGATGCAGGTGCAAATTGGGCGCATACTGATTTGGTAGCCAATCATTGGGTGAATGTTTATGAAATTCCAAACAACAGCATTGATGATGATGGAAACGGGTATGTAGATGATTATGATGGCTGGAATACTACTGCAAATACAGATAATATTGGTACAGGTGGACATGGAACAAATGTGAGTGGAATGATTGGAGCAAAGGGAAATAATAGCAGTGCTGTAGCCGGCATTAATTGGGATGTAAAAATCATGCAGGTAGATATGTCCGCAACATTATCTGAAGCAAATGTGATTGCGGCATATACGTATCCCTTGACTATGCGTCAACTATATACCAGCAGTGGTGGAACTGAAGGAGCTTTTGTAGTTGCAACCAATGCAAGCTGGGGAATTGATAATGCAAATCCTGCAAGCTATCCATTGTGGTGTGGATTTTACAACACACTTGGAGCTGCCGGAATTTTAAATTGTGGTGCCACTGCAAATAATAATGTAAATATAGATGTAGTAGGAGATATGCCTACCGGATGTTCCAGTCCATACATGATTTCAGTAACTGCAACCAACAGCAGCGATGTGAGAACTTTTTCAGGATATGGTCAAACAACAATTGATTTGGGAGCACCTGGATCAGCTGTTGTAACAACAAATGGAACAACAGGGACTACATCTACATCCGGAACATCCTTTGCATCTCCATTAACTGCAGGTGTTATTGCATTGATGTATTCAGCGCCTTGTACTTCGCTTGCTGATTTGGCAATGAATGATCCTCAGGCTGCAGCAGATATGGTGCGCACAGCATTGCTTGATGGAACTGATCCGGTTTCGAATTTAACTACGGAATGCGTAACCGGCGGCCGATTAAATGCATTCAATAGTTTAAATCTGATTATTTCAGGCTGCCCTCCAACTTGTGACATAGCAGGTACTGCTTTACCTGACAATGCAAATTGTGATGCAAGTTGTGACGGATCAGTGGTTGTTAACGCAACTGGTGGATCTGGTGCGCTAACCTATGACATTGGCAGCGGACAACAAGCAAGCAATACATTTACAGGATTATGTGCCGGAAATTATACGGTGACAATTTCAGATGGTGTATGTTCTGAAACTGTTGATGTGACCATAACTGATCCATCGGCGATGGGGGCATCTACCGTTGTTTCTGACGCAACAACCGGAAATAATGGCTCAATTGATCTTACGCCAACAGGCGGTACAGCAGGATACACCTATGATTGGAGTGGACCATCAGGATTTACTTCAACTTCACAGGATATTTCTGGATTGGTTGCAGGATTGTACAACGTTACAATTACGGATGCAAACGGCTGTGATTACACCATCAGCAATATTGAAGTTCTGACTTGCGACATGATTTCTGATGCGATTCAAACTGATATATTATGCGCCGGAGATTGTACTGGAATGATTACAGTAAATGCCACAGGTGGAACGGGCCTATATACCTATGATATTGGATCAGGTTCTCAGGTTTCAAATATTTTCACCGGATTATGTGAAGGAACTTATTCAGTGATTGTTGATGATGGAGATATGTGTAATCAAACAGTTGATGTAACACTGACTTCACCAACTTCATTGAGCGGCGGTACAAGCGTAACTGACGAGCTGACTGGCAGCGATGGTGCAATTGATTTAACGGTTTCCGGTGGAACAGCTGGTTACACATTTGAATGGACAGGCCCTTCTTCATTTACCGCTTCTACTGAGGATATTTCTGGTTTAGTTGGCGGAATTTATGAGGTCACAATCACAGATAATAACGGCTGTGAATACATCATCTCGAATATTATTGTTGGATCATCAGTAGGTGTTTCTGAAATGATTTCAGGTGTTTCTATTTATCCAAATCCTGCCAGCGGGCTATTCATTTTAAAGTTGGAACATGAAAAAAATGTGACCTTAAATTTACATGACTCCAGCGGGAAAATTGTGCTTACTCAAAGCACCAATAAAACTATAAGTGTTGACATTTCTAAAATGGCAGCGGGTGTTTATGTGTACACACTAAAAGATGAAGCCGGACACATTACGACCGGAAAACTGGTCATAGAATAAGAAAAATTTAACCATTGAAATAGCCGGAGAATTTCTTTCGGCTATTTTTTTTTAAAAGAACTATGAAAAATTATTATTTAAAAAACGGCAGTCGTGAAAATGGACCATTCATGCTGGATGATTTAAAGTATCAGCGTATCAGCCCTACAACCCTGGTGCGCGTTGATGGTGGAACGTGGATGCCGATTACACAAGTCCAGGATTTAAAATTCTTGCTAGATTTATATGGAATCGATCCGAATGAATCCAAATCCATGTCTGCAAATACTGTTTTTGATCAGCCTGTTTCCGGATCCACAAACCAGAATGCCTCTCAGGCGAAATCAAGATTGATTTTTGTTATTGCCATCGCCATTTTCATTATGGCTGCCGGTATGGCCTTTGCTATTTTTTCAATGGCCAGCAAATAGAAAATTACATCACCGGGATATATACTTTTACAGAAATTTTGCTGTCTTCTCTTTTCTTTTCTCTGGTTAAACCAAAGTCATTGGCATAAAGACTTGTCTTACCTTCAAACGCAGAACCGTCAAAAGTGAATTTGAAATCAACATTTTTTTCCACACCTTTAATTGTGAGAATTCCACTCATTAAAAATCCATCTTCAGTTTGAGATACGGAAGTGCTTTTAAATTTCATTACAGGAAAATTGGCCACATCAAAGTATTCTGCCTCCATCAGATGTTCGTCGCGCTGGTCATTTTCGGTTGAAAGTGTTTTCACGTCAGCAGTTCCTTCAAAGGATGAATTGGTGAGATCATTCAGGTCAAATGTAATATCACCGGTAATTCCGCGCACAGTTCCGGTAGTTTCATGTTTGACGAAATTGAAACGCGCAACCGCTTTTTCAGTATTAATTTTATAAGTCTGTGCATTTGAAAAAATTCCAAAGCCCAACAGAAGAAGAATAAGAAGTTTAGTTTTCATAAATAGTAGTATAAATTTAAAATTCTCTTGAGATAGTAAAACCAAATCGAAATTCACCATCTAGCCAGTTACTTGCGGTATAAGGAATAAACTGACCTTCACCAATTGCTTCTGAATTGGTAAAACTTAGCTGAAAAACGTGCGCGTAAGTTTTGATTTCAAGCGCAATACCCAATGGTTGTTTGTATCTCGAGAACGCACCTAAATCAGGGTTTCTGAACATATGATAATATTCCACAAGCACACTTAGTTTTTTATAAAAATTATAACGCAGCATTCCTCCTAAAACAAAGTTGGTATTTTCATCATCATAATTTACAAAATTCCGGTGCAGCAACCCTGGGGCAAGCTGTACGGTGATTTTGTCAAACAAATTTCTTGCCACAATTAACTGCGTATAGTATGAAAATCTGCGTGCCGGATTGGAGAAATTTGTTAGTAAAGTAGTATCGTCAGAGCTGGCCATACTAGTTGCAAACACTGAACTGACAGCAGACAACGAAACGGGAAATTTTTCACCCTGACGGAGTATTTTATATTTTGCGAAACCATCCCAATATTCGGTGAAAGGGACATAACCTTTGCTTCTGCCAAAACCAAGAAGAAGTTGGTCCGTTGGAGCATATTCAAACGCAATACGGATGTCAGTACTGTTGTCCAGGCCAAAAAGTGTGCGTCCTGAAGAAGGCACTGCTATGTTTCCAAAGCGGTGAGTAATTCTGAAATCCAATGTGCCTTTTTCAAGTGTTTCAACTGAATGGCCATTGATTACCCGTGTGTCATAAAAACTATGAATGCTCTTTTTTTCTTCATCCCAATCATCGTCATCCTGTGAAAATGAAACAAATTGAGATGCAGTAAACATACAAATCAGTATCGATACACGAAATATATTAATAGGTATAATCATTTAAACAGGTGTGAGTAAGGTATAAAGTTACTTACAAAATTGGAGAGTTGAACGAATCAAATAAACTGATTCAGGCATATGATGAATAAAAAAATGCAATGTTTTGAAATTTGATGAATGCTTTTCAAAGGTATCCGGAAAATAATTCCATTTTTATTCCAACGGCAAATCTATTTTCACAATCAACCCGGATGGATTATTGTCTTTCAACGAAATTTTTCCGTTGTGTAATTGAACAAGAAATTTGCAAATGAATAATCCCAGACCTGTGCCTTTTGATTTTCGGGTCATCTCATTTTCATCTCTGAAAAACCGCTGAAAAGCCCTTGTTTTATTTTCATCTGATATACCTATTCCCTGATCCGTAATTTCAATAACGGCAATACTTCCAGATTTTTTTATTTTGATTGTGATGGTTGTATTTTGTTGTGAGTATTTTACCGCATTTGAAATCAGATTACTGATAATGCTAATGAGTGCTTCCTTATCTGCAACAATCGTTATCGGATCCGTTTCTAATTTTATGGTGTGATTTTTCAGCAGCGTTGATTGAACCGATTGAATAAAATCCTTTGCAAGATTATCCAGATCTATTTTTGTTTTTGACAAAAAATAATTTCTGTTTTCAATACTGCGCGTAATCAAAAGATTATTCACCAGACTCTCAAGTCTTTTTATTTCTGTGAGTCCGGATGTATAAATCTGATCTCTTTGATCATCACTCAGTTCTCTTTTCTGAAGTGTCTGAAGATAAAGCTGAACTGAAGCAATCGGTGTTTTTAATTCGTGAGAAATTGAAAGAAGAAAATTTTCCTGAAGTTTGTTTAGTTCATGCTCTTTTCGGTAAGCTCTTTTAATCATGATCACGCCACCAAAAAGTATGATGACAAAAACGGTTCCTTCACCTACCAGCATCATCGTTTTCTTTTCCAGAAGAACGGGATCTGAATATATCTGACCATAAAGACTTGCAATCAGATAAAGCCACCAGCTGAACTGCGCAACCACATACATCACCAGCAGGTAAAACAGAAAGAGCGGATTGCGGATATAGCGTTTCATTTATCGAAATTAACTAAATTTTCTGTTGATCTATTTCAAAAAAAACGTCCTCTCTTTTCAGGAGGACGTTTCGCAATTAAATTGTTTTAATCCTAATGTTTGATGATCAGTTTTTGTGTGGTTTGATCATTGTTGTGGGTAACTTTAACAAAATAGGTTCCGGTTGCAAATTCAGATAAATTCAGCACTTCTTTTGAATCAGATGTGCGCAAATACAAGATTCTTTCGCCCAGTATATTTAACAATTCGATTTGTGTTTCACCAGTAAGACCTGAAATGGTCACATAGTTGTTCGCCGGATTTGGATAAACTTCAAACGTTGTTTCCTTTGTTTTGATGCCTACATCATCTGTTGTTAATTGCAGCATCACTGAGTCTTCAAAACATTCATTAAACGCGTGCAACCAAACATCAAAAACACCAACTGATGAATAACTGTGAGATGGAGTTTCAAGATCAGAACCATTGCCATCACCAAAATCCCACCAGAGCGAATCATAGTTGCTTGATGTGTGCGTAAAATCAGCGTTCAATCCATCCTGAACAAAGGTGAATGCAGGCACCGGAACATCCAATGCTATAATTGGCTGTGAAAGATTTACTACACAATGAGGCGAGCTAAAATCATATCTGAATAAAGTATCTCTGAGATTAATATTAAATGTTCCAGAATTAGCATAGGTATGACAAGCGCTTGTTAAATCCACATTCTGATACCCATCACCCCATAACCAGACATTATGTGTTGTTGGTGAGCTGTATTGTGAGTTATACATGTGATTCGTGAAATGCGGAACTTGTGTATAGTTTACGCATCCGGCATTTACGATATCCGGACAAATTGTATCGTTCAAAATAGTAAATGGTGTATACAAATCATATTTTACATATGGACTCATCAGATAGTCATAATCATATCCAAGATAATTGAGTGAAGAATACCAACCGTCATCTGCAGGATAAACCGGATTCATGTATAACGCCCATGAATTGCCTTCACCATTACCATTATCAACGCTCCAGTCATTTGTTACAATCACCAGATCTAAGTTTTCAGGTGAATGCATGGCGATTACATAGTCATCAGTCATTGTCACAGGCGCATCAAAATAACTTTGTACAGAAATATTTGGCAGTACAAGTGTGAAAGCTGTATGTGTGACCCAGCAGGTATCCCGGATGATTTCAGGACCCAACGAATCGTTTAGTGGAGTATAGTCATGCAATGAAGTAATAACCATCACTGAATCCAATCCTGAAGTATGATAAGCATAAAATTCAACGCCGCCAACTTCAACCGGTTGCGTTACACTGAAGCGCTGCGCGCGGCCTGCGTAGTAATAATCATCAACAATATCACCGGTCCGCATATATTCCTGAAGAGCTCCAGATGTTTTAGCGAGGCCTACGTAATTATTAAAATAAAACCCGCAAGAGTCACCGGCAGATTTTGTGACATAGCCCCAATCAGGTTTATTGGACTTGTTTAGTTCAGGTGTATTATGAACTGGAATGGGCGCGCCTTTAGGTTGCGCAAATGAGATTATTTGTAATGAAAGTGCTAAAACAAAAAATAAAAAATGCTTCATAATGGGTTTGTTACGCTATTGATAACGAAAAAATTTATAGATAGGTTGGAGCTATTTTATTATAGTGACATTCCCTTCTTGAACAATTTTATCTCCAAGAACGGACTCGCCGCTTAGCATATAAACAAAGGTCTGTGGTGCCAAATCACTTCCGTTTAATTTGCCGTCCCAATAATCTTTCTGTTCATTTGACTCAAAAACCACTTTACCCCAGCGATCATAAATCTGAATATAATAGTTGAATAATCTTGGTCCATTAATAACGAGATAATCATTTTCGCCATCGCCGTTTGGTGAAAAAATATTTGGTACAAATACTTCCATGTAGCCATTAATGTCTACCAGCACACTATCGCTATTCTGACAACCAATAGGATCTGTTACAATAACCACGTAAAGTGTTGCCTGGTCTGGTACATCATATACTTCTGAACAATCATCATTGAGACATTCAGATGGTTCAGGTATCCAGGAGTACGTAACATCCGGATCAGATTCAGCCCACAATTCAACTTCTCCTCCAATACCAATTAACGTATCATTTCCGGCTTCAACTTCAGGTAGATAATTTACTGTCACTAAAATGCTGTCCATTGCAAAACCACATAATGGATTCGTGGCTGTAACATAAATCATGGTTGTTGTATCCGGCCCCAGCCAAACTGTTTCACCACTTTGTGAATCACTCCAGGTAATCGCATATCCGTTATTGAGTGCAGTAATTTCTATTGAATCTCCAATACAAATACTTACTTGTTCCGTTACACTTACCATAGGTGCTGGTTGAACTTCAATGGTAATTGTTGTTGAAGGCCCTGTGCAACCATTCAATGTTTCGGTAGCAGTAAAAGTTGAAAATCCATTGGCCAAAGGAGGTGTATAAGATGTACCGGAACCAACGTTTACACCCAGTGAATTTTCCCAGGCAATTGTTCCGCCTAAGGTTGGTGTAGCCGTTAAAGCAGTTGGGGTTTCACCTTCGCAGTAAAGCATATCACCGGTAACAGTTGGAGCAGTAGGAGTAGGTTTTACAAGAATACTTATTGGTGTTGCTGGACCTTCACAACCGTTTGCCGTTTCGGTAATGTAAATGACTGTTGTTCCTACAACAAGACCCGGATTATAACTTGTGAGTGTAGAAAGTATAGTTGATAAACCTGCATCAGCATACCAGGTAATTGTTCCGCTCAAAGCAGGAATACCGGTCAAAGGAGTAGGCGTGTCACCATCACAGTAAGTAGTGTTTCCAGAAAACGATGGCGCAGCAGGAATTGGATTTACAGTTATTGTAACGTTGTCGGCTGCACCTACGCAGCCTAAAATTGGTTCTGTAGTCGCTGCATAATAGGTCACTGATCCAACTCCCTGAACTGGTGTATAAGATGCTCCTGTTCCAAGTGGCGGACCAACTAAACCAGCGTTGTTATACCAGTTGACGGTTCCCGCACCACCAGAAATAACTGTAAGCGGTGAAATGACATCACCATCACAATAGCTCGCAGTTGTTCCAATATCGACATTTGGTGGAGTGATCACTGTGATAGTTCCAGTTCCTGAAAAAGTTCCGGTACATCCACTGCCGCTTACACTGGAAATGGTATAAGAACCATTTTGTGATGCACTGAAATTATGAACCATTGTCATGATGCCAGTGAGAACATATGGTCCTCCCGGACCAGAGACTGTGACGTTAAACGGTGGTGTACCAGTAAAATTTATTTGAAGATTTGCACTGTTACCGTTACAAATTGTTTGATTTCCAGTGATAGTTGCAGTAACCGGTGGGTAGGTTGATACTGTAACATTGTCTGAAATAGAACATCCCGTTCCAGGGTCAGTAACCGTCACTGTAAAAGTTGTTGTTGAAGGAATCGTTGCTGTTGGATCAGCTGTGTTTGCACCACCACCAAGATAGCCGGCGTTATCCCAGGAATAAGTATAAGCCGGAGGGGTGATTCCGCAGTTAACTGTAAAAGTTTGTGAGGATCCATTGATCCAGGTTCCCGGACCAGCGGCAACAGTTAATATGGTTGCGCCACCCGCGTCATAAAGCGTGTAGGTACATTCGTTTGGATAGGCCGCACCGTTGATTTGAATTTCAACATTATCGCCATGATCGAAGCATAAATTATAGGTGTGATAATATGCACCCCCTGCACCATTCGCGGGAGGAGAATACGTGCCGGTTGAAACACCATTAACAAAAACTTCAACGTTATTTCCTGCCCAGCCATCATCCCATAAATCACCTAAAACCAAATCAAAACAACAGGTATTTCCTACAAATGGATTTGCGTTAGCGTGAAGTACGGTTGATGTGTTTGGACAAATAGTCATATTATCTGCGGTTGGGTCAACATCAAATCCAACTCCAACTGGAATGGTTATAGAATTTGTACAACCAGTATTATCCGTAATGGTCAATGTAACATCATGGCTTCCGGCGGTGGCAAAAGTGAATGATGGATTAGGTAAAGTACTTGATCCTAAACCATCAAAATCCCACTGCCAATTTGTAATTGTGTTTTGTGAAATGGATGCATCCGTAAAATTGATTAATTGGCCAGGACAGTTTGTAGGAGAAATTGTAAAATCAGGTTCAAGCGCAATGGCAACTGTCTGTTCATTAGACTGAGGTCCGGTAGAACCCGTCCATCCCCAAAGAACGTTTGGATTTCCGGCAAATTGTAGATTGATGAAGTTACCAGTTTTTGTCAGCGAAGTTGCACCATCAACTTTAACGGTAATCGTTTGACTAGTGGCGT
>Ga0268298_10001514_pt1 | contig 27261 bp, 28 predicted proteins | sample WWTPWeurt_MetaG_FD_194462 | JGI IMG/M metagenome (GOLD analysis project Ga0268298, IMG submission 194462) | Activated sludge microbial communities from WWTP in Nijmegen, Gelderland, Netherland - WWTP Weurt | ecosystem: Engineered > WWTP > Aerobic digester > Activated sludge | place...
TTGGCGTCGTGTGAAGCCAAAATTGTTCCACCGTCGACCTCAAAAATTTTCTCTCCGTAAGTCTTTTTGATGCTGTGCCAATCACCGCTGTCGGATTCTTTGATCTCGACGGCGGCGTCCCCGTATTTGACTTTTACTCCAGAATAGAGGCGATCGGTTTCTTCGCTGAGATTTGAAATGTCGAGCAGGTTTTTTCCCCTCATCAAAAATTCTTGAGGGTCGGCGGATTCCGATTTGGCTCTGAATATAAAGTTCTCCGAGGCGTCAAACCCCCATTCGAAATTGCCGAATTTACCAAGCGATTGTATGGCGTCAAAAACAGATATGGTACTGAAATTGGCAATGGCAATGGTGGTGAGGGAGGTTGTGTACTCGACGTTGGCGTATTTGAAATACGAATCGGTGGTGTTGATGTCGCCAACGGTGAGAACCAATTTGAATTGAAGGTAGTCGTCTACCGGGGAAAGAACATCGTCCGCCGCTCCCAATAAAAGCCAACTCGACCAGGTGGCCCCGTCTGGAGAGCTTCGGGTGTATATCTGGAGAGTGGCTCCGTCCAAATATTTCTCCATCAAGATCCGGCCCCAAGATGTGGCCCCGGCGGTGTTCATCGATCGACTTATGTATGTCGCTACAGCCGCCGTTGTGGGGCCGTAGTAATTGTCAATCCTTGCCAGACTGAGGAGCGGATCTCCTCCAAAAAACCCAACGTAGTTGCTGGTGGTGTAATTGGTGTCTGTCACGTCAATGACTAGAGTACCGGCGAAATAAACCCGAATTCTACCGGCGGAGTTTCGAGTCACTTCAAGAGTCTGCATGGTGCCCGCCGTCGCGAGGAGCGGACCGCTATAGCCAAGGGTCGGAATATATCCGTCAGACTGAACCCTCGACAAATATACATCGATCCTACCTGGGTATGAAGTCGACATCGAACCCCAGAGCACATAACCTTCTTTCATGGTGCTGGTCGCGGTAGGTGCGTTCTTCGACATAAAAGCAAAATTGAATTGCTCGGTCGCCGGTGCTCCCGCGCTTGGCATCTCGATGTCGAACTTCCAACACCCACAAACCTTGGTGGAAGGTTTGTACATATAGCCGCCGAGCTCGACTTTTCCGCTGGCGATGGTGACGTCGAGATGTGTCCAGGCGTTCAAATTGGCGAACGAATCTTCCAACGCGCACCAGCTTCGGTGCCCCGAATCAAAAAACAAATCGCCAATCGAACGGCTGGTGTCGAATTCTCCAACCGTTCCGGCGTCCCACTCAGTCTTTTCTTCGTTCATCATTGTGGAAACGACCCCGCCGGGGAAAATTACGTTGCTGACTTTCTGGTTCGCAGAAGCGATTCCCGCCGAAGTCAAAAGTGATTTGACCAACGACTCTACCGTTTTGTCTTTCTGCCAGACTTCGTAGTAGATGTAGATCTGCTGTGTGTTGACTGGGGTGGAGACGAAAGTTATTTTCGCCCCAAGAGAATATTCACCAAGTTGTTCGACGGTATAGTCGATCCCCTCTGTCTTAGGACCGGCGGGTCCTGGAGTTCCGAAGAAGACCCTGGTGATGCGCTTGATTCCGGTGGTGGTTGTGGTGAAAACTTTTGTAACGCCGTCCCCGGTTTTCAATTCGTAACCGGTGGTGTAGAGGGAACCGGCATTCGTGTTCTTGAGCGTATTCTCCAGACCTTCCACCGTAACCACCACGTTGTCGGAATGCCCGGTGTATTGGAACTTCGTCCCCACACCGACGAACATGTCCGCAAGTTCCAACGTCCCGTCCGCCAAAACCCAACCGGCTTTAACCTTGAATTTGGTCCAGAAAGGTTCCGCCTGGACATACGGCCCACGCGTAAAAATAACGGTGTCCCGCGTTCTTCTGAAAACACCGGCGTTATTCTTCCGGCTCCACTGACCGTGGGTATTCTTGAGGGTAACGGTAACGTTCGAAATTCTGAATTCATTGAGTTGGTTGGAATCCAACTGCCCGGTAATCTGGGAAACAGAAATCAACTCCGTCGCCGGAACTTTAGTCCAGTCCGTCTCCCAAGCGTACTTCTCATCCACCACATCCCAGATCCGGCGTTTGTAATATACTTCGTAAACGTGCCTAGCGTGTGGTCGGGCTTGGGCTTCTTTGTACGCCGCTGTTACACTCTTCATACACCCCTCAAGGTGAAGCTGATGTCGTAGCCGGAAGACTTGTAAAGCGAGGAGAACTTTTCCGCCCAGGGCGAAGTCCAGAGGACCTCGAAGATTTCATACGGCAGAGCACTGGATTCCGGTAACCAGAGCACAGACTCGTTGAGTTCTTTGATGGCTTTGAGGCTATCTCTCAGACTCTTGGATATGTACTTAAATCCAACGTTGGCTTCGTATTTCTGGGAAAGAGAATAGCTATTCCCGTAGGGGGAGACCACGCGGTGTAACGATCCGTCCCCGAGGACAATGTCTTTGACTTTCTCACGGTAGCGAACGTCGTAGTTGGACATGTCTTTGCCGATGTCGAGGAGGAGGTTCGCCACAATCAACTCCCCGATTTTCTTTTGATCGTGAGCCACCTGCGTCTTGAGGCAGGAGATTCGCAACATCGAAGCGGTCACCGCGGCGAACTCCACAAGCCGATCCACAGTGGCATCCACCGTCTGGGCAAGAAGCGAATGCCAGGTTCCGTCGTAATATTCTATATCCCACTGTTTCATGTTGTGGTTCAAAACCCAGATCGAAGTGAAGGTTCGGTTGACGGCGACTGAACCTTCTTTGAAAGTGATGGTGAATTCGACTTCGGTGCTATCGCTACCGGCGGTGACAGTTACCACTTGAGAGGATCGGTCTTTGTCGTATAAGCTAGAAAAACCGGCGTCCCCGACATGGGGGGAGCTATAACTGTTGTCGGAGTTGATATAATTCTTGGAATAAAATTTAGGCTCGCTCATCTCAAACCGCCAGTCCTGAGTTTTTGTCCGCCGCGTTCTGCAAAGCCACAGCCATCTTGATCCCTTCGACGGCCCCGCTCAAGACCGCTTCCCGGATCTTGCGCATAACAACTTCGGTCGAAGACATGTCAAGGCTCTGAATGTCAAGGTTGACGGTGATCCCGCCAACGTTAACGGTCGACCCACCGCCCACCGGCACAGCCGCCGGTGTCCCAACCCCACCCCCGCCCCCGATCGGCGCGGTAGGCGAGGTGGTCGCTCCGCCCGCTCCGCCCGTGGAAGTCGCCGCCGAAGACCCCGCGCCGGAAGACCCCCCGCTCGTTTCGATTAGTGTACCACCGTTGCCGAGAGGCGTCTCAACTTTGAATTCTTGGGATCCTTGGTCGGCGACCTTGGCGGCATCTCCGATGGCGCGGGACTGCTGGGCGAATTGCGCCACAATCAACGCCGTCCCAGCCGCCGCCATTCCGATTCCCGCCAGACCCTTCCCCGCTTCCGCCGCCCAAAGCCTTGCAATTGCTATACTTTTCTCCAGAGCCAGAATCACCCGCGCCCGGGTGACCTGGGCTTTGGTATGGCCGGACTGCATCGAGTTGATTATCGAGAGGGCTTGGAGTCCGGTCTCGACAGCGTCGAGTGCCTTCTCCCGGTTGATCTTGGTCTCCGCCAAAGCCAGAGCATGCGACCGTTTAAGATGTAAAGTGTCGAGTGTGGAGAGGGCTTTTTGTTTGGCGGTTTGGTCCTTGATGGTGGAGTTGATCTGCCGACGTTGGTCGGCGGTCTCGGCGTCGAGGAGCCGTTTCTTTGACTCGTAGGAATTGGCTTCGATGGAGAGGATCTGCTGTTCCATCTGGGAAGTGAGCTCGATGGCTCGCTGGAGGTCGGCTTCGTGTTCGCGGGCTCGCTTCTCGTCTTCCTTTCTTTTCTCTTCCTGGAGTTTGGCTTCGTGTTCGCGGGCTCGCTTCTCGTCTTCCTTTCTTTTCTCTTCCTGGAGTTTGGCATATTCAGTCGCTTCCTCTTTGGACTGATTTTGGGTAACGGCGATGCGCTCGTTGGAAAGGGATTTAAATGTGTTGGCTTGCTCCTGCCAGATCTGACCCGTGGCGGCAACGGTTTCTTCCTCGATGGCCTGGAGCTTGACGCTGAGGTCTTGCTTGATGCGCTCGATGTCTTTGAACCGCCCGCGAACAATCGCGTAGACCCCGGCGGCGATCGCTTCCGAGTAGGCCAATGCTTGCGCCCCGGCGTCCGCCAATTGAAGGGCGAATTGCTGGAAGACTTTGATTCCGTTGGAGGCGAAGTGTATGAGCTTTTCGATGACGGGGGTTACGCCGTTCCCCACCTGCTCCATCAAGTCCCCAAACTGGTTCTTCAGGGAAGCCGCTTTCTGGGTAAGAGAATCCTCCTTGACGGCGGCATCCCCGAACTTCTGGACCAAAGCATCCAAAGCTTGCTGTGCGCTCGCGGTCGCCGGGATCAAATCCCCGAACTCCTTACGTGCCGTCATCACCCCTCGGGAGTTTTTGTTGATGAGGTCGGTGACGAGTTGGGTGGTTTCTCCCAGAGATTTGCCTGTCGCCACCGCGAGACTCATGGAAAGCTGGCTGGCTTTTTGGGCTTGGGTCAAATCGCCGGTGATCCGCACCAACTTACCGACGGCGTTGTAAGCGTCGGTGTCGGAGAACCGGGTGGCTTTTTGAATCTCGTTCGCCCACTGCTGAACACTACCCGATGCCGTTCTCCAAGAAACCCCTGAAGATTCCAACGCAAGCTTGAGACGGTTGATCGCTTGGGTTTCTTCTTCAGCCGCCGCAACGGAGTCCTTGAAGAACTTGATGATGGCACCGGCGGTAACAACACTCCCGAGAGCCTTCGACAGCGAACCAAATTGATCGGCGGACTCTTTGGTTTTCTGTCCCAACTTCCCCATCTCCGCCCCGAGAACTTCCAACTTCCCGGTGTCGGAGTTCACCTTGACGGTGAGTTGAAGTGTTTTGTCAGCCATTGACGACCTCGATCGACGTGTTTTGGCAGATCTTCAGGAAGGTCTTTCTTTTTTCCCGTGTCGGAATGAAGGCGTCACACTGGATGGATCGCCAGACTCCGTAGAGGATGTAAGTCCGCACGTCGTCGGGCATACCCTCCCGGAGCCGGGCGGATAGGGCCACGGCGTCTGCTGGCCCCATCCGCATGATGCGCTGGTAGTCGATGTGCAACTGCTCCTCCTCAGTAGCTGACGTCGGTGTTGATGACGACGGGGAGGATTTGCGAGGTGCCGTTGTGATACGCCTGGTATTCCACCTTCGCCGCCAGGAGGTTGTCTTCCCACGCGAACGGGTAGGCTTTGTAACGGCAGTCCGTCAAGGGCAGATCGACGGTGAACTTGTGCGGGGTGTCCGCAATGTCGCCTTCGATCAGGGCTCTCAAAGCCACGCCCGTGTTCGCCAGGAATTTGTTGCGTTCCGTTTCACTCTGGAAGAGTGCAACGAAATCGCCCGAAACCTGCATAGGGTCGGGGGTGATGATGTCCTGGATGTCTTGGGCTTGGGCCAGGGTCTGTAGAGCTTTGGCTCCGCTGTCGATTTTCATCGACCAGTTCTTGATGTCCGTGTCGGTGGACCCGGCGCGTTTGAACTGGGCGTGCTGGAAGGACAGGTACTTCTGCGTCGGGAAGCTGGGGGATCCGATCGAACCCGAAGCCTCCGACTCAAACAAGAAGTCCACATCCACCGTGATCAACCCATCGACCGGCCCGTTGAACGTCAAGCTTTTCACCACACAACGGTTGTATTTCTTGACCGCCAGACCGTAGTCCATGAAGAACGTGTAGGAAGGGGGCTGGATGGAGGTGCCGAGGGTGAAGCTGTGCTGGTAAGCGGTGGTGACGCCCTGCTGAACCGAAGCCACCCCGCCCATCAACGAGTACAAAAGCTCCCCGATCGTCTGCGCGTCCAAGATCATCTTGAACTTGCCAGTCCCGATCTTCCGCCCTGCCACCGGCGCGAATTCCGCCCGAATGCCCCGAAGCGCGGCATCCTGGAGCAGAACCGGCCCGTACGCCACTTCCGGCTCCAACACCGGATACCACTTCGTCGGGGACGCTTCTGCCGTGCCCCGCACCGCCTCCTTCTTTAAGCCGAACCTAAACGACTGCAGTGAGTGCAACGACATGTGTCAGCCTCCTCGATTGTGCTCTTTGTATACAGGGCGAAAATTCGGATGCCCCTTAACCAAATTGATCAATTGCGGGTCAAAGACTCGGTCTCCACTTTCCCACTCTCCCGCCCCGCGCAACGTACACCTTCGGATACAAATCCAGTACTGCTCCTCCCCCACCGGTTTGACGTCTGTTGTTTTAACGACCGGGTCTGCTTGACGGAGCATTCGGTCGGATCCTTTGAATGTCATGGTGTGGTCCTCTCTCCGGCGTACTCCACATTGATCGACATCACGAACCAACCGTACGGCGTCAGATCGCCCTCGTCGGTTGTGACCTCCGTCACCTCCAACCATTTTACTTTCTTATCGCCTCCGAGGAGAGGTTCTGTTTCCAGAGCGCGGGCCACGTCCTGGATGAGGCGGTCGAGGTCGAGCTGTGTACCAGTACCGTCGCCCCCAACAGTGCCCTTCGTGTTCATCACATACCCCACAACAACCACTTGGAGTGTGGCTTCGAAATGGATCTGGTTTAGGTTCTTGCGCTTCTCCTGGGTAGAAGCGATGAAGAGCGCGGGGAATTCGTGCTCGCCCATGTTCTTCGGGTTTCGACGTCCGCGTTCGACCGTCTTGACGGTGTTGTTGTAACCGGCGGACTCAACGATGCGGGTGAAAAGTTCGGTCCGGAGATATTCCAAAATTTTCTCACGACTGCTTTTGACGGGCGGCATTAGATCTCCCTCCCAACATTTTCCAGCGCTACGCCGATTGATTCCTCAAAGGCGGGGAGAGCGTCTTGGATGGCGGGAGCCAAGAACGCTCTCTGCTGAAGGTCGACTTGGCGGGAGTGTGCGGAGACTTCCTGCTGAAAAGGAGTCACGCTCCTGCCGAAAACTTGTTTGACGGTTCGTGTGTGCTGTTTCACAGAAACGCTTCCTTTGAACCCGTACTCGTGCACGCGCCCGTATGAGACGTTTGTGCCGATGTCGACGTAGATTTCTTTGTCGCCGGGGCGAACATCGGTCGCAATCGAAGAACGAAGCCGGTTGGAGACAGCGCCGAGTTTGTCGGGGCGTGGACCGGAAAGGTAATCTTTCTGCGAACGGTTGAGGGCGTCGAACGCGAAGGCCTTAGCCGCTTGAACCAAAGCTTGCTGGAGTTGGTCCGCCGCTCTCGCAAAAATTCCTCCCGCTCGAACAAGTTGGTCCGCACCTTCAAGCCTCAGCTCAATCGGCATATGCGAAATTCGGAGCCGCCGACACCATCTTGTAAGGAGCCAACAACCGCTCCACATCTTTCGGCAGATCCCCGCCCGAGAAGGTCGTGTTGACGTCCCCGACAGATTCGGACTTGACGTCAAGCTTTCTCTGGGAATAACCGGAGCGGTAGTGCAAATCCAACAGCCGCTTCGTCGCCATGCGGAGGTCGTGCGGCATGGTGGAGAGGGAGTACCCGGCGGAGTATTTCACTTTGATGTTCGCCTTCCCGCAGGGAAACGCCCCGAAAACATTAAAGGACTTTAAACAACCGGCTTCCTTCTCGACAATCAAATTGTCGTTGGAGATTGCCGTCTCCGTCGCAAAAACCCGAAGCGAATCCACCCGCACGTCAAGGGGGTTATCGTTGTCAACAAAAATTGGGAACCGTCTCAACATCAACATCTCGCACCCCGACCCGTCGTAGTACTCGGTCTTCTGTGAGAGAACAAGGCTCCGCCCGAGATAGGTTTGAATCCAAGAGCACACGTCGTTGATCAGAGTTTGGACGATCTGATCTTCGGTGTCCACTTGAATCTTGAGGTATTCCTTCGCCTCCGCCAACGAGACCAAAGCTACCGATGTGTCGAGGTCCATATTTTCTCCCAGAGTCTCGCCCTCGGTCGCCCGCGTGATCTGGACGACCGAGAGGAGACGTTTGGATTTTTAGTCGTTACTCGTACAGTAACGTTGCCTTCACAACCGAACCCGTCGCGGACTTGTTGAAGCAAGGCGAAGTCAGCTTGTAGGTTCTCCACGGAACTTCGATGACCGTCGTGCCGATCGCGCCTGGAAGCGAAATGGTCCCGGCAAGAGTGGCGGCGGTGGAGGAAGTGCAGGTGTCATAGATGCTGACATCCTGCGCCGTGGCCCCCGCGTTCGCCAACACGATCAACCTCAACGACGCCCCGCCCGAGATGTTCGGGTAGGAACCGGCGGAGAACTCCGCCGCCGAACCGGTCGGGACATAGGTGGTCAAGGTGACGGTGTAATCCGCCGCCTTCGCCACGCCCGCCATCACAGCCAAAACAAACAGACCCTGCAGAAGACGTTTCATTTACCTCTCCTTTTGGTCGGCTTCTTCGACGGGGTGGAGGCTTTTTTCGGAGCCTCTTCGACGGGGGTTTCTTCTTCCGCATCTCTGGAAGAGAGTATGATAACGAGACCCTCGCCCGCTAGACGTTCGGCCCGCCAGTCCTCGACGTCGACCTCTTCGTCCTTCTTCAGCGATCGATTCCCCATCGTGAAGTCCGTTAGGGCTTTCACCTTCGTCGTTTTCACAGACTCACCTCATCTTTGGCCGAACCCCGGTCCCGCAATCTTGTCCCCTCAAGGTAGGACTGAAGAGAGGGGACCGGGGCATCCGGCCGAATTTTCCTTAGGCGCTGGGCAGGGCCAACTTCCCGAACGCTTCCGGATTCGCCACGCTGATGTCCTGGCGGCGTCGGAACTTGAACCAGACTTCGTCCAGCGTGAAGGCGGATTTCCCGTCGGATTTGCTGGCGGAGTCCGAAGCCTTCACCGTGTACCCGCCCCGAGGCGAGATCCACAACCCGTCCCACGCGCCGAACAGAATGGCGGTGTTGGTGCCGTTGGCACGCTGGGTGCCGAGGGTGTCGGGGATCTGGTCGGTTTCGTGGTAGACTTTGCCGAGGATGCGACCGGGGTTCCCGGCGTCCGGCATCGTCCACAGCGGTCGGTTCTGGTCGTCGACCAACTTCATCAATTTCTTGAGAGCGGTCGTCGACAGAACGAACTGTGCACGGTTCCGGTAGGGAGCCTTCGGCGCCATCAACAAGTTCACCAAGTCCGCATAGGCCAAGTCCGCGCCCGCCAACGAGACGCTGTTCACGCCGCTGGCGAAGAACACGCCCTTGAAGGGATCGCCCGCACCGGCGGAGTCGCCGACGAACGCGATCTTGTCTTCTTCGCGGCCCATTTCGGCGGCGATGACCTGGGCGATGAATTGGTCATAGGACACATTGTTGTCTTCCAGAATTTCTTCCGTGAAGGGAACAATGGCCATGAGTTTCTTCGCCACTTGGTTGACTTGCTCGGTGGTCCCTTTGGAGAGGGTCGGCTCCACGCCTTCGCCCACCCAGTAGACCGACGGCTTCGCCAACTCGCGGGAAATATTGCGGGTCTTGGAGCCCATGGGGAAAATCCGCGCCAGGGTGCGGGCAATGCTGGATTGCCGTTCCAGGGCGATGATCTCCGCCGCATATTCCGTCGGCACCGTGAAACCGCCGTCCGCGTTCACGTCTTCGGACTGGCCGCTGGCGGCTTTCACTTTGTGCAACAGCGCCATATCTTTCATGGCGACCGCTTGCAGGAATTTGTTGAAGGGGAGAACTTCCGCGCCTTCTTCGGCTTTGGTTTTCTCCGTGCCCCACAACATCTTCCGCGTCGGTTCGGCCGGACGGTATCCGGCTTTCGCCAACCCTTTCAGTACTTCTTCCACAAGAGCCGTTTTTTCCGCCTCTCGGGATTTAACATCCGCCGGGGTGAAGCGGGCGGTGATGGTCTCCGTGAGGGCTTGGTTGGACTTCACCAAGCCTTCCAGGAGTTCTTTGAGTTCCTTCGGATCCATTGAGAATCCTCCTATTTAAGGACGGCCTTTACGGCGTCCAAATTTTTCTTCATCTCTCGAATCGCCCCGCCAAACAAATCCATAAAGGTCGGGTCGATGAATCCCCGAGGGAGCTCGGTGAGGGGCTTGGGCGCGTAGGAGAACGACTTCGCCAGCGCATCCATGAACCCGTTCTGCAGCGCCATCGGGTTCGCCGGGACCGGCACCGCCGACACCTCCAACAATTCCCCCGACAACCTCCGCCCCCACCCCATCTCGGGGCGTTGTTTCTTGTCTTCCTCGGTGAGGTCCTCGGCTTTGTACGCGATGAACCCGACCGAAACCGTCCGCATGAAGCCCTCTTCGTAGAGACGGCGGATCTGCTCGGCGAAGGGATCGATATCCTCTGGGACAAACTCGACTTTGATCCGGAGCTTGCCGTCGCCTTTCTCCACTTCAACCGATCGTCCGATCGGCGGGCGGGAGTAGTCGTGCGCCCAGAGGAAGACGGGATTCTTTTTGTAGTGTTGGAGCTTCCAACCGTTGGCGTCGAGAATGTCGCCTTGACGATCGCGGTGCTCGGTGGAGGCGGTGAACCAAAATCCTCGGGCTTCCCCCGCCGCTTTCTCGACGTTCACATCAAGAAACTTCTGCAGTTTTTCAGACATCGAATCCTCCTCAGTCCCGCTCTTTAAGTACCGGGGTGGCGGAACACCGGCAATTGATCACTTCCTCAGCCGCCCCGCTGGGGTCTCCTGGATAAAGAAGACCGTTGGAAAACGCTTCGCCGAGGTTGACAATCTCACCGTCTATTTGGTGGCTGTCGCGGACGTCGGAGTCTCGGGCAGTGATCCACTCCAACCCCTTCACCACTCCGCTCTCTTCGTACGCCGCAATCGCTCCTCGGTTCGCTGACGACACTACCTCCGTCCGGGCGATGCGTTCGGAGCGATAGTCTTCGGCCATGTCGAAAATGTCGGCGACACGTTTGGAAATTTCGTCGATGGTGTCGCCTTCCTGAATGCCAAGTTTGAGGGCTTCGCGGAGGGCGTCTTCGGTGGTCTTGTTGACTTCCTCGGCGAACTTGAAGGCCTTTTCGTCAAGCCATTTTTGAATGCGGGGTTCGGTGATGGTGAAACGACCGAGGTTGTATTTGTCGGCTTCGGCTTCCCCCGACGCTTGCAACACCGATTCCATCAACGCCCTCCCCACCAACCGGAACAATTTACGCGCCTCTTTCCCGTCAAAGAGAATCGCATCCAACGCCACGTTGAACGTCTTCAATCCGTCCAGCCGTGCCTGTCGGGCAGGACCCTCCCAAGCGTCCTGCATGTTGGAGAGAACCGCGTCCCTCTGCTCTCGGAACAAACGCCCCAGCTTCACTCTCCATTTCTTTTCCCAGTCCTCTGTGAACCCCTTAAAGTTCAGCCAGAGGCTCTCTCTTCTGAGAAGAGAAGAGGCTTGCTTAAGGGCTTCGTTTTGTTTGTGGAGGGCGTCGAGAGAGGCTTGAAGCTTGGCGGATTTTTCGGCTTCGTCCTCTTCGGGTTCCGGCGCGGGTTTGGCGGGAGGAGCGTCTTCTTCCTCTTCATCTTCCCCCTCGGGCGCGGGTGCCCCAGGCGCGGGCGCGGGGGTGCGGGGCTCGTCGATTGGGGAGAGACTGGTGGGGGCGTTCCAAGTGTCGCCCCAAGCTACCGGCGGAAGCTTGCGCTTGGCCCGGGCTTCGTTGATGAGAAGGATGCCGGATCGGGTGAGGATCTCGTCTTTCTCCGCCATGATCTTCTCGTCGGGCTGGAGCTCCTTGATCCCATCCAGTTTGAAAGCCGCTTCAACTCCCGGATCAAAAGGTTTCACCAGCTTCTCGTTGACAACGGAAAGAATCTTGCTCAGCCACGGCATCATCGTGTCGTTCCAGAAGATCTCTCTCTGCTCACGGGCGTTGGAATAATTGGCTTCGTCAAACACCCCCACCATGATGGGAGGTAAGCGATAGACTGCCAAGATGTCCTCGCGGGTCATACGCTTGAGCTCGGGAAATTGCATGTCTTTATGTGTGGCGGCCAGAGACTGCCACTTCAAGCCCCCCTCAAGAATTCCAATGCGGTGGGCTTTGCGGGAACCCTGATGCAGGGACTTCCAAGTTTGCTCGATGCGCTTGCGGACACCATCCTGGAGAACAGTGTCCGAGGTCAGCAGACCGCCGGGTTCGGCGGAGTTCTCAAAGAAAGCTTTGTTGTATCGATCCGCCGAGAGCATAGAATCGGCGGCATCTCTCGCCGCCGCGATTGGCGGCATCCCGTAGTAGTCGTCGAGGGGGTTCCAGGTTTTGAAGTGCAGGATTTCTTCCGGTTCGAAATTGACCGGCTCAACCCCGGGCGCGGGTTCGTAAGTGTATCCGGCGATGTATTTTTGTTTGCTCGGGCGGACCTTGACTCGCGCGGGGTTGAGCGGGTAAATCTCGGTGGGCTTGCCGTCGACAAGCGCGTCCAACAACCAGTACGCATTGCCGGTCAAACCCATGTAGCCGAAAGTGGATTCGAGAAGATCGTAGCCGCTGATAAAATTGTTGACGGATTTGAGCAAAGTCTCAAGCGGGTGATTCTTCACCTCTTCAAGCTCGTTGCCTTTCCGACGGTAGATCCCAATCGGGACTCCCGCCCCCTTCGAAGAGATCGTCCCCACGCACGCGTACACCCAGGCCTGGTCCGCGTACCGCCCGAGATACTCCCGCATGTTCGCCACCTCGGGGCGTGACGCTCCGTTCAACACCCCATTCACCATCGTCGCCAGAACCCCCGGCCCGTAAGCTTTGTTGCGGGTGAATCCCAAACGTCCCAGCAAATTATCGAGGATCGGCATTTTTCACTCCGTTATTTTTCTTCGAAATTTCCTGATAGTGGTCTTCGCAAAGGTGATTGTGCCCCCACCTCCGCAAGCTGTACCTCGACAAACACACTTCGCAGAACACAACCCCCGCTCTCTGGTAAGCTTCGCGAATCAACCCCACCGTCGGGTCGGGGTGCAACGCCGCGCTCAGCTTCAAGAACCAAAACCCGAGCCGGACCCTGAGTCGGTTGATCATGACAGGAGTTTGTGGAGGTGGTCACGGTAGACCGAACTGTGCTTCACCGTGCCGTCCGTCCACACCGCCTTGAGTTGGATCTCGAAGAAACCGAACGAGCCGCTCGACGGGATGTCCGTCGAAAGGAGCGTCACCCGAATCACCCCAGCGGTCGCCAACCCCTGGACCGCCGCGCCCACAGCGTTGGCGGTCCCATTGTTGATGCGGAGCTTGGCGGTGACTGTGGCACCGGTCAAGTCCCGAGGGGTGGAGCCGTCCTCCTCGACACAGGTGAAGTCGAGATAGAATTTGTTGTCGGCTTGGACAATGGCTGGAACGGGGTTGTTCATAGGGAGACCTCTCGACTGTGTTTGGAAGCTAGCTCGACAGTGTTATCTTTCTTCGAAGGCAGACCGAGCGTAACCGATTTTCTGGAAAGAAGAAAGACGGTCGCCGAAATGGAAATGGTCGGGCCGTTACCGGACAAGACCGGCGGGAAGAAGCTCCCCGGAAAGTACGCTTGTGGGAAGAAGCTCTTGGGGAACATCAGTCCAGATCCAGTGTCACGGCGGTGCGATTGCCGTTGGCGTCGGTGGTGGCGGAGATGCGGTCCTTGGTGTCGGCCTGATCGCGGTACTTCGGCGAACTTGCACCGACGGCGTGTCCGGAGGACTTCCCGAGCAGGGCCGCCACAAACCCTCTCGCGATTTGCGCCATGGATTTGTTGCCCTCCACCACTTCGTTCAGCAACAAAGGCAACGGGTATATCTCGATGTAGTCGTCGTCTGCAGGAGTCCCGGGGAGCCAAGTGCCGTCGATGGTGAGACGGTTGTTGGCGACGCTGTAGGCCTTGATGCGGTAGATCCCCTTCGGATTCAAACTCGCATCCCGCACCACCAGGCATCCCCCGACATAGGCGTCGTCGTTGGCGGCTATGTTGTTGGGGAGGTCTATCGTGTTGGAAGTGAAAGGCGGGCTTTTCCCCACATCGGTTCGCGCCAAAGTCACCACGGCCTTCATGCTGATCAGGGCGGCGGGGGTTAATTCCTCGACTGTGACAGGGTTGTTTACCGTCTCTACCAGAGTCACACTCTGAACAGAGCCGAATTCATCCACACCGATTTTGTTCCCGTCCACCACCGGTTGAAGCGGCCCTTGTCCCGCCGCATACCCACCGACGGTAACCTGTTCCCCGGCCAAAGTCGCCTGGACGTCCGCTCCAACAAAAGTCAGTTGGTCGGTCTTGGCTTTGATGGCGTCGACCTTGGCAATGTCGGCGGCGGCAAGATTCGCCGTCACTTCACCGGCGGAATTCGTCAAGAGTTTGTTCCATTCGTTCAGAGTGCCGGTCCCACTGTCGGAGACCTGTGTGGTATTGGCGATAAATCGGTTGTCGGTAACCACAGCGTCCGCCACACCCACTCCGACGGTAACGCCGACACCATTGCTTCGAATGATGTTGTGGCGCACGACGGTTTTGGAAGCGTCCGTGCCGACCATGTTCACGCCCGACCCCACCGCCTCGCGGATGACGTTGTTCAAAATGTGAGTGAAGTGTCCGGAACCCGCCCCCGAGTCCACGCGGATGTTGTCCCGACCGGCACCTGTGATGACGCAGTCCTCGATGCGGGTGTGGTTGGAGACGCTGATTTGCACACCGTCTTGTGTCGGCGAAGCGATCCAGAGTTTTCGCAAATGCGCAAAATCCGCAGAGGACACTTTAACCCCGCCGGAGTTCCCCGTCCCGTTGCCAACCAAATCGAACCCGCTTATCTCGACGCCCACCGCCTGGATGTCGAAGACATAACCGGCCCCCGTCAAGTCCACCTGCACGCCGCGTCCCGGTCCACGAATAAATGTGTAGGCTTTGGTGACGGTGATGGTGGCGGTTTCGGAGATGACCGTCGGGGTGGCGCTCGGATTGCCGAGGCAGATGACGGTGTCGTGGTTCCCGGAGACGCATTGGGTGAGGGCTTTGGAGATGGTCTTGTAGGGGAGGGCACGCGATCCGTCGCCGGTGGTGTCGTTACCGGCGAAGCCGTCTACATAATAAACATTCCCGCTATGGGTGTGGGACCCACGTTGGCTCTCGATGATGTCGGCGAGATAGCGGGCGGTGTAGGCACGTTCGGTTGTGAGAGAGGTGCCGAGATAGTCCTTCATCAATCTCTGGAGAGCGGTGGTCGAACCGCCCAACGATTCCACTTCTCCCGGCACATTGTTGTCCAATTGGATTTCCAAAGGCACAGGGGCCATATTCGTGGCTCCCTGGAGATGAACTCCCGCCACATCCGCGCCCGTCGCCAAGACTGCGTCCGGCAAGTCCAAACGATACCAGCCTTTCATGTTCGTGGCGTCGATTTCGATGAAACCACCGGAAGAGTAAGCCGCCGTCACACTCGCAAGAGTCGCAAGAGTGATGGCGGTGCGGGAGCCGCCCGGTCTCCAGTAGGAAGCCACCAACCCCGCCGAATTGTAGGCCAGACCCGTCAACCCGCGTCCGTCGGTCTGGGAAGAATCGGGAATGAAGACGGCGATGGTTTTGGAAGTGGTGCCCTTCTTGACTGAAAGTTTCATGCGCGCATTCCTCCGGCCATTCCTGGGTGAAGAAGTAAACCGCCTGGAGCGGGAACATCAATCGCATCCACCAACAGCACAAACGGCAACGCACGTTCGTTGGTTTGGGTCCATGCGCCCGAGTCCGTCCGGGAGGTGTAGACCCAATTGGTGTCCCAACCGTTGACCTTCAAAGCTTGAGAGGGGTATGCGAAATATTTTACATCTCTGGATGTGGCTCCGGGCGCAAAAGCTAAACGATACACCGTATCCGCCTCGATCGTAACCGGGGAAGAAAACAATGCCCTTGTGTAGCCAGCCGCGCCGGATATGTTGACGGTGCCGACATCAAAACTCATCGACGCCAAAACGTCATTGGCCGCGCTGTAAAGACGCATGGTATCGGCGGACGTTGGTCCGTTCAACGACGGAAACATCGCCGCCACCCCAATGGCGCGGAGCTTCACGGGAGAGGTGAAATAGTTGCCGACTTCGTCCGGGGTGGAAGAGCTACTGAAGGCAAGTGTGGTGAAAGCTGTGAAAGGCAACGTGCCATGAATCTCCCCAACACTTCCGTCGTTATAAACAACCCACATGCCCGGTCGCACAGATATTTTTGCGTCGAAGCTGTTGACTTTGTAAGGCAACTGGTTGTTGGGGGCTTGACTTACATACTGTACCCTTAGCGTTCCTGACGTCAAAGCAGAGATACGAATTTTTGCCGCCACTCTGTCCCCTTTGGTGGCGGTGGCGGGTGTGGCGAGGGTGATCTCGTAGGCGGTGTCGGCGGAGGGATTGGTGATGGTGCCGGGGGCGGAACTACCGTAATTCGACCCCGAAGGAATTCCTCCTGAAACTGTTTGGAGACTGGCCTCGACGGTCATCGTGCCGCCCCCGGAAGGGCCATTGTAGAATCCGATCTTCGTTATGGTTCCGGACTTCGGTACTTCGAATATCATCGACGAGTATCGGTTGGACAACGCAAAATCGATCGTAACATGGGACAAAATGGAATTGTGTATCGGCAGGTCAAAATTGGGCCACATCGTCAATGCCGAGAGACTTTTCCAGGCCATTATAAATTCCTCCCGTCAAATCTCACCACGCCACTACCCACTGCGCCCCGTCCCACCAGTACGCTTGCTTCGTCGTCGAATTGATGTACAAAGTTCCCTCGACCGGGCTCGCCGGTGCCGTGGCTCTGGGAGTAAGAACGATGTAATCGAACGTGGGCGTGGTGCTTTGGGTTTGGGCCGCGCTGGTCTGCACAGTACCGTCGGGGAACTTGAACCCGCCGTCGAGGGATTCGATGCGCCCCTGCACGGTGAGGGTGCTGTGCGCGACGCCGTCTTGGGATTTCGTGTACGTGCCGATCTGCACCCCGAACTTCCCCACCGAGAGGGTGTTGTTCCCGCCTACCTGGAAGCGGAGGAATCGCCCCGTCGGGTCGTGACCGAGGGTTCCGTCCGGCATTCGGTTGTCTATCCAGGTGACGCCGTCATGGTTGAGTTCGGTCTCGATCGACGGGGTTATACGGGTGTCGTCAGCGTCTTTACGGTGAACAGCGTTGCCGGTTATCTGTCCGACTCCTAAACCGTTTCTTCCCACAGACCACATCGCCGTCCCATTAAAAAGAAACGCGCTCCACCCCGCGCTCACACTGATCCCAGAAGCCGGGTTCGTCAGACAGCCGATATTGGGTTTCTCTCCGACGGTCGGTCCCTTCAACAACAACTGCATGCCGTAGGAGGGATGGTTCGCTAACTGCGCCCCGAGAATTCCGTCGGAGTACATGTCGATCGTCTTCGAAGAAACCACCAAAGAATTCACACCCCCCGGCTTCACATGAAGCGGCACCTTCAGCGTGCTCGACGCATCCAGCACCTCCGTCACCGTCCCCGCCCTCAACCCCAAACACCCCACCAACCCCAACCAAACCCACAACAGAATTCTGGAAAGAGAACTCATTCTCCGCTCCTCAGCCCACCGACGACATCTGCGGTTGGCGTTTGAGAGATTGCCAGCGAGTGTAACAACCATAACGAACAGCATCCATCGTGTGATCCAAAAACTTGACCGGCTCGTCGAGAACTTTCCCGTTCTTGTCTACTTTCCATTTGTATGCCGCTCGCTCTTTGTTGATGTCGACGTTGGAAGCCAAGGTGTAGAAGCGTTGACGTTTGCAGTAATCGATGCCGCGATTGACTTCCTTGTCAGCGGAGTGGATGTTGAACCCAGCGGCGGAAATCTCCTCGATACGATCGGGTTCTGCGGCGTCGGCGTAAATCTCTCGGTGTCGGTTCTCTTCTGGGATGAGATGCTTGAGATGCTCGATGAGATCGGCGTTGGTGAGACCGGTGTGATAAAGAAGTTGACGAAGATAAAAATGTTTAGCGTCCCGAAGGTGGATCTCGACAAGGGCGGTGGGGTTGTTGAATCCGAAGTCGAGGCCATAAAAGATTTCGTCGACGGCGTCGGGGATTTGCTGGACGAGAGTGAAGGGGGAGTAGATGACGTGGGTGAGTCGGCCGTACTTTCCTTCGGCGTAAATTTGAAAAGCGTTGGCGTCTTGCTCCTTGAGTCCTTTAAGAACGCCAACATATTCATCGTCGAGGAATGGATTGTCCCGGTAGGTGGAATGGATGAGTTCGACTTTACCGGCGAAGTTGGGAGCGAGAACAATTTTCTGGTTGATCCAACCTTCCTCTTCCGTCGGGTTGAGGGACATGATAAATTGGTTGGGGACTTTTTGTTGGAGGTGGTGCTGGGGCGCGGAGAGACGAGTTTGAAGAATGAGAAAATCGTTCCACTCAAACTCCGAAGCCTCCTCCATCCAAATGTCCGACCACTCCGACGATTTGATTTTCTCGGGGTCGTCGATACTGAGGAAGGACATGAAGCTCCCCGTCCAAGGGCAGGTGAGGGTGTTGGAGACTTTGTCGTGATGGAGGCGGGGATAAATTTTATATTCCTTCGCCAAGTCGAGAACCATCTTGTAAGAAGTGAGACGGAGGGCCGGGAATGTTTTTCTGCACACAAGAATTTTCCGTCGGTGAAGCCCAACCAATCTCTGGAGAAGAAGTTGAGCAATGGAATGAGATTTCGAAGAACGCGCCCCGCCGATGTTGACAAGGTAACGTTTGTCACTTTCGACGTTTCTTTTGTATACGTTCGTGACCCGGACTTGGAGCGTCCCCGCCTTCGTCGGGTCTTGAGTTGACAACGACATATTCAATCCTCACCGGAATATCTTTACCGTCGGAATCCGTGTGCCGGATTTGTTGAGCCGGTCGACCCCACACTGTGTTCTTGATCTCGATCGCCGCGTCCATCACCACTCTCTCGTCGCGGCTGTTGTCCCGAAGCCACACCAACTTCGCCAGACTTCGTTCAGCTTCCTCGTTCGCGTCGGCCAAAGCTAACCGGAGCATATCCCTCTCGAAGGTAGACCTTCGACCACGCGCTCTGCTTAACATACTGTCGGGCCACCCTCCATTTGTACTTCGTCCTCTCTCTCCACTTTCCGAGTGCCTCCTTCTCTCCAACCCACACAGGCCGCAAGCCCCCAACGTCGGGACTCCCCCCTTTATAACTCTTTTTTTTGAAAATTGCAAAAGTGCGTTTCCTTCGATAAAAGGGTAATAAGCACATAAGCTCTCCGACCATACTCCGAGGAAAAAGGTATCGAACCCACCGCGCTCTGCTCGTCGGAGAAAGTTGTGAATCTCGCACCAAAACTGGCATGTGCCCGCGCCAGATCATTCCCCTCAATATCCCCGTTTCCATCCCACACTCCGCCCCCAAACTCTCCAACTTCCAAAACCACCTCTTCGCATCCCAATGCCAATCGTCCGAACGCTTCTGTCTTTTGGTTCGACGCTTACGACGATGAATCATTTTAAAGCCTCCAAAATTGCATTTTCCGCGATTTTCACCCCCAAAACAGCCCACCCCCTGTTTTCTGGGAGAGAACCACCCCAAATCTCAACCTCCGCTCAATTTAACCCATCCTCTTCAGCCCTTGCTTCCCGCCTTTCCCATATCCGGGCCGCAACTTCTTCCCGACGAAGATATTTCCTCTCTCGGAGACTCCCTCGGAAGAATCCCTTCGCCCACTCTCGCACCACATTTTCTTTCCACCTTCTCCTCTGAATCTCCCCGAGGGCCCACTCTCTCAACGCCGGATTCCGCGCCGCTCTTCCCCGACCCTCGAGGAACTGCACAATTTTCTTCGCCAGACGCGTCCTTCGCGCCCACTCGACGTCCGCTCCCTTCTTACGTCCGGCATAGCTCCGAGTCAGCCGACGCGCTTCCGTCAACTTTCGCAAAGACAATTCCTCTCGCTGTGCCAAACTTTGTAATTTTTCTTTTTCGGCGCGAATATTTTCTTTGCTCTTAACTTCCAAATCTTCCCGATCAATCGAACTTAACTTCTTCCTGCGTCCAGCCTGGAGCAATTGCAACCGCCGCCCCAACTTCAAACCTGGATCAATTTTCAAAACACGTGTTTGTATTCGCACACAATCCTCCTTTGTTCAAGTAACCCTAGCAGTTCTACTCAAATCCGAATTCCACCTTCTCAGCCAAAAATTTATTCACCACGTTACGCGCAAAAGGGGTACACCCCCCCCCCCCCCCCCCCTCTTGGTTAGGTACTTAAAAGTAAGTACTTAATAAATTTAAATATATGGTCACATTAAGTCATTTCCAAACATAACACCACACCTAACACCACCAACCCCCACCCCCCAGGGGGGGTACCCCTTTTGCCGGTAACGTGGTGAATACCCTTGGGTTCTCCTTCTCAATGAATCAATCTGAGTAGAACCGCTAGCGTTATTTGAACGGTCCACCCCAAGCTCTCCGTCGGAAAACCGCAAATTAAGTTTGCGAAAAATACCCATCCTTAGCCCTCCCAACCCCTATTTTCGCCCCTTTCACCCCCCTCCAAGTCCTTCTTTTCGGCCACTTCCTCGGCCCTCAAAAGGTCCTCAATCGCCCCCTTAACCGCCTCCCCCACCCCCCTCCATTCCTCCACCCCCATCTCCCATTTTCGGACCTCTTTCCACTGCCCGCAACACTTCGCCGGGGTCAGCCGCGCCCCCAACCCGTCCGTCCCCCCAATCTCCACAGCCCAGAAATTTTCATGAACCGGGCACTTCAAGATAGTCAAAAACTTCCGCATTCTAAGCCTCCTGTCCAAGTTTTTTACCAAAGAAATCAACCCGTATATACATTCCCCGAATCTCCATTTGCATCCTCTCCGATCCCGGAGGAATTGGAATTCCCTCCAAGAACACCGGCTCCTTCCCCAACCCAATCAACCCCACGTTCCGAAGGAGGTCGTGGGAAAAGTTGTGCGACCCCAACAATTCCTCGTGTCTATTTCTTTTTATTTTTACCTTCATATACCTTCAACCTCCTTCTCAAATCCCGAAGCTCCTCGGTCTTATCTCTCCACTCGCTCCTCATCACCACATAGACCGGCACCAAGTCTTCTGTCGTCTGAGCCGAAACGATGTGCATCAATCGAAGGCACTTTTTCCCGACCGGCTCCGTCCAGCACTCCAACACACTCCCGTTTGACCCCACGTCCGCCCACGCCGCGTGCACTTTCATGAATTTGGTTTTCATGGATGGACTCCGTTCCGAAGTGTCGAGGGGATTTCGTCTTCGCTCTCCCAAGGGAACTTCAACCAAACCCCCGGCTCCGGGCCGAAGAGCGCCAGAGTGTGGAACTTTTCCGACGACGCTCCGCGCCGAAAAGCGGAAATCTTGGAGAAAGTCTCCCCGGTGTCGAAGCAGTCGTCCAAGATCAAACTCGCTTCGCCGACGGCTTCGGTGAGCTCGATGTGGTGTTTGCGGTCGATTTCCTTTAAGAGCTCCGCCACTGTTCTCCCTCCTCTCGGAACCCCATACACCTTCACCGGGAACACCCCGTCCGCCAAACCCTCTATCGTCTTCAACACCTCCCCCAACCTCACAAACACCTCTCTCCAACTTATTCGCCTCACCGTCTTCTTCCCCACCGCGCACCGGTGGTCTGAGTTCGAGGGTTTGACTTCCTCCCGGTCCATCTCCATCTTCACCAACAAAATCACCAAATACCCCGCCAAGTCCAAAAAGGAATCCTCCCCCAACGCCGACGCCTGTCCCATTTTGATCCGGGCCAGCTTGTCGTCCATGCGGCAGAAAATCCTCTCTATCGTCGGAAGTTTCGAGAACACCCCCGTTCTCTCCTCGAACGCCGAATTCCCATATGCCCTGTTCTTCTGCACCAGAAGCTCCCCCAACTCCGCGCACTTCCGCTTCAACCTCTCCTGCATTTCGGTCAACTCAACTGTCTCTGTGTGTTCGAGTGTCATGATCGGACTCCTTGTTTCCGTTGGATTTTGAATTTGACTTTTTTCTCGATGAATCCTTCTGTAATCTGCGGGTAGATCTCTCCCCCCACAATATATTCCGCCAACTTCTCCCCCACACGCCACGCACTCACCTTGTCGTCGGGACTCTTCTCCACCAACCGAAGTAAGTTCATGTCCTGCAACACAGGGAATATCGTCGACTGAGGAAGACGGCTCTGGAGCACGATGTCTTTGGTTTTGACATAGCCCCGCTTCGGGCCCTCCCCCATTTTCCAAATCGTCCGCACAATCTCCTCGGGTCGGTCCGGCACGGTGTCCAACGCCGCCCGAAGTACGAGACGATAGATCTCGGGATCGTCAATTGTTTTCTTGTCCAGAAACAGCGCAATCCCCATCCCGAGTTTCGTGAGTTGTTTCGCCAGACGTGTGCCGACTTCTGAAGAAGGCTTGTAGAGAACCGTCCCCCGGTACTTGTCCCGCTCCACCACCCCTCTCAACCGCGCCGCAAATCGCGCCAAATCCCCCATCCTCTTCTCCCACCATTCCCCAAACTCCACCCTCCCTCCCCCCTCCTCAATTCGCTTCTTTGCTCTCTCGAGTCCGCCCGTGTCCAACCATCGGTTCGCCAACTCCTGAAGCCCCGCCCGCATTCCGCTTTCCTTCCCGAGGTTCCCCATTGCTCTCCAAATTTTCGGCAACTCAGAAACCTGGTCCCAGTTCCCCGTGAGGCGGAACTTCAAGAACCTCTCTCCCAGCGACGAGTGCATGATGTTGAAGGTCTCGATGACAGGCGTCACCCCCGCCAGAATTCCGAAGTGCACATTGTACGACCGGCGGATTCCGGTGCCATAGTACTTTTCGGTAGACCCGTCGTACACATCCCGCAGAACCCCAAAGATCTCGTCGCGGGCCATTTGGTTGAGCGTCAACAGTGTGGTGAAATCCTTGACGATGAGGATCCGCCCGTCCAACTTCGGCAACAAAGACGGATCTTTCCCCTCCGCTCCCCAACCCATCCCTGAGATCAAAGTATGCGGAGTCAAAGACGACACCGCTACAGTGAGCTTATTGTCCGCCAAAGACATCAAGAGTTCGCTCTTCGAACCCCCCGGCGGTGCCACCAAGAAAAGCCACACCGGATCCCCCGCTATCAAGTTCGACAGAACCGCACCATACATAACAGTGATGGCGTCGAGGTTGGGCATGTGGAGCCAGGTTTTGTACCCTTCGATGAGTCCCTTGAGGTCGATCGGCTCCAGGGGCTTTTGGTTCACTCGCGGCACAACCTTCCCCTTCGCCGTCTCCGCGCTCTCCACCCCTCTCGTCATTTTTCCATCGACCATCACCCCCGGCGGTTCTGACTTGAAGCACTTTTGGAGTTCGTCAAACGCAATCTGCGCATTCTTCTCCAACCGCACCACCGGCTTCAGCGCGTCCCGAATGTCAAACCCCGACGGAAGATTGTCCGGCCACCAAATGTACTGCAAGGACCGAACCGTCCCGGTCAACTTTTCGCGGGCTTTGAGAGCTCCCTGCTGTCCGGCGACGTCATTGTCGTAGAGCGCAATAACGTCCTTCCCCTCGAAGAAGGGAACCCAATTGTCCTTGAAGGTGCTGGCTCCGGGGACGCCCACACAGACCCCCTTCTCTTTAATATTCCCCAACAGCCACCTCATTGACATCGTGTCCCATTCTCCCTCGCAGAGATAGACTGGGCCGGTGTCCCCTGCCGGCATTCGGGCCAGTTCCTGGAGATTGAAAAGACCCATATGGGCTCCGGCGGTTGAGAGAAGTTTACCGCCGGGGCGATAGGTACGGATGTTGATGACTTTGCCTTTGGAGTTGGCAATGGGGAGGAGGTATTGATCGTTGACAAAGCCGATGTGCCAGCCTTTCAACGCCGCCCGATTCATCTGCCTGTCCTTCGCCAGAATCTTGAGCCGTCCGTGCGGGTCCGCGTCGTCCAAAGACAAACGCCCCACCACCCCGCTCAAGAACCCCTCGAAGTTTCCGCTCTCCCCGCACCTCTTGCAATCCCAGAGAAGGTTCTCCGTGTTCACATAGAAGTGCCCTTCCTTGGCACAGAAGGGGCAGTCCCCGATGGCTTGGTTCCCCATTCTCTTTTCCAACATCACTCCGAAGTTTCGGAAACCGCGAAGCTTGTCGCTATCGGAGGGCTTTTTTAATTCGTTTGATAGTTTTGGCATAGATATATCCTTTGGGGTGTCGTGAGACAATATTGAGTAATTTTTTGAAGAGCCGGATACGAATCTCAATCCAAATGTAAAGTTGGGCGATTTCTTCGGATGACAATTCGCGGGCGTTTCGGTACCTCCGTTGGATGCCGGTGGAGCGACAGATTTTTCGGATGGTCTCCTGTTTGAGGAGAGGCGTGTTCATTTTTGATTGCATGCTTTAACCCCCAGATGTCGAACTTCTCTTCTTTTTTGTCCCAGGAATCCTTCGTCCTCGCGATCTCCACGGGGAGCTTTTTGATGCCGAGCATCCCTTGGTGATCTTCCATGATCTCGCGGATTCTCTGGAGAAAACCCGGATCGAAGTCACGGTCGTTGAGCTCGAGGACGAGTTCGTCGTGGATGGTGAGGACGAGGTGGGCGTCGACGTCGTGTTCGCGGTTGAGGTATCTTTGAACGTTGAACATGGCTTCCTTCATGACATCGGCTCCGGTGCCTTGGACGTAGTAGTTTGTGGCTTTGTACCCGAACCCTCGGTCCACAAATATCTTCCTCCCCCAGGCTGTCTTCACATAGCCGTCCAATTCTACCCGTCGGTTCATTTCCTCCATGAAGGGTTTGATGCGGGTGTAGTGGGTGTGGTAACGGTCGAGGATGCCGCTGGCTTCTTGATTTGAAACCTTCAGGAACCTCGCACAGCTCTTTATCCCCATCCCGTAAAGAATTCCGAACAAGAGCATCTTCGCCTTGCCTCGGGCGGTCTTCAACCCCTGGGCGGCTTCGCGGGCCACTGTCCCCTTCCCCCAAACAAAATCGGCGGCTTCGCCGTGGGGGTCGAGCCCTGCGTAGAGGGCTTTGAGGAGCTTTTCTTCCTTGGCTCCGTCCGCGAAGATCCAGACTTCTTCGGCCGAATAGTCGTAGTGCCACCAGGTGTACCCTGGACGGGGTCCGAAGGGGCTCCTCGCCTGAATGGGGTAGGGGCTTCGGGAGGTGATGGCGTTGGGGGCGTTTTGGAGGTTGGGGTTCCGGCAGGAGAAGCGGCCAGTGGCGGGGCCGACTTGGTTGAATTCGGGGTGGAGGATGTGGATGCCGTTTTCGGGGACGGACAAGTCGAGGTATTTCTGGAAGAAGTTGTTGACGGCGTCGGAAGCGGAGTTGTACTGTTGGAGAACACGAACCGTCGGGTGGTCCATCTCCAGAAGCGCGTTGATGTTGGTGGAGGGTCGGCCGGTGTCGGTGTAGTGTTGGACGGGCATTTTGAGCTTGCCGTAGACAAAGTCCGAGACCTGACTCGGGGAGGCGGGGTTGAACTCCGGCCCCACTTTCTTCCTCAAAAGAGTCAGACAGTTCTCGGCTTTCTCGCGGTGCTCTTTGAGCTCCCGCTCCGCCACCTTCCGCCTCAAGCTCACCCCTCTCGCTTCCATCCTCATCGTGATGCTTTGTAGCTTCAGCTCCCGGCGGTAGAACTGCATGCAGACCGGATCGGCTTCGAGTTCTTCTTTGAGCACCTTCCAAAGCAGAATCGTCCTCTCCGCGTCTCCCACCCCGTAAGCGTCCAAGAACTTGTCCTCCGCCAACCACATGTCCGCCTTTACCGGCTTCGGACCGTCCCGTCCCTCAATTGCAATATTCCAGCCTTTCTTCTTCGCGATCCGCCTTTGTCGGGCGACCTCCGCGTCAAGAGCTTTCTCGTCTTCGTCGGGGAACCCCAAGTACTTCTTCGCCAGAGGTTTGAGCGCGTGGGTGAGCTCGTTGGTACGAAGGGTGTGGGCGGCGAAGTAGGTGTCCTCCACAAGCCCTCGCACCTTGATCCCTACGCTCTCCAACATACGGATGTCGAACTTGGAGTTGTGGAAGACCTTGAACCGCTTCATGTCCCAAAAGAACGCCTTCATCTCTTCGAGACTTTTCTTCTCCGGGATGGGTTGGCGGGTGAGGGGGTCAACCTTCCAACGGAAATGCTCGGTCTCCCCGATCTCGTTGCAGAAGGAGAAGTAGAACGGTTTTGCACCAAGCCAGACATGGAGTCCGGTGGTTTCGGTGTCACAAGCGATGTAACGCCCGGAGGGGATCATTTCTCGATTCGCTTCCCGGTGAAGGGATTGCGTCCCCAAAGGTTCCGATATTCCAGAGCCGCTTTGTCGAACCGCACCATCTGCATCTCGGGGTATTTCGCCCCGTCCATGAACTTGCGGCGGTTCTCCTCGTCCGCTTCACAACCGATGTAGAGCGTGCAGGGCGGAAGTGGGTCTTCTCCAGAGAGACGCCGTTCGTTGTCCAGCTTGAAAATACAGCCGGTGAACTTGTCCCCTTTGACACAGGGCGGGTTGATGAGGTTGCGGAAGTAGGGGTGGACCTTCTCCGCCAATTCGTCCACCATTCCTCGAATGATTGGCTCCCAAAGACCAAGCTGGAGAATCTGACAGCCGCGCTTGCCGATGATGTGTTGGAGGGAGGTGAGGTTGAGAGCCCAGCTAATGGTGTGGGTAGCCCCGAGAGGGATAACCTCGCGGGCTTCTTCGTTCTTCACTCCCGCTTGGACAAGACGATTGTAGGCGTCCTGCGCCCCGCGCATGACTTGTTTGAATTCCTGTTCTTGTTCGGGGGTGAGGCCTTCGGGGGTGCGGTAACGGCCCTCGTCGGCGAACTTGCCCATGTCGAGAATTCGCATGCTTTGGGACCACCACGTGCTGTCCGCTAGGTCCGGCGCAATGTCGATCCCGAGGCGTTCGCCCACCTTCACCCCAATCCGATGCCGGACCATTTGTTCTCTGAAAGAGATGGAGACATTCTCCAAGACAAAAACGAATTGGATGTTCTCCGCCACAGGAATTTTGGAGTCAATGACTTTCTGGAAGACTTCGAAGACTCGAGGGCTCTTCTTCTCCAGAATGTCGGCTTGAATGTCTTCGAGAGGGCGGTTCCCTCGGGAAGATTCCCAGATTTGGTAGATGGTTCCGACGGGATCGTTGGTCCAGCTTATCAGATTGACTTTGGGTTTCATCGATGGGCTCCTGTTTGTGAGTAGAGATTGATGACCATGGTGGTAGCGTTGAGGGGGAGTTGCCCGAGAAAGGCGTAGGACTCCCGATCTTCGGTGAACTGCCGGGCGTATTCGTTGAGCTGGTGGACGTTCTCGGTGACGAGCCGGTTCCCGGACATGACCTCCTGGTGTAC
>Ga0268298_10001515_pt1 | contig 27255 bp, 21 predicted proteins | sample WWTPWeurt_MetaG_FD_194462 | JGI IMG/M metagenome (GOLD analysis project Ga0268298, IMG submission 194462) | Activated sludge microbial communities from WWTP in Nijmegen, Gelderland, Netherland - WWTP Weurt | ecosystem: Engineered > WWTP > Aerobic digester > Activated sludge | place...
GGTTCACGCTGGCCAATGCCGTCTGTGGCACCGGCGCGCTGTTCTCGGTGATGACCTACCTCGAGGTGCGCGAGGCCAGGCACATCTACTTTGCCTGCGGCCTGGTGCTCGCGGCGCTGATCTTCGACGTGCTCGACGGCCGCATCGCCCGGTGGCGGCAGACCACGTCCACCCTCGGCCGCGAGCTCGACTCGCTGGCCGACATCATCTCCTTTGGCGTGGCGCCGGCCATCATCGCCTACGGCTGCGGCATGCAGGGTTTGTTCGATCGCATCGTGCTGGTCTACTTCGTCACCTGCGGGGTCTCGCGCCTGGCGCGCTACAACGTCACGGCCGAGGCGCTGTCAGAGGGCAGCGACAAGGTGAAGTACTTCGAGGGCACGCCCATACCCACGTCCATCGTGCTGGTGGCCGTGCTGGCACTGGCCGCATGGTCCGGTGCGCTGAACGAGCAGCTGTGGCTGGGGCAGATCACCTGGGCCGGCTTCCGGCTGCACCCGCTGGTGCTGATGTTCGCGCTGTCGGGCTCGCTGATGATCAGCCGGCTGCGCATCCCCAAGTTCTGAGCACACGCCCGAGCCGGTCAGCGCCGATCGGGAGCGTCCGCCTGCATGGCCGTCATGATCGGCAAGGCGGTGCTTGGGTGGGATGTACATGGGGAATCCTCAATGGCCGATCAGCGCGTGGCGCACGAGGAGCCCTGCGAGCACGAACATGGTCACACCGATCAGGGTGTCGAGCACCTGCCAGGCACTGGGGCGCGCAAACCAGGGCGCGAGCCAACGCGCGCCGTAGCCCAGCAGCGCAAACCACAACAGGCTGGCGCTGCTCGCGCCGGCAATGAACCAGCCGCGCAACGCGGGCGTTTGCTGGGCGCCGATGCTGCCCACCAGCAACACCGTATCGAGATAGACATGCGGATTGAGCAGCGTGAAGGCAGCGGCCTGCGCCAAGGCGGCCCCGCGCCGCAGCCCGGCGCGGCCCTCGGCCGCCTGCAGGTGCTGCGCGTGGCGCGCGCGGCGCAGGGCCAGTGCGCCGTAGCCGGCCAGAAAGATGGCGCCGACAACGGCCAGGGCCCGCGCCAGGCCGGGCGCCTTCCCCAGGGCCTGGGCCATGCCCAGCACGCCGGCGGCGATGAGCACGGCATCGGCCAGGGCGCAGAACAGCACCACGCTGCCCACATGCTCGCGGCGCAGGCCCTGGCGCAGCACGAAGGCGTTCTGCGCGCCGATGGCCACGATCAGGCCCAGGCCCAGGGCCAGGCCTTGGGCAAACACCGGGACGGCGAGCAGGGTGATGTCGGAGAGGGTCATGAAGGCGCGAGCTTGCCAGCTCGGCTTGATGAAGACAAACTAAGTCTTCTAACTCCGATTAAGCCGAACTGAATCCATGCTGGACTACCCGGCGCTCGCCGCCCTGGCCGCCGTCGTGCGCGAAGGCAGCTTCGATCGCGCGGCGCTGGCGCTGCATGTCACGCCCTCGGCCGTGTCCCAACGCATCCGGCAACTCGAGGAGCGCATGGGCTGCGCGCTGGTGGTGCGCGATCAGCCCTGCCGGGCCACCGACACCGGCCGCCGCCTTTGCCAGCACCTGGACCGCGTGCGCCTGCTGGAGCAGGAGCTCCAAGGCGCGCTGCCGGCGCTGGCGCCACAGGGCATCGCCCGCGTGGCGCTGCCCGTCGCGGTCAACGCCGACAGCCTGGCCACCTGGTTCGCGCCCACCCTGGCCGCCTTCGCGGCCGAGGCGCACGTGCTGGTGGATGTGGCGGTGGACGACCAGGACCACACCGCCCACTGGCTGCGCAGTGGCACCGTGCTCGCGGCCGTCACAGGCAGCGCGCGGCCCCCTACCGGCTGCAACAGCCGGCCCCTGGGCGCGATGCGCTACCTCGCGGTGGCCAGCCCGGCCTTCATCGCGCGCCACTTCGCCGCGGGCGTCGGCGCGGGCAGCCTGGCGCGGGCGCCCAGCCTGGTGTTCAACAACAAGGACGAATTGCAGGCGCGCTGGGCGCGGCGCATCTGCCATCGGCATGTGGAGCTGCCGCGCCACACCCTGCCCTCGCCGCAGGCCTTCGTCACGGCCGCCCTGGCGGGCATGGGCTGGGGCCTGCAACCGCAGGCCCTGATCGCCGCTCACTTGCGCAGTGGCTCGCTCAAGGCGCTGGTGCCCGACACCCCGCTCGACGTGCCGCTGCACTGGCAGCACGCCCGCGCGGCCTCGGCCTTGCTCGATGGGCTGAGCCGCCAGGTGCTGGCGGCCGCCGCGCGCGCCCTGCTGCCCCTGTGATTCGGCCTCAGCCGCGTCGCGCCGCCTCGATCGCGGCGATGTCGATCTTCGTCATCTCCATCATCGCCAGGAAGGCACGCCGGGCAGCGGCACGATCGGGGTCGGCAAGCGCGTCCATCAGCACGCGCGGCGTGATCTGCCACGACAAGCCCCACTGGTCCTTGCACCAGCCGCAGGCGCTGGCCTGGCCACCGTGATCGATGATCGCGTTCCACAGGCGGTCGGTCTCGGCCTGGTCCTCGGTGGTCACCTGGAACGAGAAGGCCTCGCTGTGCTTGAAGGTCGGGCCGCCGTTCAAGCCCAGGCAGGGGATGCCCATCACGGTGAAGTCCACCGTCAGCACATCGCCTTGCTTGCCGTTTGGGTAGTCGGCCGGCGCGCGGTGCACCGCGCCCACCGCGCTGTCCACGAAGGTCTCGGCATAGAAGCGCGCGGCCTCCAGCGCCGTGCCGTCGTACCAGAGGCAAATGGTGTTCTTGCTGACCATGGCTGTGCTCCTTGCAAGGGCCAGCGCCCGGCGGCCTCAGGCCCGCTCAAGGCGACCTGGCGGGTGGTGCCGCCTACTCTGCGGCGTTCATCAGGCTCACGAGATAGTGCTGGCCTGCGGGATCGAGGCCGACGCTGGCCAGCATGGGCCACTCGCTGCCGTCCTTGCTGCACAAGGTGACCGGGCAGGAAGGCTGCCGCACGCTGGCGCCAACGTTTGACATCACCGAGCGCATGCGCTGCACGCTGTCCGCGCGCATGAAAGCGTCCAGGCGCAGTCCCTGGGCATCGGCACGCCGCAGGCCCAGCATGTCGGCCGCGGTCTGGTTCAGCTCGTGCAGCACCAGTGCGGCATCGATGCTCAGGCAGGCCACCGGCAGGGCGTCGTGCAGCTCGATCTGCCTGCGCAACGCGCACTCCAGCTCGGCACGCGAGTCCTGCAGCTCCTGCGCCTGCAGATCGAGCTCGACCTGATGCACCTGCAGCTCGTGCAGCAGCGTCAGCGCGTCCGACGCGGTGGCGGGCGACGAAGCCAAGGCGTGCAGCACAGCCAGCGCATCGGCGGCCTTGGCCACCGAGCCCTTGGCGGCGGCCGGGCCTTGCAGCCGGTTGGCAGCTCGACTGCGAAGCTCGGCCAGGCGTTCCAACTCGACGACGTGTTCGGTCATGGGTGCCCCATCTGTGAAAGGTTCAGACTCGTCCCACTCTACGCCTGGCGCAGACGAGACTCGAGTTGTTTTGCGACGGTGATGTCCACGAAGGTGATCACCACGCCCTGGATCACATTGGCCAGTGTGCGGTACGGCATGATGCGCACGGTGAACCAGTGCCCGTCGCTGGTGGCGATCTGCTTCTCGCTGAAGGCCAGCGTGCGCAAGGTCTCGCGCACGTCGGCGTGCAGCTCGGGGTAGATCAGCGTGCTGGCCAGCTCGCTCAAGGGGCGGCCGATGTCGCCCTCGCGCAGGTGGATCACCCGCGCGATCTGCTCGGTATAGCGCCGCACGTTGAGCTGGTTGTCGAGAAACAGCGTGGCGATGTCCGTGCTGTTGAGCAGGTTTTGCATGTCGCTCTGCGCCAGCGCCAGGTCATCGAGCTTGGTCTGCAGCTCGCCATTGATGGTCTGCAGCTCCTCGTTCATCGACTGCGCCTCTTCCTTCGAGGTCATCAGCTCCTCGTTGGCCGATTGCAGCTCCTCGTTGGTGGATTGCAGCTCCTCGTTCGCCGCCTGCAGCTCCTCTTGCGAGGCGCGCATCTCCTGGCGCAAAGCGGCGATCTCCTCGCGCGAGCGCAGCAGTTCCTCGGCCACGCCAGGGTCCGCAGCGCCGGCTGACTTGGATCGACGCGACCGGCGGCTGGGCTCGGCCGGCACGTCCCGAAACACGATCATCGCCATGCCCGCCAGCGACTTGGGCTGCACCACCGACTGCACCGTGATGTCCACCGCCGCGCTGGTTTCATCGTCGAGCCGCAAGGCACGCAGCTCGACCGCGGTCTTGTCCTGCAGCGCCGTGCGCAAGGCCACGGCCAGTTGCGCGCGGATGGCGGGCCGGGCCATCACGTGGATGTTCCAGTTGGCCTTGCCGGCGGCGGGCTCCAGGTAGCGGCCAGTGCGCCCGCTGATGTAGACGATGTCGCCGCCTTCGTTCACCAGCACCGCTGGCGGCGAATAGGACTGCAGCAGCAATTGATCGGCGAGCGACTGCAGATTGGCGGGAGGGGTGTGGAGCTGCGGCAGAGGGGTCTCCTGCGTGGCCGAACGGGGTGCCTGGCGCCGCTGTGTCGGAAAGACCACCGCACCGAGGGCGCCTGCATTGTCGCTGCGCCAGTAAAGGCGCGATTTCTGGTGCAGAGGCTGGAACAGGCCCTGCGCGCGGCCCACCGTTTCAGAAGTGCCCAACAGCAGGGCGCCGCCGGGCCGCAGGCTGTAGTGGAAGAGTGGCACCAGGCGCTTTTGCAGCGTGGTGCCGAAATAGATCATCAGGTTGCGGCACGAAACGATGTCGAGCCGGGTGAAGGGCGGGTCCATGATCACGTCATGCTGCGCAAACAGCACCATGTCGCGGATGCGCTTGTCCACCTGGTAGCCGTCCGGCCGTTCGGTGAAGAAGCGCGCCAACTGCTGCGGCGTGAGGTCGCGGGCAATGCTTGAGGCAAAGCGCCCGATGCGCGCGGCCGCGATCGCGTCCGCGTTGAGATCGGTGGCAAAGATCTGCAGTTCGTGCCTGCCCGAGGCCGGCAGTGCGTCCACGGCCTCGACGAAGGCGATGGCCAGCGAGTAGGCCTCTTCGCCGGTGGAGCAGCCGACCACCCAGGCGCGCATCGGGCCGGGCACGTCCGCATGCCGGGCCAGCAAGGCGGGCAGCACCTTGTCCTGCAGGTCCTGCCACACCTCCGCGTCGCGAAAGAACGCGGTCACGCCAATCAGCATCTCCTTGAACAGCAGGTCGAGCTCCTGCGCATTGGCGCGCAGGAACTGGGCGTAGGCCGCCATCGAGTCCAGGCCGTGCACCGCCGTGCGGCGCGCGATGCGGCGCACCAGGGTGTTGGACTTGTACAGCGCCAGATCGAGCCGCGTGTGCTCGTGCAGCAGAGCCAGGATGGTGTCCAGCGCCGCCATGTCCTGGTCGCCGGGCGAAGCGGGCAGCAAGGGGTTGGGCGCCTGAAGGCCGATCACACCCATGATGCGCGTCGGCAGGCCGGCAGGCGCGTCGACGATGTCCACACAGCCCGAAGCGATGGCGCTCGCGGGCATGGACTCGAATTGCGCAGTTTCGGGCTTCTGCGCCAGGCTCAGCCCGCCTTGCAGCTTGATGGCCTGCAGGCCCTGGGTGCCGTCCGACCCCATGCCCGACAACACCACGCCGATGGCCCGCTCACCCAGCTCGCGCGCCAGCGAACAGAACAGCACGTCGATCGGCAGCCGCTGCCCGCGTGGCTCGGCCGGCTTGGCCAGGTGCAGCGCACCACCCAGCACCGTGAGCTCGCTGTCCGGCGGGATCACATACACGTTGTCCGGCTCGATGTGCCGGCCCTGCACGGCCTCGTGCACCGGCATCGTGGTGGCGCGCTGAAGCAGCTCGGCCAACAGGGTCTTGTGGTTCGGGTCCATGTGCTGGACCACGAGGTAGGCCAGGCCACTGGCGGCAGGCACCTGGGCCAGAAACTGCTCCAAGGGCTCCAGGCCCCCGGCTGACGCGCCCAGCCCGACCACCCGGACGCCGTTGGGCGCCTTGAACAGAGGGGATGGCAAGCGAGCGTCGACCATGCGCGAGTATGCAGGCTGGGGCCCGCTTTCAAGCAGACGCGCGCCGCAGCACCAGCACGGCGTTGGTGCCACCGAATGCAAACGAGTTGGACACCGTCACCTGCGCCGCCACGCCTTCGCGCGCCCGGTTGGCCACAGAGTCCAGATCGCAGTCCGGATCGGGCTGCTGCAGGTGCATCGTGGGCAAGGCCAGCTCGGCCTGCATGGCCAGCAGAGAGAGCACGCACTCCAGCGCGCCGGCCGCGCCAAGCAGGTGCCCGTGGATCGCCTTGGTGGCGCTGATGGGGATGTGCGCGGCCCGCGCGCCGAACACGGCGCGGATGGCAGCCGCCTCAGTTCGATCGTTGGCCTGCGTGCCGGTGCCGTGGGCGTTGATCGCCTCCACCTGCACCGCGTCGATGCCGGCGCTGAGCAGGGCCGCGCGGATGGCCGCGGCCTGCCCATCGACGCTGGGCCGGGTGATGTGGCTGGCGTCGTTGGACTGCCCGTAGCCCAGGATCTCGCCCAGGATCGGGGCGCCGCGCGCCAGCGCCCGGTCCCAGGGCTCGAGCACCAGCATGGCCGCGCCTTCACCGAGCACCATGCCGCTGCGGTTCATCGAGAACGGGCGGCACGAGGCCGAGGGCTCGTCGGTATCCATCGTGGCCACGGTGTGCAGCGCTTCCCAGGCCTTGAGCGAGCCGGGCGACAAGGGCGCCTCCGAGCCACCGGCCAGCGCCAGCTCGAGCTGCCCGTAGGCCACCCGCAGCCAGGCCTCGCCGATGGCCACGGCCGACGAGGAGCAGGCGGTGGAGTAGGTCATGTTCGGCCCGCGCAGGCCGTGCTCGATGCCGATCCAGGCGGCGGCGGCGTTGTGCATGCCCATCAGGATGGTGAAGGGCTTGATGCGGTCGGAGTCTTCGCCGTAGAGCGTCTGGTAGCCCGCGTCCATGGTGTGCGTGCCGCCCATGCCGGTGCCCACGAACACGCCGGCGCGTGCCGGGTCGATGCCCGCCAAGGCGCCGCTCGAGCTGTGCACGGCCTGCTGCGACGCAAACAGCGCGAACTGGCTGAAGCGGTCCAGCATGCGCGCCTTCCCGGCATCGATCGATGGCGCCTCGTCGAGCTGCGCCGTGGCGGCGATGGGCGCCACAAGCCGGCTGGCAAAGGGCGTGTCGAGCCGGCGCACGCCGGAGCGCCCGGCTCGCGCCCGGGCCAACACCTCGGCCACGCTGTTGCCCAGCGGCGAGACCACCCCGATGCCGCTGACCGCGACGCGCCTCACGTCGTGCGCAGGCTCGGCGCGGCGGGCAGGGTGGGCGTCAGCGCGGCGCCCTGCCCGGCGACCAGCTCGTCGATGTAACGCACCACGTCACCGAGCGTGGCCAGCTCGACCGGCGTCGAGGGCAGCTTGAGGTGGAAGACGTCCTCCACGGTCCACAGCAGCTCCACGGTGCCGAGCGAATCGATGCCCAGGCTGTCCAGGGGCGCATAGAGGCTCAGGCGCTCGAGCGGCAGCTTGTGGTCCTTCACCAGGATGGCGCACAGGCGCTCGAAGGTGGTGGTCATGGCGATCCTCGGTGGTTTGAATCAGGGGGCCGGCACGGCGCTGCCGGCTTCGGGCAGCTCATCCAGGGCCGCCCGGGCTTCGGGCCGGCCCAGGGGTTCGGCCACACGCACCTTGCCGCCCCAGCGCGCGCCGCGCGTGAGCAGCCCGGGCCAGAGCCGCAGCAGGCCCATCAGCGCGGTGGCGCCGCGCGGCCACATCGCCAGGTGCGCAAACACGGCGGCCAGGCGCAGGCGGGTGGCAAATTGCCTGCGCCATGCATTGGCATAACGTTTTTGAAGCGCGTCCTGCACATGGGCATCGGGCGGCAGCGCGGCACCGGCCGGGCCCAGCAGCAGCGAGCACAGCAGCGCGCCCGACTGCAGCGCCATGCTCATGCCCTCGCCCAGGATCGGGTGTGCCTCGCCGGCCGCGTTGCCGATGCGGAAGAACTTGTCGTGCGCAGACACGCGCACGCCCGGGTCCAGCGGCCCGGCGGTGAGCCAGGGCCCGTCGCGCCGGGCGCCTTGCAAGGCGCTGCGCACGCCGGCGCACTCGCGTTGCAGCCAGGCCTCCACCGCATCACCTGCACGCAGGCCGAGTGCGGCGCAGCGCAGCACGCTCAGGCGATCACGGCGGATGCAGCAGGCCAGCGTCATCACGCCACCGTCGGCCACCACCATGCCGCCGTAGCCGCCGTCCAGCGCCAGCACGCTGATCGTGCCTTCGGGCAAGGCCGAGCCGGTGAAGTTGGCCTTGAAGGCAAACAGGTCGGCGGCGCCGCGCGCCAGACGGCGCTGCTCGCGATCGGTGGGCAGGTCCTCCCACGAGCCGTGGGCGTCGATGACGAGCGTGGCGCGCAGCCGCAGCAGCGCCGCGGATTCCAGCGCGCGCAGCTCGCAATGCCAGGCGCCGGGCGTGCCCATGATGGCCTGCACGGCCCAGGGCTGGTACACGGTTGCGCCGGCAGCGCGGGCCTGCTCCAGCAGCAGGCCGTCGAGTGTCTCGCGGCCGAGGGCCTGGCCCCAGGCGTAGCGCTCGTGCGCGGCGGACGGCAGCTCGGCCGTGACGCTGCGTTCGCCCAGCAGCAGGCTCACCTGGCGCAGCTCGGCCCCGGCACGGGCATGGAAGGCCTCGCCCACGCCCAAGGCCTGCAGCAGGGGCAGGTTGCTCGCGGCGATGCATTCGCCACACACCTTGCGGCGCGGGAAGCGCTGGCGCTCGATCAAGGCGACGGACCAGCCCGCGCGCGCCAGCTGGATGGCCGCCGTGGAACCCGCCGGCCCTGCGCCGACGATGAGCGCATCGAAGCTGGTGCGCGGCGCGGCCGTCACTGGCTGGCCCCCGTGCGCCGCGCGCTGAAGCAGTGGCTGAACAGGCCCGCGGTGCCGTCGCTCATCTGCCACTGCGGGCCCGCCTGCGGCCACCGCGCAGAGATCTCACCGCTGCGAAAACCGGCGCGCACGCTCAACACCGCGTCCTCGCGCGTCACCGCATTCGCGCCGATGGCGCCGACGAGATGGCTGCCCGCCACCGCGAGCCAGGAGCGGCTGGGCTCGCAGGCAAAGAAGCGATCACAGCGCGCGGCCGCAGCGGCCAGCACGCGATCCAGTTCATCGGCATCGAAGTGATGCAGGAACAAGGTGGTGGTGATCAGGTCCCAGCGCGGCGCTGTGGCGCCCGGTGCCGCTTCTGCCGGCCGGTCGGCCCAGCCCAGCACATCGTCCACCTGCACCCGCGCGTTCCAGCCCAGCTCGGCAAAGCCGGCCAGCGTGCCGGGGCTGACGATGTCCTGCCGGTCCAGCAGGCTCAGCTGCACCGGCGGCCAGCCGGGTGCCAGCGCGCGTGCCACGCCGAGCAGCAGGCTGCCGTCGCCGGCACCCAGCTCCAGGATGCGCAGCGGCGCACCCGCGCGCTGCGCGGGCAGCAGGGCCCGCCAGGCATGCGACACGATCGCGCGCGTGCCCATGGCGCGGTGCAGGCGCACGAGATCGCGTCGCGATCGCCGGGCCGCCGGATCGCTGGGCGCCAGGTGGTCGAGCAACTCGGCGGCCACCACCCGGGGCTTGTTCACCGCAGCTCCAGCAAGGCGCCGTGGCAGCTGAAGCCCGCGCCGAAGGAGGACAGCCACCACCAGCCCGGCTCGGGGTCGTCGGCCAGCGCCGCCTCCAGCACGAAGTAGACGAAGGCGCTCGAGAGGTTGCCGTATTCGCGCAGCATGGCCGCGCTGTAGCGCAGGTCATCGGGCTGCAGCTCGAGCCGCGCCTCGACGGCCTGCAGCACGTCGCGCCCGCCGGCATGCATCACCCAGGCGCTGATGTCGGCCAGCTGCAGCCCGGTGCGCTCGAGCACGGTGCCCAGCACGCGCTGTGCGTAGTGGGCCGCCAGCGTGGGCACGGCGCGCGTGAGGATGTTGCGCAGCATGCCATCGCGCTGCTCGAACATCAGCGCGCTGCGCTGTGCGGGCTCGATGAGCGAGGTGCTGTCCTTCCATTCGATGGTGCGGCCGCCCGCACCCACCACCGCAGCGGCCCGCCGCGACAGCACCGCCGCGCCGGCACCGTCGCCGAACAGGCAGGCGCTGATCAACACGCCAGGGTCGTTGTCGAGGTACATCGCCGCGCTGCTCACCTCCACGCACACCGAGAGCACATGCTCGCAGGCGCCTCCGGCCAGCAGGGCCTTGCCCAGCATCAGGTTGGGCAGCGCCGCCGCGCAGCCCTGGCCCACCAGGTCGTAGGCCTGCACATCGGCGCGCAAGCCGAGGCGCTCGATCACATGGCCCGACAAGCCGGGGCACAGGTAGCCCGTGCAGGTGCTGACGACCAGGGCATCGATCTGGCTGACCTGCAGCCCGGCCTGGTTCAGGGCCCGCGCGCCGGCCTGGGCCGCGAGCAAGGGCGCGTGGGTGAGGAAGCGTTGCGACAGCGTGTCAGGATCGATCGCAAAGACCTCATCGATGGAATCGACCGCCAGGCGGCGCGCGTCGATGCCGTTGTCGCGTTGCAGCACCGTTCTCGCGATGAGGTGCGCGCGGCCGTCCAGCTTGGAGAACCAGCTCGAGCGCTCGAAGGCCACCAGGCACTCGGACTTGGTGTACCGGGACGGCGGGCTGGCCGTGCCAACGCCAACGATGTACATGGCTCAATGCACGCCGCGTGCACGGGTGGCGGCCCAGGCTGCGACGTGCGCATGGGCGGTGGTGGGCGGAGTGCTTGTATTCATCGGTGGACCTTTGCCGTTCGGGCCTTGCAGTGCGCCCGGGCCACGACGCGCGTTGGCGGTCGTCGATGGCGCGGGGGTGTGAGAGCGGCCACCATAGGGACGAGCCGCGCGGGGGTCTGTACGCAAGCGCACGGACGCTGCGGGCGCCAGCTTGCACGATCCGACGCAGCTGCCGGGCCCGACGCGCCGGGCTCATCAGGACCCAACCATGACCAAGATCCGCACCGGCCACGCGCCCGCGCCTTTGACCCGCGCCCAGTTTCGCGAGCGCTTCATCGGGCGCTTCTACGACCCGGCGTTCGAGGCCGAGCGCGAGGCCATCGCACGACTCGAAGCCATCGCCTGGGGCGCCGTGCAGGAGGGCCGCAAGGCCCCCATCACCCAGCCGGCGGGCCACGGCTTTGCCGACCCCAGCTACCCGATCTCGGTGCAGTGGCTGGAGACGCGCAAGCGCCTGCAGGCCGCGCAGAAGCAGTGGAGCGACAGTGCAGCACCCTCGCGCGTGCTGCTGATCTGCGGCAGCGCGCGCAACGACGGCACCTGCCCGGGCGAGGTGTCGAAGACCTGGCGGCTCACCGAGACGGCGCAGCGCGTGGTCGAGCGCGCGGGCCTGCAGGCCGATGTGCTGGACCTGAGCCTCGTCACCTCGGAGTACGGCCGCAACATCCACCCCTGCAAGGGCTGCGTGTCCAGCGCCATGCCGCTGTGCCACTGGCCCTGCAGCTGCTACCCGAACCATGCGCTCGACCAGGCGGCCGACTGGATGGCCGAGATCTACGAGCGCTGGGTGGCGGCGCACGCCGTGATCATCCTGGCGCCCACCTACTGGTACCAGTCGCCCAGCCCGCTCAAGCTGATGATCGATCGCATGGTGTGTGCGGACGGCGGCAACCCCGACCCGTCCACCACCCACGGCAAGCGCGTGGCCGAGGCCAAGCACATCGAGCAGCAGGGCTGGGCCTACCCGAAACACGTGGCCGGCCGCGCCTACGGCCTGGTGGTGCATGGCGACGTGGCCGGCGTCGAGGCGCACCGGCGCAACCTGAGCGACTGGTTGGACTGGATGGGCCTGATCGACGCCGGCACCAGCGCCAAGCTCGACCGCTACATCGGCTACTGGGAGCCCTACTACAACAGCCACGATGCGCTCGACGAGGACAAGGCCGTGCAGGAGGAAACCCGCAACGTGGCCCGCGCGGTGGTGCAGGCCGTGGGCGAGCTGCGCGCCGGGCGGCTGAGCCCGCCGGACCAGGCGTTGAAGTCGCCGCGCACCAAGTAGCCGCTCGCGCCCGCAGATTCCCGCCTCGGAGAATGCCCCGACAATGCCGCAACGACGCCACGCTGGCGTCCTCTGGAATTGGGCACGGGCATGTTGGGGTGGATCTTCAAGAAAAAGGGCAAGGCGCCCGAGGCGACACCTGCGGTGGCCGCCAAGCGCCCTGCGCCGATCGCGGCAACGCCTGCACCCGCCGAGGACTGGCCGGCCAGGCTGGCGCAAGCGCGTGGCGACGACGACAGCCTGCTGGCCCTGACGCGTGCCACCGGGGTGCCGCTGCAAGTGCGGCAGGCCGCGGTGGAGGCGCTGCAGGGTGAGGCGGCCCTGAAACTGGCCGAGCGTGAATTTCGCGACCACGATCGCCGCGTGCACCAACTCGCCAAGCGCCGCCTGCAGGCGCGGGTGGCGCAGCGCCAGGCCCGCGAGCAGGCCACACGCCTGATCGAGACCGCGCGCGGCCTGGCCCAGGCGGTGGACGTGCCGGTGAGTCGCGGGGTGGAACTCGACCATGCCTGGGCAGCGCTGGACGCCACCTTGCTCGAGCCCGAGCAGCGCGACGAGTTTGCGGCGCTCTCCGCGCAGCTGGCGGCCCAGGCGCGCCAACGAACCGACCTTGAATTCGAGCGCAAGCGCTGGCGCGGCGAGGCCCTGCAGGCCGTTCAGCAATTGCGCGCAGCTTGCACCGAAGCCGCCGCAGGCACACAGCCGCGCAGCTGGCTGGCCGATGAGCTGGCACGGGCTCGCGGCGTGATGCAGGCCCAACCGCCCGGCGACGCAGCCCATCGCGCCAGCATCACCGCCCTCGCCGATCTGCAAGCCGCCTTGCAGACCGCGCAGGCGCTCGACCTTCACCTGGCCGTGCTCGATCGCCTGCTGGCCCCGCCGGCCGAAGCCGTCGCCGATGCCGATGCCAGCGCTGAAGGCAGCGCGGAAGCCAGCGCCGAAAGCGGGCTCGAGCCCGCAGCCCCGCCCCCGAGCGCGGACGACCCGCGCCGCGACTGGCAGGCGCTGGCACCGCTGGCCGATGCTCAGCTGGCCGCGCTGCTGCAGGCCCGCCACGCGCGCTGGCAGCAGGCCAGCGAGCAGGTGCAGCACGAGCATCAGGCCCAGCGGCGCGAAGCGGCCCGCGAGCAGGCGCGCGAGCACCAGCGCGCCCGCAGCAGCGAGCGCGCCACCGCACTGGCAGAGCACATCGCGCAGGCCGAGACGGCGCTCGACGCCGGCCAGCTGGCCGACGCGCACCGCCATCTGCATGCCATCGACGAAGCACTGCAGGGCGCCGAGGCACCGGTGGACTTGCGCACCCGCATCGCCGCCACGCAGGCGCGGCTGGCCCAGCTGCGCGGCTGGCAGCACTGGGCCGGTGGGCGCGCGCGCGACGAGCTGGTTCTGCAGGCCGAGGCCTTGGCGGCGGCCACCGTGGTCGCGGGTGCGGACAAGGAGGGCGGCGAGGCGCCCAGCGAGGCCGATGCCGAAGTGGCCCGGCTGTCGATCCGCCAGCGCGCCGAGGTGATTGCCACCCTGCGCGAGCGCTGGAAGGAAATCGACCGCCTGGGCGGCGCCGGTGGGCGTGCGCTGTGGCTGCGCTTCGATGCCGCCTTGAAGACCGCCGACGAGCCCGTGGCCGCCCATGCCGCGGCGCAGCGCGCAGCGCGCGAGGCCAACCTGGCGGCACGCCAGCAATTGCTCGACGGGCTCGACGCAGTGGCCCTGGCACCCGGCGCCTATGCAGCGGCGGCACCAGCCGATGCCGGGCCGGCAGACGACGCCACGCCGCCAGCCGCCGAGGGCGCTGCGCCCGCTGAAGGCGCCACCGATGCGCGCGCACTGGCCACGGCGCTCGATCGCTTTCATGTCGAGTGGCGCAAGCTCGGCCCGCTGGAACACACCGTGCCGCGCGCAGCACGTGCAGCGCTGGTCGAGCGCCTGCAGGCCGCCGTGCAACGCCTCGAAGCGCCGCTGCAGGCCGCGCGCCGCCAGGCCCGCGCAGAACGCGAGACGCTGGTGGCACGCGCCCGCGCCCTGGCCGGTGACGAACCGGGCCGTGGCCGCGAGCTGGCTGACAGGGCGCGCGCGCTGCAGGCCGAATGGCAGCAGCATGCCAAGGCGCTGCCGCTGGCGCGCGCCGACGAGCAGGCGCTGTGGGCCGATTTCAAGGGCGCCATCGACGCCGCCTTCGCGGCCCGTGAGGCGGTCTTCAACGCCCGCGAGGCCGAGTTCGAAGCCCATGCCGACGAGCGTGCCGCGCTCATCGAGCGCCTGCAGGTGCGCGCCGACGACAGCGCCGCCACGCAGCGCCGCACGCTGGCCGAAGTGGATGCCGCCTGGCAGCGCTGCGGGCCCGCGCCGCGGGCGCGCGCGGCGGCCCTCGATGCCGATTACCGCAAGGCGCGCGAGGCCCTGCGACAGTGGCTGGACCAGAGCGCGCAGCGCGCCTGGGCCGCCACTTGCGATGCACTCGACGCCAGGCTGACGCTGTGCCTGGCGCGCGAGCGCAGCGGTGCAGACGTGGCCGCCGACCCCGAGGCCGCCCTGCCGGCGCTGCCGCAGCCCTTCGAAAGTGCCCTGCGCCGGCGCGCCGAGCGGGCGCTGGCGGGCGCCACTGAAGCGGGCCCTTCGGTGGACGAGTTGCTGCTGCAAATCGAGACTGCGTGGGACCTGCCGACGCCGCCGGCCTTCGAGGCCGCGCGCCGCGAGCGCAAGCTCCTGGCCATGAAGGCGGCCCTCGAAGGGCGACGCACGGAAGCCCCCGCCGCCCTGCCACCGGATGCCGCCCTGGCGCTGCTGCTCGAGCGCACAGGCCTGGCCGATGGCCAGCAAGCCCGGCTGGCCGCCGTGCTCGCGGCCTGGCGCCAGCGAGGCCCGCAGCGGGCTCCTTGAGCCCGCCGAGGCGGGCCGGGTATCCCACGTTCGGGGGCCCCACACCGAGCCGGCAGGTTGTAGAGTAGTGCCTCGTTGATCAACGCCCATGGTGAGCCTGTGTCGGCACGTACAAAGACCATGACGGCGCTGGCCTCAGCCTTGGCCACGCTGCTGCTTGCCGTGGTGCCCCTTCAGGCAGCGGCCATGGTTGTCACGCACAACGAGGCTGCGTTGGCGGCCATCTTCAGCCATCCCCACGCGGCGGGGGCCATCTCCCACTGGCTCGAGGGCAAGAGCTTTGCCGATGATCGTGAATCGGCCTACCTGCAGTTGCTCGATCCGCTGGACCCGATTGCAGTCGTCGTCGCCGCCAACTTCGGTGGCCCGGGTTCCGAGAGCGAACCCGACGGCTTCCTCAGCCTGAGCCAGGCCGACGGCCTGCAAGGCGGGCTCGCCGCCGTGGCCGATCAGCCCTCATCGATTCCCGAGCCCGCAACCTTCGCCCTGCTGCTCGTGGCATTGGCGGCGTCCTTGGTCTCCGTGCGCCGCAACGGTGATGCCGCAGCGGCCAGGCTGGCCGCTGCCGCCGCTCACCAGCCGCGCCAGCTGAACACCTGAGGCCCTGCGTCGAGCGCGGTGCGCTGCCACCGCAGCGCCTGGCAGTTCACTTGGCAAACAGCATCGCGATGTCGGCGAAGGCCTTCACCTCGATCGCGTTGCCGGACGGGTCAAGGAAGAACATCGTGGCCTGCTCGCCGGTCTCGCCCTTGAAGCGGATGTAGGGCTCGATGACGAACTGGACGCCTTGCGATTTGAGGCGCGCGGCGAGTGCCTCCCAGTCGGCCATCGGCAACACCATGCCGAAGTGGCGCACCGGCACGCCATGGCCGTCCACCGCGTTGCGCTGGGCGGCACCGCATTCCGCCGGCGCCAGGTGCGCCACGATCTGATGGCCGTAGAAGTTGAAGTCGACCCAGTCGTCCGAACTGCGGCCCTCGGGGCAAGCCAGCAACTCGCCATAGAACTGGCGGGCCAGCGCAAGGTCATGCACTGGGAACGCGAGGTGAAACGGCGACAGGAGCGCGGGGTTCGAGGTGGGAGCACGCATGGGTGAGAAGCGGAGTGGATGGAAGTGCACCATCCTACTGGGCCGCTCAATGCAGGGCCGGCGATGAGGCTGCTGGCGCCTTGGCGCCGATGTGCGCGTCGTGGCCCGCGTCGGGGCTGGCCGGCGCGGCCACCGCGGGCTCGCTGGCCTGGCCTTCCAGATCACCGGCCGAACGCACCTGGTTGCGGCCGCTGCGCTTGGCCACGTACACGGCACCGTCGGCGGCAGCCAGTACACCGTCCACCAGCATGCCGGGCGCGTATTCGGCCACGCCGATGGAGGCCGTCACGGGCAGCGGCGGCGTGGTGGCCAGGGCGGCCTGCTCCAGCGCGGCGCGGATGCGCTCACCGATCTCGCAAGCCTGCGCCAGCGAGGCCCCGGGCAGCAGCACCACGAACTCCTCGCCGCCATAGCGGGCGCACCTGTCGCCACCGCGCAGTTGCGCCGTCACCCGCTCGGCCACCGCACGCAGCGCCTGATCGCCCACCGGGTGGCCGTGCGTGTCGTTGATGCGCTTGAAATGGTCCACGTCGAGCATCAGGATCGAGAACCGGAAGCCGCGGTTCTCGGCCTCGTCGACGCAGCGCAGCAGCATCGAGTCCAGCGCGCGCCGGTTCATCTGCCCCGTGAGCGCGTCGGTGGTGGCCTGGCGCTCCACATGCCGCAGCGTGGTCTGCAGTTCTTCTGCCAGCGCCGCGTTTTCAAGCTGCAGCCTCAGGCCTTCGATCACGCGGCTGGAAATGGATCTCATGGTGTAGATCAAGAAGCAGAAATAGGCCAGCAAGCCGTCCACGAGCTGCGTTGCAGCCTTCATGCCCTGCACGAGGTACAGCGCTGAGCAAGTGGCCGTGATCCATGTGGCGGCCAAGAGCACCCGGAACGCCGGCGGGTAGGTGACGTAGGTCGGCAGATTGACCGAGGCAATACCGCAGAGCACCACCGTCAGCCACGAGTCCAGGAAGCGGTCGTAGGTCATGAGCAGCAGAACCACCAGCCCCCAGCTGATGCCATCCAACATGGCCACTGCCAGCAGACGCGAATGGTGGCGCGTGATACTGGCGCCCTCGCGTTCGATCTGGCGCAGGATCAGGCAATTCACTATCCAGCAGCTGGCGAAGATGCCGATCCAGAGCAGCACCTCCGACCAAGGCACCAGGCCACGCGCAAGCCAAGCCACCAGGGCCCAGCCGGCGGGCGTCGCACGCAAGGTACCGCGCAGCGCGTGGACGCTTTGCGCGAAGCCCAGCTCGCGCGCCTCGTCCTCCTTGCTTTCAACCGCAGCCGGCGCCGGCGCGTGATGCATGGCCGGAATCTTCATGGCGATGGGCTTTGCCTGCCAAGGCCATGCGGTGCAGCCTCGATCATTGCAGTCATGGCAGTCCTTCGATGGCTGGCTAAAGGATGCGGCGCGGCGCCAGCCGAGATTCGGCAAGCCTGCGGCCAAGTGACGAAGTTATCAAACAAGCAAAACAAATCAACTAAACAAGTTGAAAGGTAATTCACCCCTTATCGGCAGAAGGCCCCCCGGAACAAACCACTAGATTCGGGTGATGCGCCAAAAACGCACAAAACGCCAGCCTTGCTGCTGCACTAAACTGAACGGACTTGGGATGAGCCCGAGCAGAAATGAGTTGCGGATGGTCAATGCAAACAGACATGCAGTACCAGAAGTAACCAACTCCCCCAGCTCGGGCGACCGCCCGTGGCATGTGCTCGTCGTCGACGACGACGAGGTGGTCCACAGCAGCACAGAGATCGCGCTGGCCCACGTGGGTGTCGAGGGTCGCCAATTGCAGATTTCGCATGCCTACTCGGCGCAAGAGGCGCTCGAGATGGTGCAGCGGCATCCGGAGCTGGCGGTGGCGGTGGTCGATGTGGTGATGGAAACACCGGATGCCGGTTTGCGTCTGGTGCAGGAGATCAGGCAAATGCCAGGGCGTGCCGCCCTGCGGCTCATCCTGCGCACGGGGCAGCCGGGCTACGCGCCAGAGCTCGAGACGATCCAGCACTACGACATCAACGACTACTGGAGCAAGCTCGATCAGAGCCGTACCAAGTTGCTGGTGGGTCTGACCACGGCCATCCGCTCCTTCTGCCAGTTCGCCAGCATCGAAGCCCAACGCGACGCACTCGCGCGCTTGAATGAACAGCTCCAGGCCGCACTCCTGGCAGAGCGCGAGGCGGTGGCCGCACGCGAACAGGCCGAACAAGCCCTGGCCGAGATGCGCCTCTCCGCCGAAACCGAGGTCGTGCGCCGCACGAACGAGTTGCTCGAAACCGTGCGCTCGCTCGAGACTTTCAACCACATGGTGGCGCACGATCTGCGCGGCCCTCTGTCTGGTGTCAGCGGCCTGACCAGCCTGATCAAGCGGCGCCTGGAGTCCGGCGACACCGACCAAGTCCCGCGCTGGCTTGATCTGGTGAGCTCACAGACCGAGCGCCTGAGCGCCATGGTCGGCGGCTTGCTCGAGTTGTCGAAACTCTCACGCTCGCCTGTGCAACGTCGCGCTGAATCGCTGGACGCGCTGGCGCGCGAGGCGCTCGAGACGGTGCGCATCAGCAACCCTCAAGCCGTGCAAGGCGTCGGGTTCGAGATCGAGGCCATGCCCACCATGGTGGTCGACCCCTTGCTGATGCACCAGGTGTTCTTCAACCTGATCGGCAATGCCGCCAAGTTCTGCCGCGATGTGCCGGCGGCTGCGATCAGGGTGGCCGCCGAGCGCGAGGACCAGCGCGTGGTGGTGCGCATCGTGGACAACGGCGTGGGCTTCGACGCCGATCGCGCCACGGGCCTGTTTCAGCCCTTCGTGCGCCTGCATGGCGCCAGCTACGAGGGCACGGGCATCGGGCTGGCCACGGTGAAGCGCATTGTCGAGATGCACGGCGGCCAGATCTGGGCCGAATCTGCGCCAGGGCTGGGTGCCACGTTCCGCTTCAGCCTGCCCGAGGTCGCGGCCCTTGCCCCGCCATCGGACTGAGGTTCGGCAGCGGCCGGCAGCGCTGGGCTAGGCGGCCGAAGGCGGGTCGCCAGGCGCCACCACCGGCAGCACCAGCTTGAACACCGCGCCGCCTCCGGCCGGGCTGCTGACCTGGATGCTGCCACCCAACACCGAGGTGACGATGTTGTAGCTGATGCTCAAGCCCAGGCCGGTGCCGCCCTTGCCCAGGCGCGTGGTGAAAAAGGGTTCGAATACGCGCCGCAGGTGAGCCTCCGAAATGCCCTGGCCGTTGTCACTGACCTCGATCAGCACCTCGTCCCTGCGCTGCCTGAAGCCCACCACCCAGATGCGCCCGTGACGGCGGCCCTCCAGGCCGTGCTGGATCGCGTTGAGCAAGAGATTGGTCAACACCTGGAGCAAGGCGCCCGGATAGCCGTCCATGCCGATGCCGCGCGGGATCTCCACCGAGAGCTCGTGCTGGTGCGCCTGCAGCTGGTTGTGCATGGTGGCCGCCAACTCATTCACGGTATCGGCCAGATCGAAGCTGCGGCGCCGGTCGGCTGTCTGGTCGGCGGCCACCTGCTTGAAGCTCGACATCAGCACGGCGGCACTGCGCAGGCTGCGCTCGATCAAGGGGCCCGCCTGGCTCACCAGTTGCCTCAGATCGGCCAGCGCGACCACGGCCTGGTCTGCGGTGATCGTGGCGACCGCCAACTCCTGCACCCGATCATTGAGCGTCGAGGTCAACAGCAGGGCATTGCCGAGCGGCGTGTTCAGCTCGTGCGCCACGCCGGCCACCAGCGAGCCGAGTGCGGCCATCTTCTCGCGCTCGACAAGCTGCTGTTGCGCGATCTGCAATCGGGCATAGGCCCGTGAGTTGCTGATGGCGCTGCCCACGTGCAGGGCCAGGGTCTCCAGCATGACGCGGTGCGTCACGGTGTGGCCAATGGCGTCGCGGACATACACCACCAGCACGCCCAAGGGCCTTTGCTGGGAGGTCAGTGGCGCGACCAGGGCCGAGCGCGCCCCCTTGGGCGCATGGCGCCAGGCGGGCGTATGCCTGTCGTGCAGCAGGCTCACCACGCCCGGCTCGTCCACACAGCGCCTGAGCTCGCGCGAGTGGGCGTCGTCATCGGCATCGCTGCTCATCGGCACGCTGTCGTTCCATTCGCCGATGGCGCGCAGGCGCTCGTCCTCATCGAGCACCAGGATGCGCAGGCCGTCAGCGGGCATCAGCGTGGGCAGGCCAGAGGCCAGGGTGGACAGGATCACCGCCGGATCGAGCGAGGCCGTCACGTTCCGGCCCAGCTCGCTCAGGCGTTGCAGGTTCTGGCGCGCCTCGTCTGCCAGCATGCGCAGGCGGTCCGAGGCGGCCTTTTCTTCGGCAATGCGCAACAGCATCTGATCCTTGGCCAAGCTTTCGGCCTCGGCCCGCATGCGGGCGGCGTTTGCGGCTTCGGCTTGAAGCATGTCGGTGATATCCATCGAACTGATCAGCACTCGCTGCTCACCATCGAAATCCACCATCTCGGCGTTGACGAGAGCCTGGCCGAGCGAGCCGTCCTTGCGCAGCCCGCTCAGGATCATGTTGCGTGCGCTGCGGTGCTCCTGCAATTGCGCCGAGAGGCGCTGGCGGTCGGCATCGAGCAAGCCCACGCCCAGCTCGCTCATGGTGCGACCCAGCGCTTGTTCACGGGTGAAGCCGAAGCGCTCGCAGTAGGCCCGGTTCACATCCACGATCGAACGGTCCTTGGCCACGATCGCCGTGGACACCGGCACTGTGTTGAACAAGCGCTGGAAGTGCATGCGGCCCTGCTCGGTGCGGTGCAACGCCGCCTGCAGGGCCTGGTTGCGTTGCCAGGCATCGAGAAAGACATCCAGCCCGGCCGCGAGCGCGGCCACGGCGATGCCACTGGCGGCCTGCGGCTGCGCCCCCGCGAGTTGCAGCGAATACAGGCCCGCTGGCATCTGGCCGAGTTCCCAGGACTGCACCCACAGGGCTTCATCGACGATGCCAGAACTGGCCGGTTCGGTCGACTCACCGGCCTCCGCCAGCGCGGCGGCAAAAGGCGCCGACCACTGCAGCCGCGCCGCGCCGGCCCACCCGCAGCTGGTGACCAGGTCGCAAACGGCCTGGGCCACACGGCAAGGACTGTTGCCGGCGTGCTGGAACATGTCCCTGACAGTACCCAGTGCCAGGCTGGTCGTTTTTTCCATCGTGGTCCGGTGTCGCCTGCCCGCGCGAACAGAATGGCAATCGATGTGGGCAGTGGCAGTGTATCGGCGCGCTCACGACGGCGCCGCTAGCTGCAAACCTGATTTCGGCCGGCGCGCTTGGCTCGGTAAAGCGCCTGATCCGCTTCATCGATGATGGCTTCGAGCGTCTGGCCCGGGCGATACACCGCCACGCCGATGGAAGCCGTTACCTCCAACGTTGCCCCCGGCACCTCGATGATCGGGCCCACCAGGGCCTGGCGCAGGGTCTCGGCCTTGTGCAGGGCGGCTTGTGGATCGGTCTGCGTGAGCAGACACAGAAACTCCTCGCCACCCCAGCGGCCCAGCAGGTCCGTGGAGCGCAGATTCGCGCCCAGCCGCGCTGCCGTACCCGTCAGCACGGCATCGCCGATGGCATGGCCGTGCAGGTCGTTGATGGCCTTGAAGTGGTCCAGATCCAGCATGATCAGCGCGAAGCTGGACCGATGGCGCTGGCAGCGCGCCAGCTCGCGGGTCATCTCGTCCATCAGGGCGCGCCGGTTCAGGCATTGGGTGAGCGGGTCGCGCGTGGCCAACTGGTGCAAGCGCTGCATCACCTGCGTCAGATCCTCATGGCTGCGCCGCAGCTCGGAGGTCATCTGCTCGTTCATGATGTTGGTGCCGATGACATTGATCATCAGATTGCGCGTCGACCAGCCATAGATCTGGGTGACCAGCACCAGGCCGATGCCGGCCGCCCCCAGGTGCGCCGGGAAGCCCAGCACCAAGGTGGCCCAGAACACCGACAGGGCCAGGCCCAGGCTGAACACCATCAGGCAACCCCGGTGATAGCTCAGGTTGTGCACCGAGAAGATGCCCGCCACGGCCAGGCACAGGGCCTGGATGGTGAGCACCTCGATCTGGCTGCCCACGCCGGGCAGCAGCACCACGGCGCCCCACACGCAGCTGGTGCCGGCGAGGCCAAGCTGAAGCATCACCAGCAGCCGATGGCGGCGGTGCAGGTCGTCCAGCGAGAGCGACAGCTGGCGGGCGACGAGCCAGTTGAAGACCTCGAAGCAGGCCACCCCGGCCACCCAGGCCAGCAGCATCCGCGCGGGCACCAGGCCGACCAGCAGGAAGGCTTGAAGGCCGTAGCCGATGCAGGACGTGGACGCAGACAGCATCATGCGCCGGGCCAGCTGCAGGATCAGCTCGCGCTCGATGATCTGCTGCTGCGGCGACGCCATCTGCCTCAGATCGAGGCTGAGGCTGCTCATCAGTGCGTCAACCTGGCAGGCACATCCAGCGAGGCGAAATCAAGCAGCCTCGCGCCCGGCCAACCCACCACCGCGTCGGCCGGCATGGGTTTGGCGAAGAGGTAGCCCTGCCCGCAATCGCAGCCGTGGTCGAGCAGGAACTCGTACTGCTCTGCGGTCTCGATGCCCTCGGCGATGCTGCGGCAGCCGAGGGCACGGGTCATGCCGAGGATGGCGCAGATGATGGCTTCGCTCTTGCTGTACCGGCCGATGCCCTGCACCAGCGAGCGATCGATCTTCAGCACGTCCAGCGGCAGGTGCGACAACTGAGACAGGTTGGAGTAACCAATGCCGAAGTCGTCCACCGCCACCTTCACACCAGCGGCGCGCAACTCGCCCAGCCGGCGCGCGGTGCCTTCGAAATCCGTCATGGCGAGCGATTCGGTGATTTCAATCATTAAACACTCCGGTGGCACGTACTCCGCGTTCAGCGCGCCCAACACCTTCTCCACGAAGCGCGGGTCGGTGAACTGCGACGGTGAGACATTCACCGCCACCACCAAGGGCAACCCTAAATCCAACCAAGCGCGACATTGCGCCACCGCCATTTCAAGCACCTGGTGCCCGAGTGTGGCCATCAGGCCGCCCTGCTCGGCGGCCTCGATGAACTCGGTGGGTGCCAGCAGGCCGCGCACGGGATGTCGCCAGCGCACCAGCGCCTCCACGCCATGCAGCGCGCGCGTGGCCATGTTCACCTTGGGCTGGTAGTGCAGCACCAGCTCGTGCCGCACCAGCGCCCGCTGAAGTTCGGTCTCCATGCGCGCCCGCGCGATGACGCTTTCATGGCTCTGCTTGTCGAAGAAGGCACAGCGCAGCTTGTCGGCCCGCTTGGCAGCACGCATGGCCTGGGCGGCAAAGTGCAGCAGGTCCAAGGTATTGCGTGTGTCTTCGGGCGCCATGGCGATCCCCACACTGGCGCCGATGCGCAAGTCTTGTGACCTCAGGCGAAACGGCTCGGCCAAGGCACTGGCAATGCACTCGGCCTGCACAGCGAGTGCCGTGCGATCGTTGAGGCCCGGAAGAATGGCGACGAATTCCTCGCCCGCAAAGTGCGCGAGCATGATGTCCGTCGGCAGCCGATCACACAGGCCGCCGGCCGCGTCGAGGCAGCTGTCGATCGTTTCGTGCCTGCGGTGCAGGCCCTGATGCAGGATGCGCAGACTGGCCTGGCGCAGCAGCTCGTCGCCGGCTTCGTGACCCAGCGTGTCATTCACCCGCCTGAGCCCGTCCAGACCAATGAACAGCACGGCCGCCTGGTAGTCCCCGGCCCGGGTGGGCACCAGGGCCCGCGCCAGCACCTGCTCGATCACCGAGCGATTGGGCAGGCCGGTGACCGCGTCGGTGTGCGCCAAGGCATTGATGCGCCGAAGGTTGGCGTTGAGCCGCGAGGCCACCTTGCGAAAGCTGTGGCCCAGGCCGCCGAGCTCACTCCCATGGGCCGTGTCCACCGGCGTTTCATGACCGGCGGCGGCGATGGCCTCGGTGCTTCGCCGCAAAGCCACCACCAGGCCGGTGAGCTGGCTGGCCATCCAGAAAGTGGCCACGCCGACCAGACCCGCCGGCACCAACAGCGACAGGTGGCGCCCCAGCGCACCGGCGCCCAGTTGCAAGAGCGCCTCATCGCGCAGCAAGGTGCCCACAAGGCACAGCACGGCAATCGCCAGCGCAAAGCGCCATCGAATGCTGTTGAGCCTGCGGCTGGCGCCGAATGGCTGCATGGCTTGCGACGGACGGCCGGCTTGCTCGGGGCGCGCTGGCTGGCCTCAGGCCCCAGGCACCTGGCTGTTGGTCTGCAAGCACTGGCCTGCGGCCACCATCAGCCTGAAGGCCCGGCCGAGGCGCCAACCGTGTTTGAGATTGTCCATCGCGGATTCCGTGGTCAAGGTGAGAACGAGCCGTGGGTGAGCCTGGACGCGGGCGCCGGCCATCGCGCCCAGACCAAGAGCATGTCTGGCAAATATCGACCAAAACAAACATATCAAAAGCGCAAAGATACTCCAGATCGTCGCTTTTTTCACAGAAGGGCACGATCAAGCCGGCAATGACAACAAATCAAAGATTTTTCTCATACCGAAGTATGGAAAGCTGACGATGAGATGACAATAATTCTGAGCCGCCGGATGATCGATGCACCGGGAGCGTCCAGGGTCGTGGTGTGAACAGCAAAGGTCCCTCCATGAAATCTCCGTCTCTGCCCAGACCCGTCAGCCTGCCGCACCGCCATGCCGTTGGGCGTCACGGGCGGGCAATCGCCGCCGGCCTGGCCGCCGTCCTGGCGGCCATTTCGCTGCAGGCCCAGCCGGTCAAGGCGCCGCGCGAGTTGCGAATGGCCAGCTCGGCGCCGCCCAGCTCGGTGTGGGGCAAACAGGCCGAGCGTTGGGCTGATAGCGTGCAGCGGGAATCGCAGGGGCAACTCAAGCTGCGCCTGTTTCTCGGTGCCCAGTTGGGTGCCGACACGGCCGTCATCCAGCAGGTGGCCAGCCGGCGCATCGACATGGCCTCGGTCTCGCTGACCTCGGCCTCGGTGCTGGCGCCAGAACTGCTGGTGGCGGCACTGCCCATGCAGTACCGGTCCAGAACGGAGTTCGACTGCGTGGTCGACGCCGGGATAGACACCCTGATTGCCGAGAGATTGGCAAAAAAGGGCCTGCATGTGATCGCCATGTCCAATGCCGGCACGGTTCAGCTCATCGGTCGGCGTGCCTTTCGCGTGCCTTCTGACCTGGTCGGCATGAAGGCGGGAACGACCGGCGCCAAATTGGGCTTGCAGTTGTGGACTGCGCTCGGGGCCAGCCCCGTTCAGATCCAGCCGGCGGAGGTGGCCTCGGCCTTCCAGACCGGGCTGGTCGATGTGGCGCCGACCGCGCCAAGCTTGTATGTGAGCTCGGGCTTGAACAAGGTGGCGCCGGTGCTCACCGTGGCCAATCTCTACCAGATGCCGAGCGTGGTGGTGATCAACAAGGCCCTCTGGGACAGCCTGAGCGAGGCGGAACGCATGACGCTCGTGCGCACGCGCACGCCCGCCTCGCAATTGCGCCAGGAAGTGGCCGACAGCGAGGAGCAGGCCTTCGCAGCCCATGTGCAGGGTGGCGGCCAGTTGGTGATCCCCACGGCCGCGCAACGGGAGCTCACGCGGAGCTTGCTGGCCTCGCACTACACCGAGATGGTGGCAGAAGCGGGGCCCGAGGGGCTGCAGTTGCATCGCCGCGTCGAGGAGGCACGCAAGACCTGCGAAAAAGTAGGCTAGGCCCTTGGCACCGCCGAACCCCGCAGGCCATGACTCGTCTCTGGCCCGGCCCGCCGGGCCGGACTTCGTGCGGCGCTGGCTGGCCGTGCTGCTGCGCCTGGAGGGCTCGGTGGCCATCGCTTGCCTTTGCGCCGCGAGCGTGGTGATCCTGATCGACTGCGTGGGGCGCGAGTTGCTGCAGCCGCTGGCTCGTGCCGCCGGGCTGGGCCGCAGCCTCGAATTGCAGCCTGGCCTGTCGCGCTTTGCGCTGTACGCCGTCCTCGTGGCCACCTTCGCCGGCTTTTCGGTGGCTTCGGCCACGGGCGCGCACCTGGGCTCCGGCTTGGGCCAGCTGGCCTTGCCCGGCCGTTTGGCGCGCTGGCGGGTCAGGCTGGGTGACCTGCTGACCGGCTTGGTTTTCGCTGCGGCGGCCTGGTATGGCTTGTGGTTCGTGCAGGCCTCGTTTGAATCCGGGGCGCGCGCGTCCTTCCTGTCCTGGCCGGTGTGGCCGATCCAGGCCGTGATGCCCTTGGCCATGGCCTCGTCTGCGCTGCGTTACCTTTGCTTTGCCGCTTGGCCGGGGCTGCGCCCGCCCGGCCGCGGGGCGCTGACATGAGCAACATCGGCCTGGGCCTGGCACTGCTGGCCTTGGCCTTGCTGCTGCTGCGACAACCCATCGTGGCCGTGGCCCTGCTGGTGGCTGGAGCCGGGCAGATGTTGTGGGGGCGGGGGCAGCCAGAGGACATCGCCGAAGACATCTGGCTTGCTCTGGACAAGGAGGTGCTGGTCGCCATCCCGCTGTATGTGATGTGCGGGCAACTGATCAGCCGCGGTGCAACGGCACGCTACCTGGTGGACATCATGCAGGCGCTCACCCGCCGCCTGAGCGGGGGCATGGGCGTGGCCTGCAGCCTGGCCTGTGCGCTGGATGCCGCGATCTCGGGCTCGTCGGTGGTCACCATGCTGGCCGTGGGCAGCGTGATGCTGCCCTCCTTGTTGCAGAACGGCTACAACCGCCGCTACGCGCTGGGGGCGGTGATGTCGGGCGGCACGCTGGGCATCATCATCCCGCCGTCGATCCCGCTGCTCGTCTACGGCATCGTCACCGACACCTCCATCGTCAGCCTGTTCAAGGCTGGGGTCGGCCCGGGCGTGTTGCTCACCGTGTGCTTCGTGCTGTATGGCCTCTGGGTGAACCGGCACATGCCAGCCCAGCCTTTCGATGCGGGAGAACTCGCCACCGCCCTGCGCCGAGGCTTCTGGGCCGCCATGATGCCGGTGGTGCTGCTGGGCGGCGTGTATGGCGGTTGGCTGAGCCTGACCGAGTCCGCCGCCTTGGCGTTGGCCTATGCCGCCGTGATTGAAGTGCTGGTCCACCGATCGATGGGCTGGCCAGCGCTGCGCGTGAGCGTGTTGGAGACGGCCCGCATCATCGGCATGCTCTTTCCGCTGCTGGCCGTGGCCGTGAGCCTGTCCCGCCTGGCCACCGAGCATGGCCTGTTCGACCTGCTCGCCGGCGCCATCTCAGCCTGGAGCGGCGGCGACCCG
>Ga0268298_10001516_pt1 | contig 27233 bp, 28 predicted proteins | sample WWTPWeurt_MetaG_FD_194462 | JGI IMG/M metagenome (GOLD analysis project Ga0268298, IMG submission 194462) | Activated sludge microbial communities from WWTP in Nijmegen, Gelderland, Netherland - WWTP Weurt | ecosystem: Engineered > WWTP > Aerobic digester > Activated sludge | place...
GGTCCGTCCGCTGAAGCCGGAGGAGCTGCCCTCCGCGCCGGGGCAGGGGGCCCTGCTGGCCGAGGCGAGGGCGGACCGTCCTGACCTCGTCGAGGTGCTCGCGGACATGCATGACGCCATGACGGCCCGCTGCGTCACCCTGGAGCGCCAGGTGCTGGCGGGCATTGGCGGCGGCTGTCAGCAGCCCCTGGGCGCCCTGGCCACCCCCCAGGCCGACGGGAGCCTATGGCTGCGGGCGGCCTACGCACCCGATGGCGAGCTCCGCCGGGCCGAGGCCCACGGTAACGATGACAAGACCCTGCTGGCGGCCGTTCTCAAGGGCATCGGCCTGTCATGACGCCCTCGAGCCACCTTCCCCGCCTGGCGCTGGCCCGGCCCGCCCAGCACCCGCTGGCGGACACGGTGCGCAAGGCCGGCTGGCGGCCGGTTCCCTATTCCTTCACCTCCCTGCGGGTGACCGGCGCGGCGCCGCCCATGCCGTTGAACCGCGTCCAGGCCCTGCTGATCCTGAGCCCCTCCGGGGCCAAGGCCGCGGTGCCGGTCCTTCCCCCGGGGATGACCTGCCTGGTCCAGGGTGCGGGGACTTCGGATGCCCTGGGGCGTGAAGACCTGGATGTCCAGCTGCCGGTTGAAGCCCGCGCCGAGGCGCTGTGGGAGCTGCTGCAGAGGCGCTTCCCGGAGGGCGGGGAGTTCATCCTGGTGCGCGGCGAACGCAGCCGTGAATACCTCGAAGTGGCCTCCCGGGGCTCCGTCTGGCACCTCCATCCCTGGGTCACCCACCGTGAGGCGGCCCGTGAACCCTTCCCGGCCCTGCCGAAGGTCGAGGGCGTCTTAGCCCTGAGCCCCACCCAGGCCGAGATTCTCGCGCCGCTCTCGCACGGCCTGCGGCGCTTCGCCTGGGGCGAGGCCACGGCCGAGGCCTTCTCCCGTTCCGGCGCCCCCGTCGACGCCTACTGCGAACCGAAGCCCAGCCTTCTCTGGGCCATGCTCGCCCAGCACCTGGCATCTCAACAGAATCCGAAGGAGGAGTCCCCATGCTGAACCGCTCCCGCCGCCTCCGCACCAGCGCCGCCATGCGCAACCTGGTGGCCGAGACTGATCTCCGGCCGCGCCATCTCATCCAACCCTACTTCGTGCAGCCCCAGGCGGGCAGCAGCGAGATCTCCAGCCTGCCGGGCATCGTGCGTGCAGGCGTGGAGGAGACCGTCCGCCAGGTAGAGAAGGACCTCAAGAAGGGCCTGGCCAGCGTGCTGCTCTTCGGCGTGCCGGATGCCGAACTCAAGAGCCCGGATGGCCGCTATGCCTGCGACCACAACGGCGTCATCCCCGCGGCCGTGCGGGCCCTCAAGCAGGCCTTCGGCCCCGACCTCATCGTCATGACCGATGTCTGCCTCTGCGGGTGCACTAGCCACGGGCACTGCGGCGTGGTGGATGAGAACGGCGTGGTGAAGAACGATGAGACCCTCCCGATCCTCGCCGAGATGGCCCTGCGCCACGCCGAGGCCGGTGCGGACGTGGCCGCTCCCAGCGACATGATGGACGGGCGCGTGGCGGCCATCCGGGAGATGCTCGACGACAACGGGTTCACCCAGACCAGCATCCTGAGCTACGCCATCAAGCATGCGGGTGCATACTACGGACCCTTCCGCGAGGCTGCCGACAGCAGCCCCAAGTTCGGCGACCGCAAGACCTACCAGATGGATCCCCGCAACGCCCGCGAAGGCCTGAACGACGCACTGCTCGATGTCGACGAGGGCGCTGACATGCTGATGGTGAAACCGGCCCTGCCGAACCTTGACCTCATCTGGCGCCTTCGCGAGGCCCAGCTGGCGCCCATCTGCGCCTACCACGTCAGCAGTGAGTTCAGCAGCGTGAAGGCCGCCGACCGCCTGGGCTGGGTGAACGGCGACCAGCTGATGTACGAGCACCTCATCGCCATCCGGCGCGCCGGCGCCGACATGATCGTCACCTACGCCGGCCGCGAGGCTGTGGAGAAAGGCTGGATCTCGTGAGCAACGACACCCTCTTCCAGGAAGCCCTGACCCATTTTCCCGGTGGCGTCTCCAGCCCAGTCCGGGCCTTCCGCGCGGTGGGCGGCACGCCCAAGTTCTTCAAGAAGGCATCAGGCGCCTGGTTCGAAGATGAAGACGGCCAGCGCTTCCTCGACCTCTGCATGTCCTGGGGGCCGCTGATCCTGGGTCATGCCCATCCCGACATCCTGGCTGCCGTCACGGAGTCCATGAATGAGGGCCTCACCTTCGGCGCGCCCAGCCGCCGCGAGCTGGCCCTGGCCCGGAAGATCAAGGAAATGGTGCCCTTCATCGAGAAGATGCGCTTCGTGTCCTCGGGCACCGAGGCCGTCATGTCCGCCCTGCGTGCCGCCCGCGGCTTCACGGGCCGGGAGCGCATCCTGAAGTTCGAAGGCTGCTACCACGGGCACAGCGACGGTCTCCTGGTGAAGGCCGGTTCCGGCCTCGTCACCTTCGGCGCCCCCACCAGCGCCGGTGTGCCCAAGGCCATCGCCGAGCTGACCTCCGTGGTCACCCTCGATGACCTGGAGACCCTGGAGCGCACCTTCGCGAAGATCGGGAACGAATTGGCTGCGGCCATCATCGAGCCCATCCCCGCCAACAATGGCCTGCTTCTGCAACGCCCCGAGTTCCTCAAGCGGCTGCGCGAGCTCTGCACCGAGCACGGCGTGGTCCTCATCTTCGACGAGGTCATCAGTGGCTTCCGAGTGGCCCCCGGCGGCGCGGCCGAGCGCCTGGGCATCACACCGGACCTTGGCACCTACGGCAAGATCATCGGCGGCGGCATGCCGGTGGGCCTCTACGGCGGTCGCAAGGACATCATGGGCGTGGTCGCGCCCGATGGCCCGGTCTACCAGGCGGGCACCCTCTCCGGCAACCCCGTGGCTATGGCCGCGGGTCTCGCCACCATGGAGAAGCTGACGCCTGCGTTCTATGCAGCCTTGGAGACCAATGCGGGCAAATGGGCCGCGGCCTTCGAGACCATCCCCGGCCTGCGCTGCCCCCGCTACGGCAGCTTGCTCTGGCCACTGTTCCAGGATGGCGTCCGCCGCAGCGATGCGGTGAAGGGCGAGGCCATCGGCACCTTCAACCGCCTGCACAAGGCCCTGCTGGGCCAGGGCGTCTACCTGCCTCCCAGTGGCTACGAAGTGGCCTTCCTCGGTTCCGCCCACGGCGAGTCCGAGCTGACCCACTTCAAGCAGGCCGCGGCTGCCGTGGCCAAGGACTTCGCCTGATCCTTCCGCAGTTCGTCTTCATACGCGTTCTCTGCGCCTCCTGCGGTGAATGGTTTTTTCGGTGATGTGATGCCCCAGTCCCTGCTTCGTGTTCTCAACGGTGAAGTCCTCGACAAGCCCCCGGTCTGGTTCATGCGCCAGGCGGGGCGCTTCCTGCCGGAGTACCGCGAGGTGCGGGCCAAGGTCACCTTCGAGCAGCTGCTCAACGACTCGGACCTGGCGGCGGAAGTGACGCTCCAGCCCATCCGGCGATTCCCCCAGATCGATGGTGCCATCATCTTCAGCGACATCCTTGTGATCCTGGACGCGCTGGGCTGCGAGGTCACCATCCCCGAGGGCGGCCCCCGCATCGGCAGGACGCTGGATCAGATCGACATCAACCGCCCGCTGGACGAGAAGGTCTTCGAGCCCGTCTGTAACGCCATCCGCAAGGTGAAGGCGGCGCTGCCACCGAAAGTCACCATGCTGGGTTTCGCCGGCGCGCCCTGGACCCTGCTGGCCTACGGCATCGAAGGCAAGGGGAGCAAGAGCTGGTCGAAGGCCAAGACCTTCATCCACCAGAACCCCGTGCTGGCCCAGCAGTGGATGGACAAGCTGGCGGACGCTGCCGCGCGGCTGCTCAACCTGCACATCGAGGCCGGCGCCCAGGGCGTGCAGCTCTTCGACACCTGGGCCGGTGAGCTGGATGCGGACGACTATGCGACCTTCGCGCTGCCTTCCGTGAAGCGCACCCTGTCCCAGGTGACCGCCGCACCCACCCTCTTCTTCGCCCGCACGGGCTACCTGCCGGATTCACTGAATGACTTGCCCTGTAAGGGCCTGGCGGTGCCCTGGCAGGTGCCCATCAGCGAGGCCCGGCGCCGCTTCCCCAAGATGGTGCTCCAGGGCAACCTCGATCCCGTCGCGCTGCTGGCCGGCAAGGAAACCGCCACCCGGAAGGCCCGCGCCATCGTGGATGCCATGAAGGGCCATCCCCACATCTTCAACCTCGGCCACGGCCTGACGCCCGAAACCGACCCCGCCGTGGTGCGAGCCGTGCTCGATGAGGTGAAGGCATGAACCAGCTCGCCGAGCTCATCCGACGCTACGACCGGCCCGGGCCCCGCTACACGGGCTACCCCATGCCGCCAGCCTGGAGCGACGACTTCCCGGAGCCCGAGGTCCTCGCGGCCCTGGACCGCGCCGACGCCCACAAGGATGAGGCCCTGTCGCTCTACCTGCACATCCCCTTCTGCCCCCGTCGCTGCGCCTACTGCGGCTGCAACGTGGTGGTGAGCCCCCAGTACGATCCCGTGGAGGCCTACCTCGAGGCGGTGACGAAGGAGCTGGACCTGGTCTGCTCGCACCTGAAGGACCGCCGCAAGGCCCTGCAGCTGCACTGGGGCGGGGGCACGCCCACCTACCTGAACGCGGCGGACCTCAAGCGCACCTTCCAGCTCTTCAAGGATCGATTCGAGTTCCTGCCGGGTGCCGAGATCGCCATCGAGGTGGATCCCACCTTCCTGGAGCCGGATCAGCTGCCGGCCCTGCGCGAGCTGGGCTTCAACCGCGTCTCCTTCGGCGTGCAGGACCTGGATGAGAACGTGCAGGCCCTCATCACCCGCGGCCAGACCTGGGACCACACCCTCACGGCCATGAAGCAGTGCCGAGACCTGGGCTTCGAGGGCGTGAACCTGGACCTGGTCTATGGCCTGCCGGGCCAGACCATGGACACCTTCCGCCGCACGTTGGAAGCCACCCTCGAGCTGTCGCCGGACCGCATGGCCATCTACGGCTTCGCCTACCTGCCGAGCATCATGCCCTTCCAGCGAAGCATCCCCGCGGAGTCCCTGCCTTCGCCGGATCTGCGCCTGGACCTGCTGCTCATGGCCTCGGACATCCTGGAGAAGTCCGGCTACGTGGCCATCGGCATGGACCACTTCGCCCATCCTGACGACCCCATGGCCAAAGCCGTGCAGGAGGGGAAGCTCATCCGCAACTTCATGGGGTACGCCGTGAAGGCGGGTGCGGACCTGCTGGGCTTCGGTCCCAGCGCCATCTCCAACGTGGCGGGGGTCTACGCCCAGAACGAGAAGATCCTCTCCAAGTGGGAGCACAGCATCCGGGACGGCCACCTGGCCATCCACAAGGGACACCGCCTCTCCGAGGACGACGAGCTGCGCCGCTGGGTGATCCACCACCTCATGGGCCACTTCGAGCTGCGCTGGTCCGAGTTGAAGGAGAGGTTCGGGGTGGACGGACCCGTCCTCTTCGCCGATGCGGTCACGCAGCTGCTGGAGGAGGTCCCCCTGGGTACCGTGGAGGTCCGCCCCGAGGGCATCTTCATCACTCATCTGGGCCGGCGCTTCGTGCGCAACCTGGTGCAGCCCTTCGACGCCTACCTGGCCAAGCTCAGCGCCAAGACGCCTTTTTCTAGAACGGTTTGATCCGGCCCATTGCATAGCTGACCTCTTTACCTACATTGAAGGGTGTGGAGACCCGCCCGTTGGGACCAGGGTTCCCAGCTTGCGGCCCCCTCGGTGGTCTCCGCGAACCAGCCTGGCGAGCCAGGCGATGTCGCGGAGGGTTCCATGTCTCGGACGCTGCTTCTCCTGCTACCAGCCCTGGTGCTCCAGGCCCAGGACCCGGTCATCCCGGGTGCCATGGAGGTGCGCCCAGGCGTCTTTGTGTTGCGCGGCGCCCCGGACGATCAGACATGCGCGGCCATCAAGAAGCAGCACATCACGCACGTGATAGACCTGCGCCGGGACGGGGAGGCCAATCTGAACTGCGAATCCGAGTCGGTCCGCATGCAGGAGATGGGTGTCCAGTACCTGCGCTACGCCCTAAGCAAGACGCCGCCCGCCGGGGACTTCGACTTCCTGCGGGCCATCCTCCGGGACCTGCCACGGGGTGCCAAGGTGCTGCTCCACTGCAGCAACGGCAACCGGGCGGCGGCGGCGATCTGCCCCTGGCTGGTCCTCGACAAGGGGATGCCCCTGGAGGAGGCACTGCGGATCGCGAAGCTCGCGGGCCTGCAGCTGCCCGAGACCGAGGCGGCCTTACGCGGCTACATCGGGAGCAAGGCAAAGGCCTAGGTTCCGTCCAAGGTGCTCCGGGCAGTCGCAGCCCTTTACCGGGGCTGAGTGTCCATGGGTGCGGCGCTGGCCTCCTCTGACTCGGCACTCCTGTGTGGGCACCGCCCCGGCCCGAGGATGGGCCGGGAGAATTCACAATGTTCAGTATTTCCACCTATCCGCCCCAGGTGGAACCATGTAATTGTCCCGGTGAAAGACCCTAGTCAAGAGCGGCCGATCATCGTTAGGCTATGACCTCAAGCGAACTCGGACCGAGGAAGCCCATGGCCCCGGAACAGAAACACAGGCTGGTCATCGCAGAGGACCATACGATCCTGCGTGAGGGATTGAAGGCCTTGCTGGCCGCCCGCCCCGAACTGGAGGTAGTCGGGGAGGCCACGGATGGCCGCGACGCGATCCGCTGCGCCGAGGAACTCACGCCCGACCTGATGCTGCTGGACCTGTCCATGCCCCGCTCCAACGGGCTCGAGGCATTGAAGGAGATCAAGCGGCTCAGTCCGAACACCAAGGTCCTAGTGCTCACGGTCCACAAGACCGAAGACTATGTCTTCACCGCCCTTCAGAACGGGGCAGATGGCTATGTCCTCAAGGACTCCACCTCCGCGGAGCTGATCACGGCCGTGCACAGTGTCCTGAACGGAGAGCGGTATCTCAGCCCCGCCATCGCCACCACCGTGGTGTCGGGCTACCTCAGTTCCAAAGATGGCATTTCCCTGAAGCCCGGCTTCGACGATCTGTCGAGTCGGGAGCGGGAGGTGCTCAAGCTCATCGCGGAGGGCTACCGCACCAAGGACATCGCGGAGTATCTCTGCATCAGCCCGAAGACGGTGGAGAAGCACCGCGCGAACCTGATGGACCGCCTCCACCTGCACTCCGTGTCCGCCTTGACGGCCTACGCCATCGAGAAGGGCCTGGTCACGAAGTAGGCTCCTCTGACAGTGCCCAGCGGGCGATGATCATGGTGCCCACGCCCGGCGAGGATGTGAGGATCAGGGAGCCCCCGAAGAGCTCGGCCCGCTCCCGCATGGAGGCCAGCCCGAACCCCCCGGCCGTGGTGTTTCGGCGAGCCTCGGCGGGATTGAATCCCACACCGTTGTCCCCCACCACGAGCTGGAGATCGCCCAACACCTGCCGCAGGGCCACGGTGACCTTGGAGGCCTGGCTGTATTTCGCGGCGTTGTTCATGGCCTCCTGCATGATCCGGAAGATGTTCGTCTTGAGGTTCTCCGGGACTTCGAACTCCTCGATCTCGATCAGTCGCTCCACCTCCATGTGGGGGTAGGTCACCTGGAACTCGCGGGTGAACCAGGCGATGGTGGCGAGAAGACCGAGATCATCGAGGGTCGTCGGTCGCAGCGCCATGGAGATGCGCCGGACCTCCTCCACGGAGGACTGGATCACCGGTACCACGGCCCGGAGGCTCCTGGTCTGGGGGCTGTCCGGGCCGTGGGCGGCCTGCTCGTCGAGGGCCCGCTCCACCATGAACTTCACGGCGCTCAGGGACTGTCCAATGCTGTCGTGGAGCTCTCGGGCCACACGCTGGCGTTCACTCTCCTGGGCGGACATGAGCCGCGCGGAGAGGCGGTGCAGGGTCTCGCGGGAATCCCGTAGCGCCTGCTCGGCCTTGTGGCGTTCGGTGATGTCCTGGATGTTGCCGAGGAGGGCGAATTCCCCTCCGTACCGGATGAGGGCTGTCCTGCCGCTGATCCAGCGGGTCTCGCCACCCGAGTGGAGGATGCGGCACTCATAGTCCTGAGTGGCTCCCGTGCCGGCCAGTCGACGTCGCCACATCTCCCGCACCATGGCCCAGTCGTCCGGGTGGATGATGTCGGCCACGTCCATGGCCGCGAGGTCATGCTGGGACCGGCCCACCATCTGGAAGAACCGCTGGTTGGCGAACTCCAGCCGGCCATTCCGGTAGATGAAGATGCCAGTGGGAGAGTTTTCGACGACGGTGCTGTACTTCTCCTCGGAGTCGCGGATGGCCGCCTCCGCCGATTTACGCTCGGTGATGTCCATGAAGGTGTAGACGAAGCCGGCCACGGACCCGTCGCCGCGCCAGATGGTCGAGCAGGTCAGGTAGGCGGGGAAGGATGAACCATCGCGGCGGATCGCCTTCACCTCTCCGGTCCAGCCCTTGACCGCGCCGAATCCCGACAGCCCGGTGCGGGCAGCCTCTGAGGTGAACCCAGTCACTTTGGCCAGGGTCTGGTTCCTGACTTCCTCCTCAGTCCACCCGAACATCCACTCGGCGAAGCGGTTCCAGTAGAGGATGACCCCGCCCTTGCCGGTGGCCACGACGGCCTGCTGGACCACGGCGAGGATCCGCGCCTGGAACTGGATGCGGGCGTCGGCCTTGGTGCGCTCCAGGGCCTCGGCCCGGCTGCGCTCCTCGGCATCCTGGCGGAGGAACTCGTTGGAGGCGCGCACCTCGCTCAGCGCCCGCTCGGCCTCCGCCTTGGCGAAGAGGTCCCTGACCATGGGCTTGATCAGGAGGAGATAGATCGACGGGAAGCAGACCAGGATGAGGGTTGCGGAGTCCACGAAAGCCATGGCCAGGTGATTGGCCCCCCACAGAGGCTCGAGCAGGACCATGATCGTGAGTTCAGTGATGACGATGATCGCGCACACGGTCAGGAAGGCGCGAAGCAGCTTCCCTTGGCGGAACGAGGGCGGAGGAGTCTGCTCCGGCGGGATGGGCCGGATGGGAATCGGGACCGACGCTGGGCGGGGCTGGGGCAGGGAACACCTCGGGGGTCTGGGACCCGCAGACTACCGAATATCGAGCAGCTCCAGCTCGAAGATCAAGGTGGATCCGGGTGGAATGTCCTGTCCCAGTTCCTGGGGGGAATAGCCGAGCGCAGGGGGCACCCTGAGCAGCCGCTTGCCGCCCTTCTTCATGGTGGCTAGGCCATCCTCCCAGCCTTTGATCACCCGCCCACCACCCAAGGGGAAGCGGTTGGGATAGCCCCGCTTCCTCGTGTCGAGGAAGGGCCTGCCTTTCACGCCGCCCTCCTCGATCCAGCCCAGGGCTTCGACGATGCAGGTCTGCCCAAGCCTGGGCGAAGGTCCTTGTCCCTGGACGAGGTCCACGAATCCCAGTCCCGTGGGAAGGGTGGTCCAGGGACTGGTCCCTGTCTGCGGGAACCTGCATCCCAGGCCAAGGAAGGAAACCAGGACAATGGCGAAGGCAGCACGGAAGCGCAAGGCGATCCTCCAGAGGCTAGATGGATCGTCAAGGCTACCAGAATCTGAGTTTGCCGGGGACCGGGTTCAGGCTTTCGGCTCGCTGTACATCGCTTCGATCCGGTCGGAGTACATCTGGTTCACCACCCGGCGCTTCACCTTCAGGGAAGGCGTAAGCTGTCCCCCCTCGAGGGTCATCTCGTGGTCCAGGAGGATGAACTTCTTGACGCGTTCATAGTTCGACAGGTGCTGGTTGATGCGTTCCAGCCGACTGCCGAGCTTGGCGAGCACCAGGGGATCCTGGATGAGCTCGGCATGGGATGAGAAGTGGAGCTTCTTGTAGCCCGCCCAACGCACCAGGCTGTCGAAGTTCGGCACGATCAGGGCGCTGATGAAGTTCCGCTGATCACCGATGAGCACCGCCTGGGAGATGTACTTGTCACCCTTGAGTAGGTTCTCGATGGGCTGAGGCGCGACTTTCTTGCCGCCGCTGGTGACGATGAGCTCCTTCTTGCGGTCGGTGATATAAAGGCGACCCTGGTCGTCCTGATGGCCGATGTCGCCGGTGTGGAAGTAGCCGTCTGCATCGATGGCTTCCTGGGTGGCCTTCTCGTTGTTCCAGTATCCGACCATGATATTCGGCCCCTGACAGAGGATTTCGCCATCGTCGGCGATCTTCACGAAGGGGCGGCCGTTCCAGTCCTTGTAGAGGGGGCGGCCAACACAACCTGGAAGCACCTCGCCAAACCGGTTGATGGTGATGACCGGGCTGGTCTCCGTGAGGCCGTAGCCCTCGAGGATCGGCACGCCCACAATCCAGAAGAACTCCATGATCTTCCCGCCCAGGGGGGCGCCCCCGCTGACGGCCAACTGTAGGCGGCCGCCAAGCCTGGCGGAGATCTTGTCGAAGACCAGCTTTCGTGCGATGCCGTAGCAGAAGCCGTTCCAGCCGCTTGGGGTCTGACCCTGGTAGAGCTGGGACACGATGCGGCGGCCCGCCACCATGGACCAGTGAAAGATCAGGCGCTTGACCAGGCTGGCGGAGGCCACGCCATCGTAGATGCGGCCGTACACCTTCTCGTAGATCCGGGGAACCGAGGCCAGGACCGTGGGCTTCACTTCCAGGAGGTCTGCCGGGACGGTGTTGACGCTCTCGGCGTAGTAGATCGAGGCGCCGATGTGGAGCATGAGGAACTGGCCGGCCATGCGTTCGAAAATGTGGGTGAGGGGCAGGAAGCTGAGGCAACGATGGCCTTCTTCCATCTTCACCGCATCGATGGAAGTCACCACGTTCGACGCGAGGTTCCCATGCGTGAGCACCGCTCCCTTGGGGTCGCCAGTGGTCCCGGAGGTGTAGATGAGGGTCAGAATGTCCGAGGGCTTGCGCTGGTCGGCCCACCCCTTCACCTCGGGGCGCCGGGCTTCCATGGCCTGGCCTTCGCTCAGGAGGGTGTCCCAGTGCAGGAGGTTGCGTCCGGTCCCTTCGGGCAGGTCGCCATCGAACAGGACGGCCGTCTCCAGGAGCGGCAGCTGGTCCCACTGAGTCAGTACCTTGTCCAGCTGGGCCCGGTCCGAGCAGAGCACCCAGCGGGACTGGCTATCCTTCAGGATGTAGGCGGCCTGTGGGGCGTTCAAGGTGGCGTAGATGGTGACATCCGGAAGGCCCTGGACGGCGCAGGCCAGGTCGGCGATGGCCCACTCAGGGCGGTTCTCGGAGAGGATCGCCACCCGGTCGCCAGCCTTGAGCCCGCGGGCTGCCATGGCGAGGGAGAGGCGCTCGACCCGTGCCAGCAGCTCGGAGTGGGAAATGGGTACGTAGCTGCCATTCCGCTTGAACGCCAGGGCGTCCGGGAGGTTCCGCTGGACGGCCTGATAGAAAAGCTGGGCAATCGTTTCGACGGGCTGCGCCACAATGACTCCGGACATGATGGGGATGTGACGGCATGGTAGCAGGGAAGGGAAGCGCAACGATGGGCGAGGAGGTCCAGGCCTACCACCTTGAACAGCGCGCCAGAGGGGTCTCCCCGCATACAGCCCGAGCGCAGAAGGGCGACCTTGGCAAGCTGCATGAGCACGCCATCCGGGCTGGCTGGGAGGGCTGGGAAGTGACCCCGCGCACCCTGCGTGGCTTCGCCCTGGAACTTGGCGATCGCGGACTGGATCCGGCGAGCCAGGCCCGCATCCTTTCCACCCTCCGGGGCTTCTTCATGTGGCTTTGGGAGACGGGGAGGATCACCAAGAATCCAGCCTCCGGTCTACGGAATCCCAAACAGCCGAAGCGACTGCCCACCTTCCTAACGGAAGGGGAAAGCCGGGCGCTCCTGGACCTTCCGGTCGCGGTCGATTTTCCGACCGCCCGCCTGGCCTGCCTGCTGGAGCTGCTCTACGCCTCGGGTCTGCGCGTTTCGGAGCTGGTGGGACTGGACCTACAGGATCTACTCTTCGACCACCGCACCCTGCGCGTCCTGGGCAAGGGCCGCAAGGAACGGCTGGTTCCATTCCACGCTCAGGCCGCCGGGGTGCTCAAGACCTACCTGGGCTTCCGTTCAGGCCACCTGGCGGCCAAGGCTCTGCCACCCAGTCCAGCCCTGTTCCTGAACTTGCGTGGGGGCCGCCTCACGACCACCAGCGTGCGGGCCATGCTACGGGGGGCCCTGGCCGCCGCGGCAGTCCGGTCGCGGGTGAGTCCCCATGCGCTCCGGCACAGCTTCGCCACCCACCTGCTTAACCGCGGCATGGACCTCCGGGCGATCCAGGAGCTGCTGGGCCATGCCAGCCTGAGCACGACCCAGCGCTACACTCACCTGGGGCTGGAGGAACTGGCCCGGACCTACGAGAAGGCCCACCCGCGGGCCAAGAGTTGAACCAGGACCCACAGGAGTTCCCCATGGAGGTAGTCATCCCCGTTCCTGCCGTACCCGCCCTTCCCATCCAGGGGACTTCACGGGTCTTTCCGGTGCGCCGGATCTACTGCATCGGCCGCAACTATGCCGACCATGCCCGGGAGATGGGGATGGATCCCGAGCGCGAACCCCCCTTCTTTTTCGGCAAACCCCATGACACGGTGGTTCCAGGCGGAGGTGACATCGCCTATCCGCCCCTGACCTCAAACCTTCACCACGAGGTCGAGCTGGTGGTGGCCATCGCGGTCGGCGGCCGGGACATCATGCCGGCGGAGGCCTTGGCCCACGTCTACGGCTACGCCGTGGGCATCGACCTGACCCGCCGGGACCTGCAGGCGAACGCGAAGGACAAGGGCCAGCCCTGGGATACTGCCAAGGGGTTCGACCAATCGGCGCCGGTTTCCCGCATTCTGCCCGCGGCGGCGGGAGGGCACTTCGAGCACGGTACGATCTGGCTGTCGGTGAACGGCGTGGAGAAGCAGCGGGGCGACCTGTCCCAAATGATTTGGTCAGTGCCCGAGGTCATCGCCCATGTCTCCAGGTTCGTGGCGCTTGCCCCTGGCGACCTCATCTTCACCGGCACACCCGCCGGGGTAGGCCCGATCATCCGGGGTGACCAGGTCCGCTGTGGGATCGAAGGGCTGGGCGAACTCGAGATCGTGCTGGCCTAAGGTTCAGTTTCCACCGGCCAGTTTGAACTGGGCGATGATGTCGTCCACGCTGTCCTTGCGGCTGTCGGCTTCCAGGCTGGTGTCGAAGATGTGGTCCTGGGTCGCCACCTTCCGCTCTGCAAAGCCCTGGTTCTCGCCAAGCCCTGCGGTGTGGATGTTGAAGATCACCAGCAGCCGGTTTAAGCCGCCCTGGAACTGCTTGAGCAGGATGACGACCTTCTCGATCTTCTGGCGGGTGATGTCCTGGAACTGGAGGATGTTCAGGATCTCGAAGGCCTCGTCGCTGACCTTCTGCAGCATGGTTGTGGCCGGGCCCAGGTCCACTTCCGGGGGCGGTGCGGTCACCTGGTGGGCGAAGAGGTATTCCAGAATCTCCTGGGCCAGGAGGTTCTGGTCCTCACCTGTGGCGGCACGATCGAGAAAACCGGCGATGGCGGCATGGAGGGTGGCCTGGCGCTGGTTCTGGCGACCGAGGCCGTCCTGGCAGGACTGCACGGCCCGGCTGGCGTCGTCGGCGGCGGCCATGAGGGTATCCAGGCGGTTCATGACGCTCTGGGTGGCCTCCTCGGTGTCCGAAGTGATGGCGTCGAGCTGGGCGGCAAGCTCGGGGACCTGGGTGCTTTGGTGCTTCACCGAGGCGTCCAGCTGCTGCAGGTTCATCAGGGTCTGGTTGATGCTCGAGACCAGGGCTCCGAGCTCGCCCTTGGCCTCGATGTCGATCTTCTGGTAGACCCGGCCGTTGGCCATGTCCTGAGCGGCCTCGGCCAGGCGATGCAGGCTGGCCTGGGAATCCCCCTGCAGCTCGGTGCGGAGGTCGGCGATGAGGTTTTCCAGGCTGAGGAGCCGCTGGTCGAGACGTTCCCGTCGGGTCTGGAATTCGGCCACCAGGCTTTCCGGGGTGTCGTCCTGCGGATTTTCTTCGGGCGATTCGATCATGGAGACTCCAGGGGTGCCTTCAGGGCGCAGGCCTCACCTTCACATGGGATCCTTCGGCCAGCCCCCAGGCCTGCATGAGTTCCCGGGGAATGGCCACTTGCTTGTCCGTGAGGCCGGAGACGAACTCGACCCGCTCCACGGCCGGCCCATGGGGCCAGATGACCCGGAGGTTCTGGATGCCGTGCCGGTAGGGGCCGAGGGCGGTCCACCAGCCCTCCATGGTCTTGGGCAGCTGGAGGTGGCCACCCTTCTTGAACAGGCCGGTCTTCATCTGCACGACGGACATGTGGGCATCGGGTTCCAGTACCTCCAGCCTCCCAGCGTCCCTCAGGATGGCGGCGGCCTGGAGCACGGCCACGTCGTGATGCCCCGATGCGGACATGACATCCTGGAAGTCCCGGTAGCCGTCGAAGAAGGGCAGGATCTTGCGCTCCTCGGCGAATAGCTTGATGCCCTCGAGCAGCTGCGGGGCTGGGAGCGTGGGCCAGGGCACGGCGGTCAGCCTGGGAAAGATCGAATGCAAGCGCTTCCGGCTGTCCTGAAGGCGTGCCGAGTCCATGAGCAGGTCCGGCACCGTGCGCCGGATGGTGGCGGGAGTCTGGACCTGGGTGGTGAGGAACTCGAAGTGGCCGGAATCCCATTCCAGGATTTCGAAGGCGGCCATCTCACCCCGGGCCGAGAGGGTCTCTGCGTGGATGACCTCGCCGCCGGAGAAGTACAGCACTCCGCTGATCTTGCCGGAGCTCACCTGGAGCATGCCCGTCTTCCGGTTGACGTGGAGCAACTGGGCTACGTCGGTGAGGGAGATGCTTTCCAGGGTGCCGCGGAGGTTGCTCATGCCAGGCGCCCCGGGGTGAGGAGCTCTTCAAGCAGCACCTTGATCCGCTCACGATTCACTGGCTTGACCAGGAAGATGTCGGCCCCGCTCCGCAGTCCCTGCGACCAGGCTCGCTCCCCATCGAATCCGGTGAGGAGGACCACTTTGATCCCCTGGCATTCAGGGTCGTCCTTGATCGAGTGGCAGAGGGCCGTTCCACTCTCCCCAGGCATGAGGACATCCAGGAAGATCAGGTCCACGTGCTCCTGCGCCAGGGCTTGCCGGGCGAAGCTCGAGCCGGCCGCCTCGATCACGCGATGCCCTTCCAGTTCGACGTACTCCCGCAGGATCTGGCGGACCTCGCAGTCGTCATCCACGATCAGGACGGTGCTCATGGGCGTCCTTCTCCCATGGCCATGAGCATCTCCTCGACGGCCCGGTCCAACCCCACGAGGACGGCCCTTCCGATGAGGCTGTGGCCGATGTTGAGTTCCTCGAGCTCTGGGATGGCGGCGACGGGTCCGACGTTCTGGAGGTTGAGGCCGTGCCCGGCGAGCACCCGGAGGCCCAGGCGGCTGGCCAAGCGGGCTGCGTCCCGGAGGCGGCCCAGTTCCAGGGACGCATCGGAGTCCATGGGCAGGTCGCTGTAGGTGCCCGTGTTCAGTTCCACCGCGTCCGCCTCGAGCTTGGCGGCCATCTTGACCTGGTCGAGGACCGGGTCCACGAAGAGGCTGACGTGGATGCCCGCACCGCGGAGTTCGCGGATCACCGGCTTCAGCATCCCCTGGAGGAAGATGGCATCGAGACCGCCCTGGGTGGTGAGCTCCTCGCGGCTCTCCGGGACCAGGGTCACCCAGGAGGGCTTGGTGGGGATGACGGCTTCCAGGGCTTCGGGGGTGGCCGCGCATTCCACGTTCAAGGGCACGGCGAGGACCTCCTTGAGCACCCGGAGGTCCCGTTCCTGGATGTGCCGGCGGTCGCCGCGGATGTGGACCGTGATGCCGTGGGCCCCGGCACTCTGGGCCAGGAGCGCGGCAGCCACCGGCTCCGGTTCATGGCCTCCGCGGGCCTGCCGCAGGGTGGCCACATGATCGACGTTGACGCCAAGCCTGAGGTTCAATGCGGGCTCCGGGGATGACCTGTAGCTTACCCAATGCCGGAGGTCCGTCGTCATGAAGGTTGGAGGGGCTGAACGACAAATAAGAGTCGAAACATGCATTAGCGTGGTTGATGATGGAACATGACCGTGACCTCCCTCCCCTCCGTGTTCCTGGCCCATGGTTCCCCCATGCTGGCCCTGGATGGAGAGACCTGGGGGGAGGCGGTCTCAGCCCTCGGGCGGCACCTGCCGCCCCTGCGCGCCATCCTCGTCTGCTCGGCCCATTGGGAGGCGATGGGTCCATTTCGGCTCTCCTCGGCCGTAGCGCCAGGCGTGCTGCATGATTTCGGCGGCTTTCCGGAAGCGCTGTATGGGTTGGCTTACCCGGCGCCAGGATCTCCTGAGCTGGCTGCTGAGGCAGCGGGGCTGTTGCAGGCGGCAGGCCTGGTGGCGGTGCTGGACGACCAGCGCCCCTTGGACCACGGAGCCTGGGTGCCCCTGCGCTACCTGAGGCCCGAGGCCGACGTCCCGGTCGTGCAACTGTCCCTGCCCCGCCCCCGCACACCCGAGCTGTTGCTGGCCGCGGGCCGGGCCCTGGCGCCGCTACGTGACCGCGGGGTGCTGATCCTGGGCAGCGGCGGGATCGTCCACAACCTGGGCCGCCTGGACTGGCAGGGAGCTGCGGAGCCACGGCCCTGGGCAACGGCCTTCCAGCGCTGGGTCCACGAGCGGCTGGCCGCCGGGGACGAGGCGGCCCTGGCGGGTTGGCGACAGGCCCCGGGCGCCGCGGAATCCGTGCCCACCTCTGAGCACCTAGACCCTCTCTTCGTGGCCATGGGCGCCGGCGGGACCCCGCCACTGACCCTGTTCTACGCCTGGCAGCTTGGCAGCCTCAGCCTGACGAGCTACGAGTTCCGCTAGGCTTCAGCCCGCTTCATGCTCCGGATGGCCACGGTCCAGATGAGGGCCGTGAGGGCCAGCAGCTTCAGAACCTCCGGCCAGAAGGCCTCGAGGCCCACGCCGCGCAGCACCAGGGCCCGGATGATGATGATGAAGTGGGTGAGCGGCATGAGCTCCCCGATGAGGAAGAAGGGCAGGGGCATGCCTTCGCGGGGGAAGATGTAGCCGCTGAGGAAGACGAATGGCAGGATCGTCAGCATGCTCATCTGGGCGCTCTGGCCCTGGCTCTGGGCGATAGTGGAGATGCGGATCCCGATGCCGAGCATGGGGACGATGAAGAGGCCCGCCATGGCGTAGAGCAGCAGGACGGAGCCAGCCACCGGTACCTTGAAGAAGAGGTGGGCGACGCCGAAGAGGACCGTCATCTGGACGTAGGCCATGACGACTACCGGGATCACCTTCCCGGCGAACAGTTCCAGGGGTGTCACCGGCGTCACCAGGACCTGGTCGAGGGTGCCGCGTTCCTTCTCGCGGACAATGGCATTGGACGCGAACATGATGCAGGTCATGGAGAGGATGACGCCCACGAGGCCAGGCACGATGAAGGTGGGGCTGCGCAGATCCGGGTTGTACCAGGGCCGGATGCGCACCTCGACGGGCATCACGGGCTTGGCCGCGCCGCCGTAGCCCATGCGGTCGAATAGCAGCTGGGTGTTTCGGAGCTGTCCCACCCCCGTGGCAGTGGCCATGGCGCTGGAGGCCGTGGTGGGGCTGGAACCGTCCACGATGATCATAACCTCGCCGGTCTGGCCGGAGCGGATGCGGCGGGCGTAGTCCGGGGGGAACCAGACACCGACCTGCGCCTTGCCGCGGTCGATGGCTTTCCGGAGGTCCGTTTCGGAGCGTACCTCGGCCTTCACGTCGAAGTACTGGGTGGCCACCAGGCCGTCCACGAAGCTGCGGCTCTCCTGGCTCTGGGACTCGTCAAGGACCACGGCGGGCATGTGCTTTACGTCGTAGTTGATGGCGAGCCCGAAGATGACCAGCTGCATGAGGGGCATGCCCAGGGTGAAGGCCAGGGTCAGGCGGTCCCGCCGGAGCTGCAGGAATTCCTTCCAGACCAGGGCCTTGATGCGGTTCCACATGACGTACCTCAGGCGACTCGGGCGCGCTGGACCAGGTCCACAAACAGGTCTTCCAGCGAGGGTGGTTCGGGCGGGAGAGCTTCAAAGGCGAAGCCTTCGAGCCGCAGCCGGTTTAGTAGGCCTGCGGGTTCCAGACCGGCCGGCAGGGAGAGGCGGACGCTGCGGCCCAGCAGCTCGGCGGCCAGCACCTCGGGATGGGCCCTGGCGGCCGTCTGGAGGGCCCGGAACTGCTCGGTCCGGAGCTCGATCATCTGGCGGCCCAGAGCCTCCTTGAGGCTCCGGGGTCGCCCGTAGGCCATGAGCTTCCCCCCGAGGATGAAGGCCAGACGGTCGCACTGGTCGGCTTCGCCGAGGTTGTGGGTGGTGACGAGGATGCTCATGCCCTCGGCCACGAGCTCGTCCATGGCCTCCCAGAACAGCCGCCTTCGCAGCGGGTCCACGCCGCTGGTGGGCTCGTCCAGGAAGAGGATCCGAGGGCGGTGCAGGGTGGCCGAGGCCAGGGCCACCCGCTGCCGCTCGCCGGTGGAGAGGGCCGCCACCAGCAGGTCTCGGTGCTCCCAGACCTGCATCTCTCGCAGGCGGAATTCCACTTCGGAGGCCAGGGCCCGGCCCTCGAGTCCATACAGGCCGCCGAAGAACCGGAGGTTCTCGGCCGCCGTGAGGTCGGTGAGGAGGCTAGATTTCTGGCTCATGTAGCCCATGTGGGCCCGCACCTGGTCGGCTTCGGTGAACAGGTCCCGGCCCAGGGCCCGGGCCTCGCCCGCGCTGGGGGCGAGCACGCCGCAGAGCATCCGGATGGTGGTGCTCTTGCCGGCGCCGTTGGGGCCCAGGAAGCCGAAGATTTCCCCCGCCTGGACCTCGAAGCTGAGGTCGGAGACGGCCGTGAACGAGTCGAACCTCCGGGTCAGTCCCTTCACTTCCAGCACGGGCTCAGCCATGGTCGCCTCCGGTGGAGAGCGCGTGCAGGAAGACGTCCTCCAGGTTCGCCTCCGCCTGTCGGACCTGTTCCACACCCGGCAAGGCCGCCAGCCGGGCCAGGAGCGGCGCGGGCTCCTGTTCGGGAAAGCGGACGCGGAGGACGTCGCCTTCCGCGAACAGGTCCAGGGGCCCAAGCTCGGCGAGGGCCTTCTGCACCTCGCGTCGGCGTGAACTCACCAGCCGGAACACCAGGCCCGGCAGGCTCCTGCGCAGGGCTGTGAGGTCGCCCTCCTCCAGCACGCGGCCCTCGTTCATCAGCAGCATCCGGTGGGCGTACTCGGCCTCGTCCATGTAGGGCGTGGAGAAGAGCACGGCCACGCCCTGGTCGTGGACCGCATGGAGGAGCTCCCAGAACTCCCGCCGGCTGACAGGATCGACGCCTGTGGTGGGCTCGTCGAGCAGCAGCAGGCGCGGCTGGGTGAGCAGGGCGGCGCAGAGGGCGAGCTTCTGCTTCATGCCCCCAGACAGCGCCCCCGACAGTCGGGTCCGGTAGGCTGCCAAGTCCACGGACTCGAGCAAGGTGGTCATGCGCGCATCCAGGTCCGGCAGGCCGTAGATTCCCCCCTGGAAGCGGAGGTTCTCCTCGACCGTGAGGTCCGGGGCGAGGCTGAAGGCCTGGGGGACATAGCTGATGCCCTCCCGGCCCAGGTGGCGATGGAGCTCACCGCCCGTGGGCCGCTGCAGCCCGGCGAACATGCGGAAGGTGGTCGTCTTGCCCGCGCCATCCGGCCCGATCAGGCCGACCAGCTCGCCTTCCGCCAGAGTGAGGTCCAGGCCCTGGACGGCCACCTTCGGGCCGAAGTGGCAGCTGAGGGCCCGGGCCTCCAGAAGGATCATCGCGAAGGACCGCCCAGACGCACGTCCACGGCTGCACCAGGGACCAGGCCCTTGTCCCAGCCCTGAGGCAGGTTCACGCGGGCCGGGTAGACCAGGTTCACGCGCTCTTCCCGGCTCTCCACCATCTTCGGAGTGAACTCGGACTCGGAGCCGATTTCGTCGAGGGAGGCCTCCAGAAGTCTCTTGTCGGAGGTGATCACCGTCACCTGGGCGCCCAGGCGCACCTGCCCCTGCAGGGTCTGGGGCAGGTACACCCGCACCCAGAGCTGGTCGAGGCGGGCCAGGGTGAGCACGGGCTGGCCCGCGGCGATCACGCTGCCCGGCTCCCTCAGGCGGTGGGTCACCACGCCATCGAAGGGCGCGCGCACTTCCGTGAAGCCCGCCTGGAGGCGGCTCTGCTGGAGGATGGCCCGGGCCCTGCGCGCCTCGGCGCCGCCAGCTTGGCGCTGCTCGATGCGGGCCCCGGCCCGGAGTTCCGACAGCGCCTTCGACTGGAGGTTCAGGTTGGCGGCGGCCCGGTCCCGGCTGGCCAGGGCGTTGTCGAGGTCTGCCTGGGACAGCACCTTCTCGGCGAAGAGACGCCGCACGCGGGCCAGACTGTCTTCGGCCAGCTTCAGGGCCGCCGCGGCATCCTGCACCCGGGCTTCGCCCTGCGCGATGTCCTCTGAGCGGCTACCCCGATCTAGCTCCAGGCGTCTGGCATCCGCGCTTTCAAAGCCGGCATGGTCGCGCTGTACGGCGGCCTCCAGTTCTTCGGCGGCGACCCGGGCAAGCAGGTCCCCGGCCTTCACGCGCTGTCCCTCCCGGACGGTCAGTTCCACTAGACGGCCGCCTGACCGGGGTCCCAGGTCGGTGAGGTAGGCCTCCACCCGGCCGTTAAGCAGGGGCCGGTCGTCGCGCCGACAGCCGAGGAGGAGGGGCAGGAAGAGGGGTGGGAGCAGCAGGAGCTTGCGCACAGGAGCCTTTCAGCCGACCGGATCGGGCAGGGGAGGCAAGGGGGCGGATGGATCGAGGGCGATGCCGCGCCAGAACAGCTCGAACCAGGACGTCATGCCGGTCCGAACGGCCTCATCGGGTGGCAGGTCCATGAGGCGGGGCAACACCACGGGCAGCACGTCGAGGATCTCGAGTTGCATCTTGACGAGGAAGAAGGTCACCAGCAGGGGCTGCAGGTCGGGTCGAAGGTCACCGCGGGTCATGCCCTGCTCGACGATCCGCCGGACGCAGGTTGTGATGGGCCGGATCTGCTCTTCGATGAGGTGGGTGAGGCCTTCGGCGCCCCGAACGATCTCGCCACGGATCATTGATCGGATGCCGGGATCGTCCTTCAGGTGGCGGTGGTAGATCAGGAGCACGGCCCAGAGCCGCTCAGAGGTTGGTCGCATATCCCTGGCGTTCGAGAGCTCCTCCACCTCGCCGAGCACGCCGGGGAAGCGGCGCCCGAGCAGGGCCCCGAAGAGCGCCTCCTTGCTGTCGAAGTGGTAGTAGATCAGGGCCGGGTCACAGCCCGCATGGCGGGCGATGGCCCTGAGGCTGGCCGCCCGCAGTCCGTCCTGGGCGAAGACGGCCTGGGCTGCGTCCAGGATCTGGTCGGGATCGATGCGGGTGGGCTTGGGTCCACGGGAGCGTGGGGAAGGTAGGAGGGGCATGGCGTCCAATTCAACAAGTGTTGAATCATCGGTTCTCGAGGGCCCGCCCGCAAGAGACAATTTCACTGAATGTGGAAATGCCTCCCGGACATGAAAAGCCCCCGGTTACCGGGGGCTCATCATAGAAAAATCCGACCCTATTCGCCGGAGATCGGAACCACGGTGGTGTCCTCGATGGTGAGGATCTCGGCCTCCTCGAAGGCGATGCGGTTCTCTTCGACCTCGGCCACCGCCACCTGGCCCCAGAAGGAGGCGAGCTTTGGCGCATCCTGAGCTTGGCCGTGCTTGTTCACAGGCACGACGACCTCGACCTTGGGAAAGGCGCCGCGCTGGAGCTGCTCGCAGCGCTTGCCGGCGATGACCACGAACCGGTACTTGTTGGCGATCTCATCCGGGACACGAACGATGGTGCGCTGGGTCATGGGGTTCTCCGAACCTGGAAGCATAGCATCTGGAAGGTGTTCCGGCAATGGCCCTGGGTAGCACCTAGGGTAGGATGGGCTCCCGGAGTGGACCTCATGCAGATCATCCTCGGCATCACTGGTGGCGTTGCCGCCTATAAGTCCGCTGAGCTGGCCCGATTGCTGGCCAACCAGGGCCACCGGGTGCGCTGCATCCTGACCGAAGCCGGCGCCCGGTTCATCACGCCCCTGACGCTCACAAGCTTGACGGGCGAGCCCTGCTATGGCGCCAACCCAGATCAGGGCGAATGGCGGGCAAATCCCAGCATCGAACACATCGAGCTGGCCCGCTGGGCGGACCTGGTGGCCGTGGTGCCTGCCACCGCAAACATCTTGGGCAAGGCCGCCAACGGCCTGGCTAGCGACCTGCTCAGCACGGTCCTGCTGGCCACACGGGCTCCGGTACTGTGGGCACCGGCCATGAACACCGGCATGTGGGAACATCCCGCCGTCCAGGCCAACCTGCAGCGCCTGCGCAGCTTCGGCCACGCCGTGGTGGAGCCAAGCGAGGGCGTCCTGGCCTGTGGCGAGGAGGGTTCGGGGAAGCTGGCGGAAGTCGCCGCCATCGCGGAAGCCATCCAGGTTTACGGCACCCACAAGCTGGGTAGCCTGCTGGGTCGCAAGGTACTCATCACCGCCGGACCCACCCGGGAGGACCTGGACCCGGTCCGCACCCTGACCAACCGGAGCACGGGGGGCATGGGCATCGAGCTGGCGAGGGCATTCCGGGATGTGGGGGCCAAGGTGCGCCTAGTGCTCGGCGGGGACTTGCCGGAACCCTGGGGGGTGGAGACCGTCCGTGTTCGCAGTGCCCAGCAGATGCTGGAAGCCTGCGAGGCTCGCTGGGCGGATTCGGATGGGCTCCTGGCCGTCGCTGCCGTGGCCGACCAGCGCCCCGAATCCGCCGCGACTCAGAAGGTGAAGAAGACCGATGGCATCGAGACCCTGGCGTTGGTGCGAACTCCGGACATTCTGGCCACCCTGGCCGCGGCCCGGCGACCGGATCAGTGGGTGGTGGGCTTCGCCGCTGAAAGCGAGAACCACCTGGAACACGCGGGCGAAAAACTGAGGAAGAAGGGCCTGGATGCCATCCTGGTCAACGATGTCCAGGCTGGGCAAGGTTTCGGAGCCCAGGCCAACACCCTCACGCCCCTCACGGCGCAGGGGCCGCAGGCGTCCCTGGGCCCCCTGCCGAAAGACCTGCTGGCCCGGGCCGTCGTGCGGTGGTGGGCCGGCCGCCTGGAGTCCGAGCGAAGCTGAATCAGAGGGCCGGGTCCATCCAGGGCAGCACGACACTGGGGCGGCCGGGCACATTGCCCACGCGGACAGCCACGACCACAATCCAGCCCTGGGGCTGCTGCAGCGACTTCAGGTCCATGAGGAGGGCCGAGCCGGGACCGGGCAGGTCCGGCCGTCGCCGCTCCAGGACCACCTCTCCGCGGCTGAAGACCTCTTCGGGTGTGGGCTTGGCGAGGCCGAGGGGCAGGTAGAGCACCCGCACGACCTCCACGCCTACGAGGGGACCGCCCTTCACATCGGCCGAGGGAAGCACCAGCCTGACCTGGCGGAGGCCCTCGAGGCGCGCCTCCATGGCCTGGGCCGCGGCGCGGGGCCTCGGGATGGGGTCCCCCTTCCGGCCGCATCCGAATATCAGGACGCCGAGGGTGATGGCGAGGAGCGGGTTTGCTAGTCTGAAGGCAATCATCGCCATCCATCATGCCTGAATCCGAGGTCCACCCATGCCCGTGACCAAGATCCTGATTGCGAACCGCGGGGAAATTGCCATCCGCGTGATCCGCACCTGCCGCGAGATGGGTATTCCCACCGTGGCGGTATTCTCAGAGGCAGACCGCGGCGCCCTGCACGTGCGCATGGCCGACGAGGCCTACTTCATCGGTCCCGCCGCTGCCCGGGAGAGCTACCTGGTGGTGGAGAAGATCATCGATGTCTGCAGGCGCAGCGGTGCCGACGCCGTCCATCCTGGTTACGGCTTCCTCTCCGAGAATGCCGGGGCGGCGAGGTCCTTCGCGGCCGCGGGCATCACCTTCATCGGGCCCCGGCCCGAGTCCATCGAGAGCATGGGTTCCAAGACCGCGGCCCGGGTGGTGGCCCTGGAGGCAGGATGCCCCGTGGTGCCCGGCATTCAGGAGACCATGGCCGACGAGGCCCTGCTGGCCGCCTCCCAGAAGATCGGCTTCCCCGTGATGCTCAAGGCCGCCATGGGCGGCGGCGGCAAGGGCATGCGGCTGGTGCACAAGGCCGAGGAGTTCACCGCCTCCCTGGCCCGGGCCCGCGGCGAAGCGCTCTCGTCCTTCGGCGACGACAGCGTCTACGTGGAGAAGGCCATCGTCCAGCCGCGCCACATCGAGATCCAGATCTTCGGCGACACCCACGGCAACCACGTCTACCTGCACGAACGGGAGTGCTCGGTGCAGCGGCGTCACCAGAAGGTGATCGAGGAGGCCCCGAGTCCGCACGTGACGCCCGGGATGCGCAAGGCCATGGGCGAGGCGGCCCTGAAGGTGGCCAAGGCCGTGGACTACGTCGGTGCGGGCACCGTCGAGTTCCTGGCGGACTCTGATCGCAACTTCTATTTCCTGGAGCTGAACACCCGCCTGCAGGTGGAACATCCCGTCACCGAGTGGATCACGGGCCTGGACCTGGTGAAGTGGCAGATCCAGGTGGCCCGCGGCGAGCAGCTGCCCATGACCCAGGAGGAGATCCCCCTCAATGGCTGGGCCATGGAGTGCCGGGTCTATGCCGAGGATCCGGACAAGAACTTCATGCCGAGCCCCGGGCGGATCACTTACCTGCGAACGCCCAGCGGGCGCAACGTGCGGGACGACAGCGGCGTCTACGAAGGGGCCGAGGTGCCGATGTTCTACGATCCCATGATCAGCAAGCTGAGTACCTGGGGACCCACGCGGCTGGAGGCCATCGAGCGCATGCGGGCGGCCCTGGGCGAATACCGCATCGGCGGCATCCGCCACAACATCGCCTTCCACGAAGCATTGATGGAACATGAACCCTTCCGCGAAGGTGCCTTGCATACCGGCATGCTCGACAAGCCCTTCTGGAAGAGGAAGGAGCAGGGGCCTGATCTCAAATTCGCGGTGGCCGCGGCCCTGCTGCACGAGCTCGAAACGGAACAACGTCGAGCTGCGCAACCCGTCGCCGGTGGCGAAGGCAGGCCTGACGCTTGGAAGCACTGGGGCCGGTTCAACCGGCTGTAGCTGAGGAGACACAGATGAAACGTTCGCTCATCCTCGGCAAAGAATCCAAAGAGGTGGAACTGCTCCACCAGGACGGCATGACGACACTGGTCTGGGAAGGGCAGGGCCACCCCATCGACATCCTTGAACTGGAGCCCGGCTGCTATTCGATCCTCATGGAGGGCCGCTCCGTGGAGGTCCGCCTGGACCAGGCTAAGTCCCCGGATCCCGAAGCCCATGCTTACCGCGCCATGCTGTACGACGGAGCCTATGAATTCGCCTTGGTGGATCCCCGCCGCGCCCTGCTGTCCGGCACCGGCGGCGCGGGCGCTGGTGGAGGGCTGCTGGCCTCCCCCATGCCCGGCAAGATCGTGAAGCTGCTAGTGAAAGTTGGGGACCAGGTCCAGGAAGGCCAGACCCTCCTCGTCATGGAGGCGATGAAGATGCAAAACGAGCTGAAGACCAACACCACTGGGACCGTTATTACCGTGCATGTCCAGGAGGGCGCCACCGTGGAGACTGGAGCAGCGCTCATCACGGTGGTGGCGCCCGAAGGCTGAGGGGGAGACCTTGCGTATCGCCGCAGGCGATATCAAGAGGATGCAAAGCGAGCTGAAGACCAACACCACTGGGACCGTTATGACCGTGCACGTCCAGGAGGGCGCCACCGTGGAGACCGGTGCTGCGCTCATCACGGCGGTGGCGCCCGAAGGCTGATTTCGAAGCCTTCCGCCTCTCTTTCGATTTGCATTGATAGAGGTTGAGCCGCCGGAGTATCGTGCGACTGAGGTCACACTTCGCATCCGACTGGAGCCCCTATGAGACGAACGCTGTTGTGCCTTCTCGCGGGAACTGCCCTGACCCTTTCCGCCCAGGAGGGCACGGCCTGGGTGCTTGGTCATGTCGGCCAGACCTCCTTCGACAAGGACAAGAACAGCACGTTTGCCGGTACAAACATCGAGCTCAAGGAAGAGTTGCATTACGGCCTCGGGCTGGGGCACTGGTACACGGACCGGTGGGGGTTGGATCTCCGCGCCTTGAGGAACGGCGTCACGGCCGATGTCCCTGGTGCCCACACCGGCAAAGAGGCGCACCTTCTCGTGTCAGGTCTCTTCAACCTCCGTCCAGGGGCTGGCAACTGGTATCCCTACCTCGCCGCCGGGGTGGGCGGATCCCGGGTTGGATCGGCCTACTCACCTAGCCGGCAGAGCATGAATCGCTTCAACTACCACGGGGGCCTGGGTTTGATGGGCAGGCTCTCCGACGCCTTCCTCGTGGATTTCAGTGCCAAGGCCCTGAGCTTCGAGTTGCCCAAGTCCAGGATGGAGTACCTCGCCACGCTGGGCCTCGGGTACACCTGGGGTGGCCGGAAAGCCACGCCTGCGCCGCCCCCAGCGCCTGCCCCGGTAGCGGAGCCCCAACTCGAGCCAGTGGCACCTCCCCCGCCACCACCTCCACCCCCGGCCTCGGAACCGCCGAAGGCCGTCGCCAAGCCCTTGCCACCGCCCCCGCCTCCACCCCCACCCCCTGCCAGGATCGTGCTGGATGAGGCTGTGCTGCACTTCGCCAATGGCAAGGCCGAACTGGGTCCCGATGCCAAGGCCGCCATCCAGAAGGTGGCGGATGGCCTCAAGGCCTACCAGGGTGACTACGCTCTGTTGGTGAGCGGCCACACCTCCTCCGTGGGTGGCAAGGCCCTGAACAAGTCCCTGTCCAAGCTGCGGGCCGATGCGGTCGCCAACATCCTGATCGACTCCGGCGTCCCTGCCTCCCGGGTGTCCACGATGGGCGTGGGGCCCGACAAGCCCATCGCCGACAACAAGACCAAAGAAGGCCAAGCCAAGAACCGGCGTGTGGAAATCGACGTCAAGGCGAAGGACGGCAGGCCCGAGGTCCGCAAGACCGAAACCGGGGTCGTGGAGGCGACCATCCCGACCCCTTCGCCGCGGAAACCCTCCAAGAAGGCCGGAAAGTAGGCGGCGGTCCCATCGGATAGGTTCGGTATGCACCGAACCCCGGCGGCTGGGGCCCCTTTGCTGGTGCCTAGCATCACTCAGTTGCATGCGTTGCTGAAGGTCCAGGATGTCCCTCCGATAC
>Ga0268298_10001517_pt1 | contig 27231 bp, 21 predicted proteins | sample WWTPWeurt_MetaG_FD_194462 | JGI IMG/M metagenome (GOLD analysis project Ga0268298, IMG submission 194462) | Activated sludge microbial communities from WWTP in Nijmegen, Gelderland, Netherland - WWTP Weurt | ecosystem: Engineered > WWTP > Aerobic digester > Activated sludge | place...
CCAACGGAGGGGCGCGTTCTGCTGGATGGTCAGGATTTGCAAACGCTGCCGCAAGACCTCCTGCGCAAACGGCTCGCCGTCGTGTTTCAGGATTTCAACCAGTACCACTTCACCGCGTTTGACAACGTGGCCCTTGGCGATCCCCAGCGCAAAGACGACCAACCGCGGGTGCTCGAAGCCATCGAGCAAGGCGGGGCCAAACCCGTCGTGGACAAACTGCCGCAGGGTTTGTCCACGCAGCTCGGACGCTGGTTTGAAAACGGCGTCGATTTGTCTGGCGGACAATGGCAGCGCATCGCGTTGTCCCGAGCCCTCATGCGGCGCGACGCAGACATTGTTGTCCTCGACGAACCCACCGCTGCCCTCGATGTCGAGGCCGAAGCCGAGGTCTTCGAGCGCGTTCGCGAGCTGCAAAAAGGCCGCACCCTGATCCTGATCTCGCACCGATTTCCCACCGTTCGCAGGGCCGATCACATCATCGTCCTGGAACAAGACGGCATCGCCGAACAAGGCAGCCACGCCGAGCTCCTTGCCCGCGAGGGTCTTTACGCCTCGATGTTCCACAAACAAGCCAAAGGCTATCTGTAAAAAAGCACCCGAACCTACCCCTGTGCCGAAAAGTCTCTACGTTCGACTTTGCGATGTATGAACGAGTGCGGTTTTTCAGGGGAACAAAACCCCCACGTTTTGAACGATTTGGGAGAACTGTTTGGCGACGCACGGCGGATCGAAGACACTTGTTCTTTGGTGCCCATGGTTTGCGGGAGAGCGGAGAAGCCACATGCTGAAAAGGAGTCTGCTCGGGTTTTTGGTGGTCGCGGGTTGTGACGGCCTGTGGTCTGGGTTCAAACACGGCGTTGCTGAAAATTGCGTACAAACCCCTTCCGCCTGCGGACCCACCGAACACTGCAACCTGGAAACCGAAATCTGCGAACCCAAACCGCCCGAACCTCCCACCAACACCGAGGGTTCCTTTTTGCCCTGCGCCGAGAGCGATTTCTGTTGGAACAATCCAAAGCCCTCTGGCCAAACCCTCCTCGGGGTGTCCGTCTTGTCTTCGCAAAGCGGTTTTGCCGTCGGAGAACTAGGTGCACTCTGGAGACTGTCTTCCCAAGGTTTTTCATCCTTTCGCACCGGCATTACCGACGATTTGCATGGCGTGGCCGCGTTATCGCCAACCGATGCCATCGCCGTCGGTGCAAACGGCACGGTACTGCGCATTTCGCAAAGCCGGTGGTCGCGTGCCTTCTGCCCCACCACCGCAACCCTATTCGGTGTCGTCGCGTTTTCCTCATCTGACGCTTGGATTGCGGGCGATCAGGGAACCGTGTTGCACCTCACAGATGACGGCTGCCAAAAAATCTCGTCTTCCACCGAGGCACCCCTGTACGCCGTGTCTGGTCGTTCTTCCAAAGACCTGTGGTTTGTCGGGGACACAGGAACCATCCTGCATTACGACGGCACCTCCTTTTCGCTCCACCCCACCGGCACCCAAGAGACCTTGCGCGGCGTACACGCAACACCGACCGGTGACGTGTATGCCGTCGGCCATCGCGGGACGTTTCTGAGGAACACAAACGGCACTTGGAGTCTCTCCAACCCAGGTACCACCCGAGATCTGATCGCTGTGGCCGAGAAAAATGGCGTCGTTCTCACCACATCATCTCTTGGCTCCACACATCGACTCGAATCCGGCACATGGAAACTCCAAGCCACCCAAACCGACGCGCGGCTGAGCGCCCTGACCACCACCCCGACCGATTTTTGGGCCGTCGGAGACTACGGAACCACCTTTTCCTTCGACGGAATCACGTTCGCAAACCGCACCGGCAATCAAGAAACCCTCAACGGCATATTTTCCGCTGGTCAGGACCTTTGGGTCGTCGGAGACAAAGGCGGAACCTACCGCGCAACAGGTACCACTTGGCAGGCCGTTTCATCCGGCATGAAGTTCCCCTTGTGGGCCATTTGGGGGGCCTCACCCACCGACCTGTGGGCCGTTGGACCGACCGGCGCAGTGTTGCGCTACAACGGCACCGCTTGGACTACCACTTCGACCCCTGTTCCCGCTCCGCGAGGCATCATGGGAACCGCAGCCAACAACATCTACATGGTCGGCCAGGCCGGTTGCATCGCGCGCTGGGACGGAACCACCTGGACCCCCGAAACCAGCGGCACCACCGCTGACCTGTTCGGACTGTGGGTTGTCGATGCCAACAACGTCTATGCCGTCGGCACGTCAGGCAGCATCGTTCGCCGAAGTGCAGGCCAATGGAAAGCGGAAACAACCCCCAAAAACACGAACTTGCTCGGTGTTTGGGCTGCGGATACCGACAATGCCTTTGCCGTCGGTGAACAAGGCACCGTGCTGCGTCGCAAAGCCGGCGCATGGGTCGCCGAATCCTCGGGCGTCACCATTTCTTTGTGGAGTGTCGTCGGCACATCGGCTTCTGCGGTGTGGGTCGCGGGCGCACAGGGGTCTGTGCTTCAGAACCGCGATGGCACCTGGAAGCCTTTTCCCACCTTCACCCGCAACGATTTGTTCCAGCTCTACCTCAAGGGCGGAACCCTCCATGCCGTCGGAACAGGCGGCACGGTCCTCATGAAAACGCTCTAACGCTCTAACGCTCTAACGCTCCTACCGATACATCCCTGTTCTTCCATCATCGCGCCCCCTATCGCACCCCTTACCACACCCCTATCGCACCCCTATCGCACCCTATACCACACCCCTAAACGCGCCTCCTATCGTCTCCTTTCCACTCTTTTTGCTTTCCCGATTGACCCAAAAGCCTTCTGTGCGAGATGATCCCACCCGGAATTTCTCAGGGGGGACACATGAACGAGCGAGGCAGCCGCAAAATCCCGGTTACGGAACGACAGTTTCTTTGGGTCCAAGACGACGACAAAGGCGAAGTTACGTTGCACGTAGGTCCGACGATGGTTTCGCCCACCGCAGCCGATCGCGTCGTCATCGACGACGGCCTCGGTAGTTTCCGAGAGGACACCACCGGTCGCCCCCAAATGATGATCGAGGTCGGCGACCACCAATACGCCGTCCTTTTCAATCCTCTTTTGGAAAACGACGGCGGACCCAATGGTCGGTTCCGCGTCGGGCGCAACGAAGCTCGGCCCCAAAAAAACGGCACTCGCGCCATGATTCCCGGCCCGTGCAGTTTCTTTTTGCGCCCCGGCCAACGGTGCGAGGTCCGCGACGCCCACGAGCTTTCCGCCAGCCAGTATTTGGTCGTCAAAGTCTACGGTCCCGTCGATCGGACTGCTCCGTATTTTGATGTGACCGCACGGTCCGCAGCCATCACCCGAGCGACGGCAGAAGCCCTCGATGGCCGCCCCACGCCCCTGCCCGAAAAAGGTCTCGAGCAGGACCTCAAGCGAGGCCAGCTCATCGTCATCCGAGGCATCGACACCCAGTTCTACATTCCGCCGACCGGCGTGGACATCGTGCCCGATACCTCGGTGGACCAATCCGGGGCGACGGTCAGTGCGTCGCTGGCACAAAAGCTTGTCCAGCAGATGCAGACGCAGCTTGCAAAACCGCCCGCTGCGCCCATGCCGCCGCCCCAACCGGCCAAGAAAATGGCCGCAACCGCCGACGAATATGGCGAACTGTCCCTCGACGATGACGAAAGTGCGCTCGAGCGCAGCCGTGCGCCCCGACGAGCCGTCGCGCAGTATCAAGCCGAGGCCGCGTCGAACATCGTCGATCAAACCGCACGCAACCGGCAGCGCGTCGCTCCCCAAGCGCCCGCCGCCCCAGCCGGTGCCTCCCAAGGCAGTCTGCGAGCCCCTAGCCCGCCGCCGCCCCCGCTTCCCGTCGCTGCGCCGGCTCCTTCTCCCGCACTTCCCCCACCGAGCCAACCCAGCGTATCCATCGACGATGTGATGTCCTCGGATGCGTTGCGCAAGGCCATCGAAAAGGAGGCCCGCCAAGCCCGTCTCATTCGCAGCGCCGTCGTCCTTGGCGAAAAGGAATACTGCGTCCTCATCGATCCCGACGGAAAACGCGAAATCAAAGTCGGCCCCGCCCGCGTCTTCCCCGGCCCCTACGACACCTTCATGATCAAGGGTTCCAGCAGCCGTGTGTACGACGCCTACGAACTGTTGCCGCAACGCGCGCTCTGGCTCCGCGTCATTTCCCAGATCAGTCGCGACGAAATGTCGAAAAAAATGCCGCGCGGCGTCGAGATGGAAAAAGAACACTACTTCCCCGGCGACGAGCTCCTCCTGTCTGGCGTCAGCGGCTTTTTCTTTCCGTTCAACGAAATCGAAGTTCTGTCCCCCCATACTGGCGAAGCTGTCGTCGGAAACGACCATTCCAACGTCTTCATCGAAGCGATTGGCATCGACCAAAAAAGCGGCATCTACGTCCGCGACCTCACCACCGGAGAAGTCCGACTCATTCGCGGCAAACAGTCCTACCTTGTGGACCCCCGAAAAGAAATTCACATCACCCGTTCCGTCAACACCCACGATTGGAATTTGTGGATCGCCGCCAGTGAACCCCACAAGCGGACTCCTTCAACCGTAACGACCCCCTGGGCCATCTCGATCATCGTCCCCCACAACACCGCAGTACTCGCCACAAGCGCCGCCGGACAGCGCGTCATCGAAGGCCCCTGCGTCACGCTCCTCGAATACGAAGAAAACCTCGTTCCCCTCAAGCTTTCCACCGGCACCCCCAAAGAGGACAACGAGCCCCTCATCACCTGTTTTTTGCGCACCATCGGCAACCGCGTCAGCGATGTCATCGAGCTCGAAACCGCTGATTTTGTGCGAATCCGACTCCGCATTACCGTCGCTGTGACGTTTTTGCGCGATCACAAAGACAAATGGTTCAACGCAGAAAACTACATCCAGCTCCTGTGTGACCATTTGCGCTCCATTGTGCGCAGCCGGACCCGCACCCTCTCCCTTTCCTCCCTTTGGCCCCAGCTCGCCGCCGTCGTGCGAGACACCATTTTGGGAGTCCGCAACGAAGCCGACGGCAGCCGAAAAGGCCGCTTTTTCGCCGAAAATGGCATGCTCGTCCACGAAGTCGAGGTGCTCGACGCCACCATCGAGGACGAGCTCATCGCCGAGCTCATGCGCACCGTCCAGCGCGAATCTGTCACCCTCACCATCGGCGACCGCCAGGCCCAAGACAAGCTCCAGTCCACCAAACTTCGCGCCGAACTCGAGCTCAAAAACCACGAGCTTCAGGCCCAAGTCCGCGAGCACGAGGCCAAGCTCAAAGAGCTCGAACGCAAACTGTCTCAGGAAGCCCGCCTCGCTGAGCTGCGCGACAAAGAGCAGGCCTCAAAAGAGCAATCCCAGCTCGTCGCTGAACGCGAAGCCCAGGAGCTTTCGCGCCGCATCGAACGAGACACCGCCGCCCAGACCGCGCACCGCGACGCACTCCTCAAAGACGCCGCCACCAAAGCCCAGGCCGCACAATCCCTTCACGAAGAGGAATTTGCCCATTTGAGTCGCGTAAAAGGTCTCGACATGGCCCTTCTCGACGCGCAGGCTCGAGCCATCGTCGCTGAGCGTACCGCCGTTCAGCCTCAGCTCGTCGAGGCCCTCACTGCACTCGGCGACAAGAACCTTCTGTCCGAGGTCGCACAAAACATGAACCTCGTGTCCCTCTTCCGAGGCAAAGAAGCCGGCGAAATCCTCAAGGAAGTCGTCGGTGGCACCCGGTTTGCGCCTGCCCTCCAAGAAGCCCTCACCGCCAAACCCCCGACCAAACCCGAACCCAAGAAATAGCGCGCTCCCCGCATCTCCCCCCTTTCCTCCCCTTATCTCCCCTTTCCTCCCCTTATCTCCCCTTTTTTCGCTCCTTTTCTTCCTCTCCTTTTCTTCCTCTCCTTTCAAAACCAGCAAATCGCACACAAATCCGTTTGCTCGCTTGACAGCCGATGGGCAACTCGCTTCTCATAAATGAGATGCCCTCTCAGCTTGCACTCTCGTCGCTGCCGTCTTCTCCATCCCTCTTGGATCTTTTCCTTCGTTTTTTCTTCTGCGTCGCACTCCTTTCTGCGTTTCTTCTCGTCGTTCGGCGCATCTACAAAAAGCACTCCACCGGCAGGCTTCGATTTGTCGAGGAGCTGCGCCTGTCTACACACCATGTCCTCTATGTCGTTGCCTGCGATGGGAAACAACTGCTCCTGGCAGGAAGTGCCCACGGTCTCTCCCTTTTGCGTGACCTTTCCACTTTGCCCTCCCAATCCCCGCTGAATGTTTCCGATGCCACTGAAACAGAGTCCTCCCATTGGACTCCCTTTCACACAGAGGAAACACCCCACAAAAGCGACAAAGGAGTGCATTCATGAACCTCCTCAACGAACTCCCATTCGCTGTTTTTCCTATCGTTTTCTTTGTCTTTTTTTCCCTGATTGCCTACGTCAAAATCGCGATCCTCCTGCAAGTTCTTCGTCGAGGAATAGGCGGAGGAATGCCTCCCCTCATCGTGACCGTCATGCTCGGTCTTACACTTTCCACCCTAACCATGTCTCCCGTTTTTCGCCGCAGCATGACTGCATTATCCGATGCCCAAATCCAGCAAAACCAACAGGCACAACAGGCACGGCAAACACAACCAGCAAGTGCCACTCCATGGCAGATGGGCCTTGCCCCCCTTTCCCAATTCCTGACCGAACACACAAGGCCCGAAGATCGCCAACTGGTCTCTGCACTCCTTTCCCGTGCCAACAGACAACACGCTGCTACCGTCGAAACCGGCGATTTGTCCTTTCATCTAGCGTCCTTTTTCCTATCTGAATTGCGAGCCGCCTTCTCTCTTGCATTTCTCCTGCTTCTTCCCTTTTTGCTCCTCGATCTCGTTGCCGCCTTTTTGCTTTCCGGGTTGTCCATCTCGGGCCTCTCTGCACGAACCGTGACGCTGCCCTTCAAATTGCTCCTGTTCCTTCTGTGTGACGGCTTTTCCTTGCTCTACCGTGCGCTGCTTCTGAGGACCCCATGAGCGACGCTCTCCTCCCCCTTTTGACCTCTGCTTTGTGGCTCGCTGTCTTGTGCAGTTTGCCGATCGTCATCGCTGCCGCCGTCGCTGCCGTCATCACATCGTGGTTGATGGCCAAACTCGGCGTGACCGATTCCTCTCTGCCCACCGCCGTGCGTTTGCTGTTCGGAATCGCCACCCTTTTTGTCGCTGGCCCCTACATCATCGCACAGATCGTCGCCTTTTCAGAACGAGTTTGGTCGTCGCTGTCCTGACTCTCCCAAGCCGCTTTCTTCACCCTGTGGCACGATGATGTCCACGGGGGTTTTGATGTCGAGTGCTGAAACAGAAGCCACTACGCTGGCTTCGCTATCGGGGTCGAGCGATGTCAGTCGCGTCCTACACATCGTTTCGCTTTTGGGAAGACAATTCGCAACCGAAATCGCGGACCAAAAAGCGCGTTGGGTGCATCCAGAAAAAGTCACGCTGACCCGAGCACAGAACGGAACCGAAACCGCTGCCTGTTCCGATGTGTTGCTTCTGGCCGGCCCCGAGGCTGCTCAGAATCCCGCCCTCGACGTGGTAACGGGCTGCGTCGCCCCCGAGGTCTTTTCTGGAAAGGCCGATCCTGCCGCCAGTACCGTCTATCATTTGGCCGCGCTCGCCTACCACGTTCTCACCAAAGAGATGCCCTTTTCCGGCGGAAATCCTGCCGCCATTCGCATCAAAGTCCTGCTCGAACGCCCCAAGGCCCCGCGTTCCCTTTGCCCTCATTTGCCCGAATCGCTCGAAAAACTCCTCCTCTCCGCACTCGACAAACAGGTTGCCGCTCGACCGTCGCTACCAGCATTCTGTGACACGCTGGATCAGCTCGCAAAAGAGGCCCCGGTCCCCTCCCCTTCCCCACCCAGCGCAGAATATGCGCGAGGACTTGCGCCCCCAGCCCCAAAATCCACCACAGAGACCCACGCTTCCCACACCGTTCCACCTGCACCCACTCCATCCGTGCAGGAAGCGTCCCCCCAAACGGCAGCGCCCCTCGCGCAACCCCCTACCAGACGCGCAGGAAAAAGCGCAGCTTTGGTCGCTCTCTTGGCTACTTTTGTCGCTTTGACCGTCGGAGGCTTGGCTCTGCTCCGGGACCCCTCTGACCTCTCTACGTCCCTCCCCGCTCCCCCGCCTCCACCGGCTCCTTCTCCTTCTCCATCCCCTTTGGTAGCAAGACAAATCTCCACCCCTCCGGCTACAGAGAGAGTCGATGGAAGGACCAGGGTCTCCGTTCCATCGGACGCCCCGCTTTCCCGATCGCAACCGAGTCCTCAGACCGGCACAAGCCCCGCACCCACGACCATTGAATTCCAACCCGAAGTCAAAACGGGCCAAAAACGCGGCAAGAAACGCTCCGCAAAACCCCAGACCAACGCCCGGCCCCCCATGGCCTCTCCGCAACCCTCTGCACCGATCATCACACGCGGAGCCAGTCTGAATGACAACGAGGATGACCTCATCATCCCACAGACTGCTGATTCTAGCGTTCATCTCAAACAAACCGGAACCCAAGCTGGCCGTACTGCAAAACCCCTAGGTGCCGTCCCAGAAAAGCCGACTCCACAGAAACCGAGGTCTGACACGAACGGCAAAAATGCCGTCGGCGAAAGAGAGCGGACGCCAGACAGAACCAAAAACAAAGACAAAAACAAAGACAAAAACAAAGACAAAGACACAGACAAAGACACAGACAGAGAGGATGACCATGACAGCCGGAGGCGCACTGTCGAACCCGCAAAATCGACTCCGCCCAAACCCCCAGAGCAGCCTCCCCAACTAGATGCCCCCGCTGTGGCGATGGCCCCCGGAGCACCCGCCCGATCTCCTGCGGTTGCTCCCATTCCTACCGCTGCAACGACAAAGCCCAAAAAGTTGTTCGCTGCCGTTGCGCTTCTCGCCGTTGCCCTGTTCGCCGCAGTGGCCGCACTAGGACTCATGTGGATCATGCGCCGCGATCAACAGATCGTTCTCCAGACCGCCAAGACCCAAACCAAGGACAGAGGCGATGATGCTCCCAAAGAAGCACAGACAGAGGAACCCAAAAATCCCAAAGGGGCCGTCGATCCCTTCCCTGTCGGCGACTACACCTGTTTCGAGCGTTTGGGTGAAGGCGGTATGGGAATGGTCTACAAGGCCCGACACAACAACATGGATCGCGAGGCCGCCATCAAAGTCCTTTCCCCGGCGGCCATGATCTCCCCTGGGGCCATCGAACTCTTTGAACGCGAGGCCACGTTGTCCTCCCAAATCAACCATCCCAACAGCGTCTTCATCTACGATTATGGAAACGTAGGGGGTGCTCTGTTCTACCTTGTTATGGAATTCATCGACGGAAAATCCCTAGACGAAATCATCTCCCCCAAGGGCACCTCCCCACGCCCCCTCCCTTTGCAAAGAGTCCTCACCATCACCAAACAAATCTGCTCCGTCCTAGAAACCGCCCACAACCAGGGAATCGTCCACAGGGACGCTTACACTTTTTCTATCCTTTGTTTCGACGTTCCTGACAAGGGCGTCTAGTGACAGTTCTCAAACGAGATTTCTCCAGAAATGGAGTGACCTGCGCCCGTGCAGCTGAGTTTCGCATGACCGCGGTGATTGTGGACCTGGTTGATCCGACTGCTTTGGCGCTCGATGGCCATGGGTCCGCAGATGGCGATTTGTTTGCCCACTGCTTCACCCGGAAGAAACAGGTACGCAAAAGACTCTGCGGTCCCCTGATACATGAGACGCAGCTTCGTGCCGTCGGCTGAAGTCAGGTCTACGCCCACAAAACCGGTGGCTTGACCGGCCCGGCAGCCCGTGATCGGCAAGACCCTGCCATCGACGCGAACTTCGCCCTCGAATCTAGGAGTACACGCTGCAAACAACAGGAAGATACAGAACCAAGAACGCATGGGGGACATCATAGCGAACTCCCTTCGCAGTCGGACCTGCAATAAGCAAGAGAGTTAGATAAAAGGAACGATTGGAATCAGATCAACCAAGCAAGCCTCGGCAACGCAACCGCCCGCAATATCGATGCCGCAGGCATCTGCTCCGCACGCGTCCACAGGTGAGACATCGAGCGCGCAAGCTGCGGCACCACAGGCATCAGCACCGCACAATCCAATCCCACCTACTGCCGCACCGCAGGCTGCTGCTCCGCAAGCATCCTTAGAACAGTAGCCTGCTCCAGTAGCTGCGGCAGCACAGGCTGCTCCGGCACAAACATCGACGGCGCAAACGCCAACTCCACCCGCAGCGGCAGGGCAAAATGCGGCACCACAGGCATCGGCACCGCAAAAACCAACACCTGCCAGATCGGCACCGCAGTACTCGACCACACAGGTTTCTGCGCCACAGGCATCTCGCCAACAAGCCCCAGGGCCTGAATCTGCGGAATGGACCTGGGAACTGACGGGGTTTGCCATCTGCCGTGGACCAGCGGTCGGGGTCGAGGCAGCCGGAGATGGCGTAGCAGTGGGAGAAGGGGTCGGAGTCGGTGGTCGGAACCTCTGTGGGGTCGGAGTGCTCAACGTCCGGGGAACCGGTGTCATCGACATGTGAGACGTTGGGGTTGCAGAGGGTGCCTCACATACTCCCCGCTTCGTGTCGTAAACACCTCCGGGCGGGCTTGTTGGTGTCTGTGTCACTGGGGCTGGGGTTTTCCGTAAAGTTGGTTCAGGCACTCTGGCTGGATTGGGACGGCTGGGCTTGACAAGGTAGTCCATTCGTTTTCACTCCCTCAACAGTTTTTCGCCAACAACAACTCGAGGTTGCGCCACGAACTCAGGGTTCTGTTCGTATGATTGGAAGCTGAGACCGTTCTGTGGGGGATCTGTCGGATGAGCTTTCTAATGACATTGCGCGCATCTGTACTCGGCGGTGATCCCGTGAGACCTGAGGGCTGTTTTGTGGTAATGCGAGTCCGAGGAGACTCTCGCCCTCTGCAAGCACCAGCCCTTGACCGATAAAAGCCGCAAGTTGTGATTGCAGCATCTCGACAGAAAGCTCACAGACTGTTCTGCCGTCAACCAAGAAGCGTTCTCTACTCGTGACATCAGAGAGCAGCCCATACAGCTTTGCTTGCACTGCGTTCAGGTGATGAACCGTTGAAGTTCGCGAGCGAGTATCCTCAATCAGAAGTCCTCCGCCCGGTTGCTCGGCAACCACAAGCTGTGGTGGGAGCTTGTCGTCGCGCCATCTACGCAACCAATCTGAAACCAAACACAGAATGCTTTCATACGCAGGCTCACCCAACGTGTCTTTCCACTCGGCATCAAAGTAGTATGCAATTCGTTCCAATTCGAAGGGAGGAACTGGAAAGAGGCTACGATAGAAGCTTGCCGGAACCATCGACTCTGTAAACAAACTGGCCTGGCGATGATAGCTGCTGAAGCGATGGCACTCTACGCGAACAGCACCCCCACTGGGTGGGCGCAAATGAAAGAGAAGAGGCAACCATCGCGCCATGTGCAAATAGTCTATTGGTTGTTCACCTGGCACACGGATCAACATGTTCCAATAGGGAACCACACCGTATTCCTGGCAGCATTTGAGCAAGTAGACATTTTGCAGAGCCGATACGCCTTTCCCCATCTTTCGCAGAATGGGCGTAGAGAGGCTCTCAATACCGGGCTGGATGTGCTTCACTCCTGCTTCTGCAAGGAGACGAATCTGATCACGAGTGAGGTTTGCTTTGACTTCAAAAAACAGATCTACGCTTCCATTTTGACCGGTAATTGGATTGTCTGCGAGGCGAGGAAGAAGCGATTTGAAGTACTGCAATGGTAGGATGTTGTCAGCAGCGAAAAGATTTCTTACGGGATAGCGAGCAGCAAGGTTACGCAGACACGATTCGACTCGCTCTGCACTGCGCATCCGAAAGATCATTCCTTCGCCATTGAGCCCACAGAAAGCACAGTGTGACTTCTGTCCCCAAAAACAGCCACGCGAAGTTTCAAACGGAACGGTGGCGCGATCTTGCCATGTTCGCTCTGTCAACAACCCCACTTGCTCTACCGCAATGAAGAAGTCATCAAAATCCGGGTCAGGCAGTGCATTTAATACGGAAGGGGGCATCGGTACGGGCGGGGGACCCGCTTTGACTTGTCCAGCGTCATTTCGATACAACAACCCGCGCAGCCCACGAGGCGAACGCCCCTCAGACAATTCTCTGAAAGCTAGCACGATGACATCGTCCGCTTCGCCGACTGCAACTGCATCAATCCAGGGGATCTTGGAGATCAATTCACAACCCATCTCTCCATGAAAACACGCTCCTCCATAGATGAGTTTGACTTGAGGATAAGACTCTCGCACAAGCCTCCCAAGTGCAAGTGCTGCGAGGGTTTGAAAGAACATGCACGAAAAAGCAATGACACTCGGTGGCGAACCGGCGAAGATCCGAGCCAAGCAATGTCGCAAAAACGGCATGATTGCCCGCTGTTTTATCAGGCGAAGCCACTTTACGCGATCCGGAACATGCGGGATGGCAACAAGCTCCGTTTCACAGCGCCGAAGAAATTCTTCGTCGCTGGGCCCAAAGGGTACTCGCCATGCGGCCTCCGTGAACAACCACTCGCCCACCTGGGTTTGAGCTCCCTTGAAAAGGGCAATGGTCTCGTAGGCTGAGAAGCCCAAGATCCGAGCGAAGTCAAGGTTGAAGTGGTATGTTCGCAACGCAAGGCCGGCTTCCTTCAACTGAGCCGCAATGACGCCCAGTGCCAGGGGCGGGCGCGTCAGCGATCCAAACGGCATGTTCACGAGGGCAATCACGGTCTATCGCTCACTATCCCGGTGGCTTTGGAAAATGGGTAGCCGCATTGGGTGTTTGTCACTAAGTGCGGTCGATGCTTCGGCCCCAACCGCAGATGACATGGACCACGTGATGGGATTTCCGGCACAGACCTCATTCGGGTCCGTTGTGACCTCTGCCAAGTCATAGTCCTTCTCTGTGAGTGCCCCCATCGCTACGGCTCGTTGGACAAGCCGCTCTTTAATGTTGTACTTCCAACTCGGACAGGGTAGCCCGGCTGCTTCACCGCGGGTCTTCTCTGCATACACAAATTTGTACGCACAAGCACCAGCACAGTTGGGTAGGAGTTTGCAGCTACAGCAAGCCTCATTGGAAAACGGTGTCCAGTTCAGCCAGCGAAACATCTCCTCGCTAGCAGCAAGTCGTTCAATATCAAACAGCGTCCCAATCCGTCTTTCTTCCGAGGAAACGGTATCCCAGCATTTGTGCAGATCACCGCTTGGCAGAACGACCAACCCGCCTGGACGCACCGCAGAGCAAGTTCCATGAAAACGGGGAGGATACGGAAGCTGGGTGAGCCCGACCTCGTATCCTCGACGATAAAGCTCAGCCTCCAGCTTGCCATAATTGGACTTACTCAGGGTGACAAGAGAGATGTTGTGACAACCTTCCGTAATGGCTTCAATCGGGGCAAAGTACATCTTCAGGTTCTTTTTTCCAGCCAGTCCTTGTGCTGCCATGTAGTCGATGAGGGTCCTAATATCCTGATGGTTTCGACTATCAATGTTTACTCGAATGGAGAGACCTATCGGAACATCGTCCACAATCGCTTTGAGATTCTCAATGATTCGCTCAAAGGTCCCCTGCCCTGAAAGGAGATACCTCCTAGAATCGTGGTATTCGGGAGTCCCATCGAGGGTTACTTGCACCGTCTGCACTTTGCGCTCGAACAGAGATTTAGCCGTCTCAAGTGATAGCAAATAGCCATTCGTCACGATCATCGCTTCATAGCGAATTCCGTGCGTTGCGCAGAAACTGATCATGCGATCGGACAGAGACTCGATGAGTTTGTGGCGTGTCAGGGGTTCCCCGCCATACCAACAGACACCCAATGCACGAATACGCGGCACAGCTCGTTCAATCAAATCCAGAAGAGCATCTTGAACCTCTGCGCTCATGGACATGTGAGGTTTGTTTTGTCCCTGAAAGCAATAATCACAAGCGAAATTGCAGGCCATCGTAGGTGCGATGGTCAGCGTCATGGTATTCGGGTTGTAACGGTGGGCTACGTATTGCTGCCGAAGGATTTGGAGTTCATCCACAGACGGTTTGACAACAAACCCTCCATACTCCAGGGCCGCCAGAATCGTCGCATCACATTCTTCCGTATCGGTTCCAGAAATCATGCGCTGATAGATCGCGCGCTCGGCAGCAGAGAATATCGCCAGACCACCGGACAGAGCGTTATAAGCAAGACTTCTGCCATCCTTGAGTTCAATCAGAATCGTGTAACGAGAAGCAACCCATTGACTCATACCGATCTCCTACTGACCCCACATTGAAACGCTAGGAATGCCCACAATTACAGAGGAAGTGGGCGGCTTTAGGGAGGGCACAGGAAGCGGCTCTATCGACTCCAAAAGTCGAAGGAAGACGTTGCGGTGCGCCGGAAGCGAATCATGCCAGACCGCCTCCACCCGCACACAATAGTCATAGCTGTCGTCTTGAATGATGGCCAGATCACGCAGGAGCGCCGGTCCTGCGTTGGCCCGTCTGACCTCTTGAAAGATCTTTCCAGAAAGCCCTGATGGCAAACTCACGGCGACGAACTCAATCCGGCTTGCACTCTCATCATGCAGGCCTTGACGCGCATCCTCTGCTGCGAGTTCTTCTTTGGGATTCCGTGAACAAGAACGAATGTCTGCCGCACTCACCCATATGCAGGTGTAGGACAATGGATATTCTGGAGGATATAGGGCGACATCCAGGCCGTGCTCAATTGCGTGCCAGTTGGGAGGGCGAGAGAATAGGAAGCGCCTCCGTCGAATGCCAAGCCCAAGCTGTTCGTTCCGGATCAGGTTATCGGCCAACTCGACAAAGCTCGGAAGGGACTCCATATCAGTGATCCGGGCAGAAAGCCGACTACAGAAGTCCTCTGCAAACACTGCCGCAATGTAGTGAGTCACCGGAACCCCATCCACAGTTCCTTGCAAGATGACCCTGGAGCCCAGCTCGTTCTCGCGGGTTTGAAACCGCTGAACCGGTCCGAGGTCGGTCAGTTGAAAGTGATGCTCGCCCGCGATCATTTCTCTTGCCAATGTACGAAGCGAACGCAATGGATGTAGGCGCTCACAATATCGAAACACACAGCCAAGGGACTCTGCGCCGACTCTCGCTTGGTCAGCAGGAAGAAACACGCGGTCTTCTCCCAAGAACCTCTCGAACCAACCAGGTGGGCATGAGATCATACAGATCAGACACTCCTGATCTGATAGAGTACCTTGACATGTTCCTTGACCTCAAGTGGCCAGCGACATGGCCTGTTTGTGTTTTTCCCGGCAACAGATTTGAGGTGCAGGTGGAAGCGGACAATTCGCTTGTCCTGCATGTCTGTACACAGCGGGTTCTACCTATCGATCCGGAGTCATGGATTCGACAGGCTTTTCTTCCCAAGCAAGTAGCTGGGAATAGTCTCCGCATGTCTGTCGAGCGTGGGCGCACGCAAGTCGGTTGGCCCTTGATCTTCGCGTTCGGTCAGATCGTTGATGAGAATGGGCGCGTTCAGGAGGAACGCCTTGGAGCCTTTTATCGGTTGCTCTCCTATGGTGCTGAGGCGGTGGTGATTGCGAAAACCCCACACACTATCGAATCGCACCGAGCAGAACTCGAGTCGTTGCTCCTGTCCGCATCTGCTAAGTGGCCTGAAAGGGACGAGGCGACGTTGTCCGGTCTTCTGTCCGTCGGCCTTACCGCTGCCGAACTATAGTATCCCCAACCATCTCTGACTCACCTCCCATTCCTTGTCAATGTTCACGTTGTATGCACGCATCGCAAACTTGGTCAAACACACAGAGTGTGTTCCACTCATGTTAACTCCAAACAACCCCTTTTCCGCCTGTAATCTACGAATTACCGTTGGAAAAACATCGTTTGGGTTGACAGAACGATGCTCGACAATAGTATCCCTAGAGTCCTCCGACGAGATATCGGACAGATTCTCCTCGGTTACTGCTCCGAAATCTCTGGAAAACCAAATTTGTCGGCGGGGCTGAAGACGATGATTTAGGTTTGTGAGCAAATCTGCCGACAAGCGCTTCTCAACTTCGAGACAGAAATCAAGACACGACGCGAGCAGAACGCGACCCGTAGAAGATAGCACGAGGAGCAGGAGCGTCAACTTGCATCGCTATCGAATTTCAGCATTTCAGGGGCAACTACGAGTCAATCCGTAACAATTCTAGCAGATTTTTAATTAAACGCTGTCGAATACTTTCCAATAAATTACTCACTGCGTTCGACCTCGCATATGCAGTAAATTTAAAATTACTTGAACCTGAATTCTTGAGAAAGCGATTCGCCTCTATCTTGAATCTAAAAGTCGACAGCACTCCAAGTGTCTGCTGTTTTGTATTCCTTCTTTCTAGAGCAAACACGGGCATATCTAGGAAGAAACGGAGGTATTTAAAATCGTTATCGGTCTGGAAATATTGAAAAAGTGCGTCCTCACTGCAAAATCGCGAGTGTGCAACGTCAAGGTCTATTTCAAAATTTCGGACGCATAAATAGATATCCACTAGTCTGTAAGTTAACCCCTTTGAAATAATTTCGGATTCAGATCTAAGTGACCACCCCTCTAGCTCTCCCCGACAGAAGCTTTCTAACTCGGAATGTTTCGATTCATGTGCTAGCGCTAAACATTCGACCAAAACTTGTGAGACAGGCTTGTTTGGATCTTGGGCTCCTGCAAGAATATATGTTACACGCTTAATATGTTCAGCATGTCTTTGTTTGGACACTGCACCGTTAGCCCTTGGCAGGTGCCGTTGTGTCCATTCGCCGAGTCGATGTAGTATTTCTTCATGATCAGCAAGACTCAAGAGTAAATTCACCTTGCTGACACGATCCATCCCAGCCGAGAAGCGGTCATACACCTTACGGAAGTAATCCAAACAGAAAGCGTCTAGCTCAGGGTCGGTGCGGAGCGCATCAACGAGCAGGTCTCGGATTGGGCGCGACATAGGATGAAAATGTATCATGCGGTGGTTGCTACAGATAGTGGCTCGAAGGCTCTAGGTGAGGAATGGGAAGACCCTCGCCGTTGCTCATCGGACCGCCCGGGATTTGAGCACCAAGACAACCTGCACCGACTGGCCCTCCCACACATGAACAGGCCGTATTCTTCTTGAGGTAGCCTTTCCGCCAAGTGCTATACCTCAATGGTCGGCTCCACCTGAATTTCGACGTGAGGCTTGATAGCTGAGTACACGCCCGGGCCCAGCACAGACACGATTAGAGAGAATCGCATTGTTTGGGTCTTCAGGTTGCGGCGCTGATCCCACCACCCAAGAACAGGGATGATTGCGATGAGCTTATCGCCGGCCAGCGCAGACATCTTCCCCCGCCAGCGATCACTTTGAACAGTCCCACGACCCCTGAGTTGGCTCCCCAGAACCCATGAAAAGCTTTTGCTGTCGGGACTGCTCCGTCGCCGCTTGCCGTCAGCGCCCCTATGCCGCTTGAGTGCATTGATGCGCTCTAGGAACTCACGCTCGCTTTCCTGAGGACCTTGCATGTCCCATTTCAAATCCAGGCCATGAAATACCCTGCGACCATATTTATTGGGTTCGGCAAAATAGCTCAGCGTAACCCGTAGCTCAACGTCAGCATCGGCGGAAGCCAGCAAACTCTCGGGCACTGGGAGCCTATAGAGTTTCTGCTTTCGACGAGCCTTGGGCTCAGTCGTCTTTGTTCCTGCTCGCCTTGGAGGTTGCTTCTTCAACTCCTCCTCAATAACGGCATTGGGCATCACGTCCTCGATGATGATCGTGGCGCGATTAGCCGCACACTGACGAGCGAACTCTTCGTCTGGGATACCGAAGCCGCAGGCAGCAAGCCGATCCTTGATCCCCCTGAATTGCTGCTGCATCTCGTCCGTCCAGGACGCGGCATGCACAATTAGCCCACGTACCGTTTCGGGCTTAAGTCCACGCTCGACGGTCCAAATTTCGGCTGCGAGTCTGGCGGCACGCGCCGCCGCTTCACTCGTCATGGAGAGCTGTCCGAGCGGCTGTCCGTAAAGGTATCTATGGCTTGCAGTCAACGCGCATAGGGTCGGTACGCTTGCATTTGTCAGCGCTCCAGAGATAGCGAGATTGCCGCCTTCCATGACGACATCTGGTTTTATCGGCCAGTCCTGCTCGACGGACCCTGTACTGGTGAAAGGTGAGATTCCCCCTGGCTTCGTGGCGACGAGTCGCTCTTCAGCATACTCTTTGGATGGCGGGAGCGTGACTCGCTCAGTGTATGCCCCAACAGTTAAGACATTTGCGGCTTGAGCCGGTTGATGAATCTTCTCGGTAAGCTGCTGGTTTGGATACTGCTGATCCAACATCAACCACTGCCCATCCCGCGCGTTTCCAGCGGACACGACAATCAGTCGCCCAAATCCGTCACGGTAAGCTAGCTGATCGACGGCCTGGCTCCACAGCGTGGCCGACTCGAATCCATCGAGAGGAGGCTCCTGCATGGAGCGTGTAATTGCCAAGGCGTAGACGCGATCGCGAGGTTGAGGATCCGCGTCTTCAGCCGCACGGATAGCTCCCTTGGTTAGAACCGGCCACTTTGCATAATTTTCGTCGGCAGCTGTTCCCTTTTGAGGGGCAACAAGCAACCGAGTGCTATGAATCCAATGAGACGCAGAGTAGACACGGTGTTCAAGCGCTGCGCCCAAGTCACGGTAGAGAGCAACACCGGCCATCTTGGTGCCATGGCCGTGAGTATCCTCTGGGGAGGGAATCTCCATACCCGCTGTTATTGAAGGCAGTAGCGCTGGCTGGAGCAGCGGATGTCCCGTCGATACCCCCGTGTCCAGCAAGACAACTGCCGCAGCATCAGGGGGCGGTGGCTTCAGTACAAAGTCGCGAATGTCCGCAGTTGTGGCCTCTTCGAGAAGAAGCAGATCACGTAGCGGCGGTGGAGCGAGTTCCACCTCGTAGATACAGTCCGTTGCTGCGCGTAGAGACTCTAATTGGCTGCTGGTAAGCCTGACGAAGAAATAGACTAGCTCAGGACCAATAAATTCGTCGAGCTTTGCCCGCCAGCCAATTCGATGAAGCTGTCTAGCGAGTTGGGCTCGGCTTGCATCGGTCTCGGATTGTGGGCGGCGATAGCCCCCTCGGCACGCTACTTCAAACCAGTACGCACGACCCTCTACGATGGCCTCGGTTCGTAAAAGCTGCCCCGAGAGATCCCTGGTCGTAGCGAGGCGAAAACTCTCGATGGGTGCTATGGCCCGCTCGCTGGCACGACGGACAGAGAGAACATTGCCATCCTTGTCGGTTTTGACCTTGACGCGGGAGTCGTCTGCGTAAGCTCCTATCTTGCTGCGGATGTTCTCGAGATTGGGGGAGGCAACATCTAGCAGAACATTCCCCGTATCTGGATCTTGTCCGATGAGTCGGACATCAGTGCGTGCGTCATCTAGCTGATCGGGAGAGAGGGATGCACCAACCGCTGGAGAAATCGTGATCAGTTCGCGACTGGCAAGTTCATCCCGGACCGTAGCCTCGCGACCACTAACCTGCTGCCGAATCGCGTCGAGTTGCGTCAGAAGCCGATCTTGGTGTGCGGCTGGCTCTGGAGAGGGGAGCGAAACCGGTGACCCACCGCCACTTGGGGACTCATAGTTTTCGACGACGGAAATACGTCCATGAAGAAGACGGAGCGGTAATTGGGCAGCCATTGTTCATTGCCTACCTGGGAAATCCCGTCGTTTCAGCTCATCCAAGGCGGACGCTATGTCCCTTTCGATAACAGTGTCGCGATCATCCAGCGCCATACTCCGAATTGCGTCGTCACATGCGCGCGCGACATCTGCGAAACTAGAGCCTTCGGCAAGCCGAGTGAGGTTTTTGGCCTGCTTTGCATTCAGTCCGACACCGCCGAGCCGCAGCGTCAACATGGCAGCGATCTGCTCCGGAGACGGCTTATCAAAAGGCACTATTACGTCGAAGCGACGGAATACGGCCCGATCTAGAAGTTCAACATGGTTAGTCGCAGCCACGAGGATGCTGCCACTTACGTCGGCGTCTACCAGCTGAAGAAAGGCAGTCACGACACGATTCATCTCTCCTACATCTTGAGAATCGCCACGCGCCTTTGCTACCGAGTCGAACTCGTCGAAAAGGTACACACCCGGGCGCTTTGGCATCTCAGCGAATATGGCGCGGAGCTGGACTGCTGTTGCGCCTAGAAAGCGAGAGAATAGTGCATCAAAGCGCACTGTCAGCAGTGGCAAACCCATCTCTCCCGCGAGTACAGATGCAGCTAGCGTTTTGCCGCAGCCGGGTGGTCCATGAAACAGCAAACGCCGCCGAGGACTCACACCAAATCGTTCGAGGCGAGCCCTCGAACGGTTCTCCATCATGATCCGGCGTAGCAAATCCCGCACTTCATCTCGAAGGACGATGTCGCGGAGCCGTTCGTCGCGATGGCCTCCCTCTAGAATGTCCGCGAGTTCGCCCCTCGGCTGAGCAATGTCAACGATAGATGCCGTTCTTTTGGCAAAGGTCGCTGGCATGTTGCTGATAATTGCTCGAAGTTCCTCCGCTATCCGGCCGTGCCCTGAAGAGCTCTCAGCTTCTGCCAATTGGAGCGCGGCCTTTCGGAAAGAGGCTTCATCTCCGTCTGAGTGGGATTTCAGCAGGAGTTTGAGGATTTCCGACTTCATGATGCCCCCCCGTGCCTGACGTAGAGCGGCTCGCTGCCTTCGCCCCAGCCGCACCAATGATACCGACTAAGCCTATGCTTGACCAGCCGTCTGACAGCGACTGGTGGACGGCTACCTTTCCGACGAGCACCCGGCCATTGTAGGCTGAACCCGGCGGCGGTTGGCGTGCCGGACTGGCACTCTCGCTGGTCGTCGGGCGCTCGCGTTTGCATGAACGCACCATATACAACCCGGCCCGCCCGGGCAAGATTCAGCAGCGATAGTAGCCCTCTGCTACATCGGCCGCGGGCATTGTTGACGCAGCGACTTGCCTGCGAGTTTCCCGCTGTGAGCCATCTCGCAGTGCGCGATTTCACTGCCTTCCCGTAATGTTGACGGATTGTAGATCGTTGCATCTGCCGCAGCGACTAGAATCAAGGACCTCAGAGCACGCGTTGACCACGCACCGCTTCCGACACTGCCTCACTGAACAACGGGTCAATCTGGGTGTTCGATTCCTAGACGTACCCCTCCGCCCCATCGTACGAATCGATCTTCTTGTAGATTTCTTGGGATGTGCTAGCGCCGAGCTGTGAAAACTGGCAGCCAGCAGTTCTGGGGAGAAGGGTTGCCGCTGCTAGTTTCCTACCGGCGCACCTGCACAACCGTACCAAAAGGGAAGCCCTATCTCGGAGCGCCATTGTCAAGGATTTTCGAGCGCTCGATCATGGATGATTGAGCGCTTGCGGTGGCTCACCGACTGAGGGATCGGCTGTGCGCCAAGGCGCGCGGAATCCCCCTGATCACCTTCCATTCCCTGTCAAGTTTCATCGTGTAGCCACATGTCCAGAATGTAATCAGAAATACCGACAAATTTTGGCCTCTGTCATCTTTTACCAGCCGCTTACCAGGCCATATTTTACGGACTTCTGAGGGAAACATAGGTTTTTGGGTTGACAGACCTCAAGCCCCATAATGTTATGGTGGTTAGTCGGGGGGGGGAGGGGGATTTTGTGAAGGTGGTGGATTTTGGGATTGCCCGTTCGCTGCACGCGGCCCCAGGAAGAAACACGTCGAAAGGAGCCGTCATTGGGACTCCTGCGTACATGTCTCCTGAGCAGGCAGCGGGGGACCCTTCGGTGGACACTCGGTCGGATATTTTTAGTCTAGCGGTGATGGTGTTTCACATGTTGTCGGGGAAGATTCCGTTTGCGGACAAAGCGACGACGCCGATCGAACAGTTGTTGCAGCGCGCAACCATGCGCGACCCCCCTACACGAGGCACATTGCGCGCATTGGGAAGCATTACCCCTGAAATGGAAGCGGTCCTCCTTCGCGCGCTAGATCCGGATCGAAACCGACGGCCCCAAACAGCCACCGAGTTCTACCGCGAGATGGAAAAAGCCGCTGCCTAGTACGACTTTCAGTGTCCTTGAGCGCGAAACTCCCAAACACACCCCTCCACACAAAGGGGCACCCCTTACCCAGACAAAATGTCTTCTAGAATCATTCTTGTTTCGCACACGACGCGCTAACGATACGATGTGACGGCGTGTTCCATCGGAATTCATGGATACGATTGCGGCTTGCGTCCGACCATCAGGGGCGCACACACAACCATATCCTGCTGTTGTTTGCCCTGTGCGCAATGTTGTTTTGCATCTCGCTCGGTTGGTTGTCGTTTCGTCTCGATCACTCAGAGCGCGCGGTCAATCAAATGTTTCATGCGATCGGTTGCGGAGCGGAAAAAGGGGGCGTGTCCAAAGAATGTCAGGGGCTGGCACAGGTGAGTCATTCTCTCGACGTGACGTGGCTCGTTTGGCTTCTGCCTGTCACGTTTTTGGGAATAGGGATTTCCTTTGTCTGGGTACACAAAACGCTCTCCGAAACCCAAGACGCAATCACGTCCTTTCAAAAGCGAGCGGAGCGGATCATTGCGTGGGAAGGAAGTGCTCCCCCTTCGGACGGTGCAGACCTGAACACGTTAGGGAATGTGCTCTCCTTGCAGCAAACTGCGTATGCCAATTTGCTTACAGAATGTTCCAAGACCCTACGAGGTTTGGATGAACAGATTCGTGTTCTGCACGTCGGTTGGGATCACGCACGTACCATCGGTGAACATTATCACACATACCAGTCCCTCTGGTGTCAGCATGTTGACAAGTTGCTGGTCAGTGTAGAACAGGCACAGATTCACACAGGAATGACCTTGGAACAAGCGGCGAACGGTCAAGAGGCCGTACACGCGGTACACAAAGCGATTCATGAAATGGCTGTCACGGTACAAGAAGCCACGCTCTCCTTTGAGCGTTTGCAGCGCCAATTTTCCAGTGTGGAAGACATTGTGAATCTGATCCAAGACCTGGCCGATCAAACCCGGCTCATCGCACTGAATGCAGCGATCGAAGCAGCGCGTGCAGGCACAGAGGGGCGCGGTTTTGCTGTCGTTGCCGAGGAAGTCCGCCGTTTGGCCGAACAAACCCAGCGTTTCACGCGCGAAGGCAGGAAACTCATCGGAGGTCTTCAAAAGGACTCCGCAGAGGCGGTCAAACACATGACGGATGTGGGAAAAAATGCGGAACAGAGTGTGGCCCGATCTGAGCAGGCAGCGGAGGCTCTCCATGCCATCCACGCAAACGCAGAGGAGAGCGCCGGCACAATCGAGGAGATTGCAGAGATTACACATGAAGTGCTCTCTCACACGCAAAGGAATGCAAGCGGGACAACCACTGATAGCCATGTTTTCGTCGAGGATTCTGCATTCCTAAAGACACAGGACGATGTGATTCACTCTTTGCAAACACAGGTTGAGGGATTGCGCACACGGATCGAAGAACACCATGCGCATGCTCTTTCTAAGCAAACGGAGCCAGGATACAAGGACACAGAACATGCAGATACAAAGTCTGGAGGCGCTGGCTAGCGCGCTGCGTGCAAAGTTGCCACAGCAGAGCAATTTCCTTGTGGTCAACACGCGGATCATCATGCAAACGGGCGTTAACTTGAAAAAGATCAAGCCGGACCAGAATCATGATGCAGCGTCGGTAAAAAGAGTGCTTGATGCACTCAACAACATGGGGGTTTCGTTGGATGGGGGGCAATCATGACAACGAACACAGGACCCAAAGGAACATATGGTTCTGACCCACAATCTGAACGGGCAGCGTCGGAAATCATTGAACAGATCGGGGATGTTGGGAGTGACTCCCTTCGACTCATCGTGTTTTTTGCGACGGTAGAACACGATGGACAGAGAATCGGGGACTTGCTCAGGAAGAAATATCCTGCTGCGCAAGTCATCGGTTGTTCTGGAAACGGAGAGTTTTCCAATCGGGGCTACGGAACCGGCGGTGTCGCAGCGTTGGCGCTCGGATCGGATGTCCTTTCAGAAGTTGCGACCGCATTGGCTGTGCTGGACAAAGGGGTTCAGACAGGAATTGAAACTGCCGCACAAGCCTTGTCTGCACAGCTTGGCGTTCCAATCAGGGAACTCGACCCCCAAACGCACGTAGGATTGGCGCTCCTTGAGGGTGCAACCCTGCGCGAAGAAAAGATCAATGAGGAATTGGGAAATGTGGCCCCTTTCCTTTCGTTTGTTGGGGGCTCCGCTGGGGATAGGCTCCGTTTTGAGAAAACCTGGGTGTATGCAGAGGGGGTATGTCACAGCGACGCGTGTGCACTCGCAGTGATTCGCCCTCTGCGTCCCTTCGGAATCGTAAAAACGTGTCACTTCACGGCGAAACCGATCGAGGTGACGATCACAAAGTGTGAACCTGACAAGCGTTTGGTTCATGAATTGGATGGCCGCCCCGCTGCAGAACGATACGCAGAACTTGTGGGCGTCAAACCAGAGGAGCTTGGCTTTGCAACGTACCTCGGCAATCCGTTTGGTCTCATGATCGACGGTGAACCGTGGCTCAGAAGCATCGTGAGGGTAGAGGGACAGAGCTTGTTTTTCTCCTGTGCAATTCTCGAAGGCATGACCCTGAATCTCATGCAAGCGCACGACATTTTGGAGAACGCAACGTCTGTATACCGGCGAGCAAGTGCATCTCTCGATGCCCCTCCCAAAGCAGCCATTCTGTTCAATTGTGCGTTGAGAATGCTCGAAGTAAGGATCAAGGGAATCGAAGCGGAGTACCACAAGGCACTCTCTGTTCTTCCCCATGTCGGTCTACATTCCAACGGGGAGAGTTATCTGGGACACATCAACCAGACGCTCACCGGCCTGATTTTCACCTGATCTGCACCTGCTTCTCCCCCGACCGCCTCCAACAAAACCGTTTGCAAAAAATCTGATGGTTTTCCTGTCTGTTCAGCCGTCTATTTGTGATCCAAAATTCCACATCGACATGAACATGAACATGGACATGGACGCAATTCCTTCAGACAACGCAAACTCGTCGGAAAACCGCCAGCAAACCCGCATGAAGTCCTGGCTTGCTGAACATCCTTTGCGCGTTTTTTTGTGGGGCCTGCTTTTGTTCGCGCTGCTCGATCTGGGACGGTCGTTGTATGCACGCTATGGATATCGACAGCCCGCAAAAGCCTTTTCGGGAGCGCCGTTTGACCAACACTATCCATGGCCTCCCGGTTCAGGAAGCCGCGCCGATGCGACGGAAGGAGAGCTGCTGTATGGCAAATTCTGTTCCTCTTGCCATGGTCTGACAGGCAACGGTTTGGGGCCCGCCGCAGGGAACTTGACACCCCGTCCGCGTGACTTCCGTTTGGCCACATTCAAGTATCAAACCACACCGAAAGGGAGTGCTCCCAGCGACGATGATTTGGAACGAATCATTGCAAAGGGGCTGCATGCGAGTGCGATGCCGGGGTTTTCGGATCTTCTGACCAAACAGCAGATCCGTTTGATCGCGGAACAGGTCAAACGGTTTGCGGCGGGGAAATATCAAGGGGAACGGATTCCCATCTCTGTCCCGCAAGAACCAGAGACCTCTCCGCAGCGACTTTCCGATGGACACATTCTGTACGAAAAACACTGCGCACCATGTCATGGCAAAGATGGGCGCGGACCGGGAACGCAGCGAACAGAGCACACCTGGGGACCAAGGGATTTGACCGCTCCGTGGACCTTTCGCGCAACAGAAAGCAAACAGGATTTGTGGCTTCGGATTGCGCAGGGAATCGAATTGGGAGGAATGCCAGCGACGAGCGGTATATCGGATGACGAACGATGGAAAATCGCACAGTTTGTGTGGACTCTCCGTCGTCCTGGTCCTTGGGAATCGGGAGGCGAGCTTGCGGGCCTTGGGCAACAGCGCGATCCACTGCGGAGGGGTGAATATCTGACGCGGACATTGACGTGTACGTATTGCCATACGGAGTCTGTCGTTCCGATGAATTACAACCCCGATCGATATTTGGCCGGAGGCTCTGCAACGCGAACGTATCCCGACGGCACCGTCGTCAACCCAAACATCACGCCTGACCCAGAAACGGGAATCGGCACATGGACAGAGCAAGACATTGTTCGTGCCCTCAAGAAAGGGAGAACCCCCACACGCAGTTTGGATCTGTCCTTCAAACAGTGGTTTTTCTTTCAGTTTGATCCACAAGACGCTCAGGCCATCGCACGGTATCTGAAACAAGTTCCCCCAAAGAAGCAGAAGACTCCTCCCCCTTTGCGATATGGCTTTTTTGAGACGGTGGCTGCAAAACTTCTCAGGCTTCCCCTGATCACGCCCACTGAACTCAAAATACCGGTTCCTACGGGCCCCTTTGTGGACCCTTCTCCGGGTTTGATTCCTTTTGATTGGCCCCAGCAGACCCTCTGTTTCTTGCAATCGATCACGGTGTTTGTGGTCCTGGGGTTGTTGCTTTCAAGCGCGGTCTTGCGAAAGAAAATGGGCCGTGCGATAGGATCGCGCCGGGCGCTACGGACCGTGTTCTCTGTTGCGATGGGTGCCGTTGTGCTCGCGGCGATTTACAAGCACTATGTGCTGATTCCCCGCGACGCGATGAGCCAGTTTATGCTCGAATCCCTGTGGCGTCCCCCTGCGAATGAAAAGACTCCTTCCGCCATGCTCGAACGGGGTCGGTATCTGTACAGCGTCTCCTGCATGTTCTGTCATCAGATCGATGGTGGCGGAGGTGACAGACTCAGCGACCCCTATGCAGGCGGATTTTCCATCCGCAACGTAAGTTCACACAAAACGCTCGGCATTGGAGATTTCACAGATGAACAGATCGTTCGCGTCATCCGCAGCGGCATCGGCAGAGACGGACAACCAATTTTCTGGGGCTTTATGCCCTGGGACATGTTCTCAAACTTCGACGAGGCCGACCTTCGCGCTCTCATCGCCTATGTACGCACCCTTCCCCCCGTTGAAAAGGCAGCCCTACCACGCAAACTGCCGACCCCTGATCATCCCCCCGAAATCACCTGGACCATCGACATGTCCCGCATCCTGTCCCGCATTCGTGCCCTGATTCCCTTTTAGGACACACAGAATCTACTTCACCTGACTCATCAACACATCCACCTTCGACCCCGAACTCCCCACCACCACAATTTCCTCCTTCTTATCCCCGTTTAGGTCC
>Ga0268298_10001518_pt1 | contig 27223 bp, 19 predicted proteins | sample WWTPWeurt_MetaG_FD_194462 | JGI IMG/M metagenome (GOLD analysis project Ga0268298, IMG submission 194462) | Activated sludge microbial communities from WWTP in Nijmegen, Gelderland, Netherland - WWTP Weurt | ecosystem: Engineered > WWTP > Aerobic digester > Activated sludge | place...
AACGCGCCCGCCAGAACGAGATGTGACAGGGTAGACAGCACGAAAAAGCCCGCAGAGGTTGGTCTGCGGGCTCCTGGTCTGGTGGTCCCTCCCGGACTCGAACCGGGGACCCTCTGATTAAGAGTCAAGCTATGGGGATTTTTAATTATTGTAAATTTAATATTTTTAATATATCAATAGATACCCTAATAGTAGTTATATCTTGTTGTGTGACAACAGGCGTGACAACAGATAGCCTACCTACACTCCGGGAAGCCTCTGATGCAGCCTACCGTCTCCGACCTCAAAGCCCTCGACGCCGTCGCCGGGAAGATCGTGCGGATCCCCGTCGATGGACAGCCCTCGCTCTACGTCCAGATCACAGGCAAGCCCGGGTCCCCGATCTTGAGTTGGGTCTTCAGGTATAGGGTAGGAAAACAACAGGTCAACCACACCCTCGGACGCTGGCCGGAGCTGAGCTGGCCCGAGGTCAGAAGCCAGATGATTGACCTCCGCAAGCAGGCCAAGGCCGGGGTCCGGCTCTCACCACCACGGCAAACCCTCAGGGGTCAGATTGAGGTCGTGGCCACCGCCGCAGGGAAAGTCGAGAACCTGATCACCGCGAGGGAGAAGCTCAACGAGCTGATCGAGACCAAGCTCCGCCGGGAAGCGATCGCCACGATGCTTGGCGAGGCCCCTGCCCCACCGCCACCACCCGCCGACCCGACACCGAAGGTCCGAGAGGTCGCCGAGAAGTGGTATGCAGGGCATGTCCTGGTCAAGAACAAGCCGAAGACCCAGGCATGGCAGAGATGGGCCCTCGACAAGTATGTCCTCCCCCAGCTCGGCGGTCTGAAGATCACAGAGCTAACGAGGCCGAAGGTCTTCGCCTTCCTGGACGGCCTGGGGGAGACACCAGTGACGGCCAACCGGGTCAAGGCCCTGGTCTCCAAGATGTGGAACTGGAGCGAGGCCAGAGATGAAACGCCAGGGTCACCCATGGCCTCGATGCCCAACCCTACCAAGGGCTGGGAGCGCCACACCGAGACCCCGAGGGAACGGCGGCTCTCCGTTGCGGAGATCGTCGCCCTCGGCAAGGCGTATCACAACAACCCGTCCGCCCTGAACTCGGCGGCGATCTTCGTCCTCCTCACCGGGTGCCGTGAGGGCGCGGTCTTCGCCCTGGCCCCTGGGACCAAGCTCCACGACGGCCTTCTCCGGTTCGCCCCTGGCCTACCGGGTCTCAAGGGGTGTCGACGTGTCTACGTTCCACCCGTAGCCGCAGAGGTTCTCAAGCGGGTCAAGTCCCCTGTCCTCAAGCGGAGCCTCTGGCGGTCGTGGTCAAAGCTCAGGTTAGACGCGGGCCTCGGACCCAAGGAGGTCAAGGACGGCGTGGCGCCGACGGTCGAGGACCTCGGGGTGTCCCTCCAGGATCTCCGGCGGACTTTCTCCTCGGTCGGTGTTGACCAGGGTCACGACAGTGAGGTGATCGACGTGCTCCAGTCCCACTCCGTTGGCAAGATCAGGGGCACGTATCAGGTCAGGTCGGATCCGGCCCTCGCCAAGGTCGCAGAGGAGGTCAGCGAATACATCGCCGTGCTCCTTGGGATTCGAGTCCCGAGGCCAAATCCAGCCCCCACGAAGGCCCCAAGGGTGGTTGCGGTTGCGGGGCCCTCTACTAATTCCAAGGCCGCCCGAAGCACTGCCGTTGAACCGCCGGTCGGAGTCAAGGCGGCCCGGATGCCCAGGAAGGACACCAAGGCCGCCACACCGACCGGCAAGGCTAAGTTATTCAAACGCCCGCAGAAGTAGAGTGGTGGCTATGAACTGGCCCGCTCATGGATCTCTACGGTGAGGTGCACGATCTCCTCGTGGACCGCGAGGCACTGCCGCACGGACTGGACCGTCAGGCCGGGGTTGGGACTGGCCAGGGCAAGGATGCAGGCGTAGCTCCCTTTCCCGACGCGCCAGACGTGGAGGTCGATGATCTGGGTCTCCTTGCCCCACTCGGGCTGGGTGGCGATGGCCTCCCGGATCTCCTCGACCACGGGGTGGTCCATCTCCGCGTCGAGGAGGACGCGGGCTGAATCCCGCAGAAGCCCCTTGGCCCAGACGGCCACCAGGATGGCTCCGGCGAAGCCCATGACGGGGTCCAGCCAGGCCCACCCGAACACCATGCCGCCCGCCAGGGCGGCGATGGCGAGGACGGAAGTGGCCGCGTCGGCGATCACGTGGAGGTAGGCAGACCGGAGGTTCAAGTCGTGGTGGTGTCCGCCTCCGGCGTGCTCATGGTGGTGATCGTGGCCGTGGTCGTGGGCTTGGCCAAGGATGTAGGCGCAAGCCACATTCACGGCGAGGCCCACGATGGCCACGATGATGGCCTCGCGGTAGTGGATGGGCTTGGGGTCGAACAGCCGCTCCACCGACCCGATCACCATCCAGGTCGCCACGCCGAGCAGGAACATGGCGCTGGCGAAGCCGCCGAGGATCTCGATCTTCCAGGTGCCGAAGGTGAAGCGATGATCCTGGGCGTGCCGCCTTGCCATGGCGTAGGCAAAGGCGCTCAGGCCGATGGCCACCGCATGGGAACTCATGTGCCAGCCGTCTGCCAGCAAGGCCATGGAGTTGAACCACCACCCGGCTACGATCTCCACCACCATCATCAGTGCGGTGATGACCATGACGAGCCGGGTCCCCCGCTCCCCGGCCTGGTTGCCGGAGTCGAAGACGTGGGTGTGGATCTGGGGGGTCGAACTGGATGGGTCCAAGGGCCTCACCGACAAGCAGGGGTGCGAAGGAAGTTAAAACCGATGGCCGGTCGGTTTTCAGTTTACACTCCTTTATCTCGCAGGTTCCCCCGTGACTCAGCCAGCTTCATCCCTCACCCTTGGCGACCTTGAAATGGAGGTGCTGGAACAGCTCTGGCGGTTGGGTTCAGGTGATGTTCGAGCCGTGCACATGGCGCTGAGCAAGGGCCGGGACAACCACCCGAACACCGTCCAGTCAGCCCTGGAGCGCCTGTTCCGGAAGGGGCTGCTCGACCGGGAAAAGCAGAGCCACGCTTACATCTACACACCCCGGCTGACCCGCGAGGAACTCGCCGCCCGGCTGATCGACGAGACCCTTCAGCGGGTAAAGGGCTCCGAGCCCTTGCCCATGCTGGCCGCCTTCGTGGATTTGGCCATGGGCCAGGACCCGGCTGTGCTGGACGAACTGGAGCAGCTCTTGAAGGCACGCCGAGCAGAACAGAGGGTGCCCTGATGCACGCACCCGGGCTGCTCGTCGTCACCACCCTCCTGGCGGGGGGACTGGTGACTGTGGGGAGTCAGGCCCTCGGGTTCGCCTATCCTCGCCTGCGCGTGGCCATCGGACGGCTGGCCCCCGAGGGCCGTGCCCACCTGTTGAGCCTCGTCGCTGGCCTTCCCTGGCTGCTTGCCTTCGGGGCCCTGCTCCTCACCTTCTTGCCGTCGTTCATCACCATCCCGGGGCTGATCCAGGATCACTGCCTTCCCCACGACCATCACCCCCACCTCTGCCTCCGGCATGGGCTCTGGGCTCCATCGGGGCAGGCATGGTTGATCCTCGGTGTCTTCGGACTGGCGGGGGGCGCCTTCTGGTTCCGCTTCCTCCGACGCCTCGTGGATGGTCAGCGGCGTGTCCAAACCCTGCTCCGCTTGGCAAATGAGATTGGTGGCTTCCACCTCCTGCCCAGCAGCAAGGCCCTGGCCTTTTCGGCGGGCTTGCTGCGACCGCGCACCTTGCTCTCCTCGATGGTGATGACCTCCCTGGATGAGGATGATCTCAAGGTCCTACTGGCCCACGAGACGGCCCATGCCCTGCGGCGGGATGCGTTGCGAATGGTGGTGGCTGAGGCGATGCTGATGGCCGTGCCCCGGCGGTTTCGTCGTGTGCTTCTGGAGGACCTGTCCCTGGCCTGCGAGGAAGCCTGTGATCGGGCGGCGTTGCCTCAGGCCGGATGTCCGGAACGTATGGCCGAAGTGCTGCTCCGAGTGCAACGGCTCGGCATGGTCACCCCAGCCGGGCAGCCTGGGGCCACCGGGTCCCAGCTTCCCCTGCGAGTCCGCGCCCTCCTCGGCGCCCCCTATCCCCCACCGCCTTCTTGGGCCCGCCTCCTCTGGTTCAGCCCTCTGCTGATCCTGCTGGCAGATCCCGTTCACCATGCAGCCGAGACCCTGCTCGGACTCCTCAACCCCTGACGCTTTCCTATTCCCCTTGCTCTGACCCGGTGGTGCCCATGTTCTTCCAGTCTCGAAGTCTGCTCAAAAGTCCGACCCATAGTCGGTTTTTGACTCTACCCCTGTTGCTCTGTCCCCTGGGTGCCCAGGAGGCTGCTCAGGCCCTGACGGAAGCCCAGGCCATCACACGCGCCCTGGCCCGACCGGAGTGGCAGGCGGTGACTCAGCTCCCGGCCAAGCAGACCGAGGGCGTGGCCCTGGAGGCCCGGAGTTGGCTATCGCCTGGCGTGGAGTGGACCCGCGAACAATTCAACGGCATTCAGCCCGGCAAGCGGGAGGACACGTTCCTGCTCAGCCAGAGCTTCGACATCTCGGGCCGCCGCTTGGCTCGGCGGGATGCGGCGCTCAAGCGGGAGGAGGGTGGCAAGGCCGAGAGCGAACAGCGGGTGGCCGGGGTGGTCGCCCAGGTGCGCGAAGCGTTCTACGAAGTGCTGGTCGCCCGGGAGCGCCTCGCCCGTCTGGAGGGATCCATCTCCCGGGTGGGCCGCTTTCAAGAACGGGTGGACCGCCTGCATCAGGCCGGTGAGATGTCCGGCCTTGACCGGGGCCGGGTCCGACGCGAAGTCGAACTTCTGCGGGGGCGTGAAGTGGTCGAACGCTCCCGGCTACTCCAGGCCGAGGCCCGCCTGCGGTCCCTCCTGGGAGGCAGCCCCGGCACCGTTCAGGGCGACCTGCTCCCCGAGCCGCCTGCGACCCTGGACGCCTACGTGGCCGAACAGCCCGGCGCTCCTGCCACCCGTATGGCCTTGGCCCAGGAGGCGGCGGCCCAGTTCGATGCCAAGGCCGCTGGCCGATGGGCGCCGGAACTCCAGCTCGGCCTGGGCGTGAAGCGGTGGCAGGAGGCCGGACTGACCGGCAACGGCAACGTGTTCTCTCTGGGCTTCACCTTTCCCACCCCGGGACGTGTCAGCGCAGCCCGGGTCCGGGGAGAGGCCGAGGCCCGTGCGGCGTCCGCCCAGGCGAGGCTCCAGCGCGAACAGGATGTGGCCGAGCTTCGCGCCCTCTGGCAGGCATACGTGGACATCCGGGCCTCTGCCGAGCGCATGGCCAAGGAAGCCCTCGCTGATTCAGGACGGGTGGAAGCGGCGCTGGATGCCGCTTTTGCCGCTGGCGAGCTGGACCTCCTGGGACGCCTGGATGGCGCTCGGAGCCTCCTCGAAGCCGAACTGGCCGCCCTGGATCAGGCCCACGCCGCCCGAAGAACCCGCATTGCCCTTGATCGCTTGCTCGGAAAGGTGAACCCATGATCGCCATGCCCTCCCGCCGTCCCATCATCCCGACCATGACGTTGATCCTCGCCCTGGGGCTCTCCCTCACCGGTAGCCTGGCCTGCAACCGCAAGGAAGTGGCCGACGAACACGCCCATGGCGGCGCTGCCCACGGTCACGAAGCCCCCGAGCGGCCCTCCCTGGCCCCGACCATCTATGCCGACGGCATGGAACTGTTCATTGAATACGCAGTGCTGGTGGCCGGGGAGACCTCCAACTTCGGGGCACACCTCACTCACCTGGATGGCTTCCAGGCCGTGAAGGACGGTCGCGCCGAGGTGATCCTCACCGGCGCGGGCGGCGAGCAGCGGTTCGGTGGAGAGGTCTCGGCGACGCCCGGGATCTTCCGTATGGCACCCAAGCCCAAGGCTGCGGGTGAAGTCCTAGTGCGCATCGTGTGGAAAGGGCCCAAGGGCCAAGCCACCTTCGACCTGGGGAAGCACATGGTCTACCCCGATCTGGCCGCTGCCATGAAGGCCCAGGTGCCCGAGGCCGAGGGCGGCATCCCCTTCCTCAAGGAGCAGCAGTGGAACGTGCCCTTCGGGACGACCGAAGCGAAACCTCGTCCCCTCTACCAGGGCTTTGAAGCCTACGGGGCCATCCAGGCCGTCCCCGGTGGTGAGGGCCGCGTGCTTGCTCCCGTGGCGGGCCGCCTTGACGGCGCCACCTTCCCCAACGTGGGTCAAACAGTCAAGCAGGGGCAGCGTCTCGCGGGATTGGTGCCCAAGGCTGGCTTGGATCTCTCCCAGGGCACGGTGCAACTCGACTTCGAGCGGGCCCGGCTGCGCCACGAACAGACCACGGCCAACCTCGCCCGCATGAAGGGCCTGCTGGAGCAGGACGCGGTGCCTAAGCGGCGGGTGGAAGAAGCCACCCGCGAAGCGGCCATGGCGGAAGCCGAGTTCAAGGTGGCCCAGGCCCGCAAGGACGAGGCCACCCTGGGTAAGGGCGGCCTGGCCATCGCCCTGACGGCCCCGGTGTCCGGCGTGGTGAGCACGGCGAACGGCGGCCCGGGCATCCAGGTGGCCGAAGGCCAGGAACTCTTCCACATCGTGGACATCCGCCGCCTCCGCCTGGAGGTGCAGGTCCCCGAGGCCCAGGCTGGTCGGTTGACCAAGGTCGCCAGTGTGTGGTTCCAGGCCCCGGGCGTGCCCGCCATGCTGCTAGACCCCAGCCAAGGGGCCCGGATGCTCGGTCAGGGAGGTGCCATCCACCCCGAGCGCCGGACGGTGCCCTTCCTGGTGGAGTTCGCCAATCCCACCGGTGCCCTGAAGGTCGGCCACACCGGCAAGGTGTTCGTGCGCGTGGGTAGCCCCAGCCAGAGCCTTGCCATCCCGGCCTCAGCCCTCCAGGACGAGGACGGCCTCTCCGTGGTTTATGTCCAGGCCGGGGGCGAACGCTTTCTCCGTCGCATCGTGCAGATCGGCGCGAGAGATGGCGATTGGGTGCAGCTTCTTGGTGGGGTCCAGCCCGGTGAGCGGGTTGTAACCCTGGGGGCCCACCTCGTGCGTCTGGCTGCCAGCTCGGGGAAGGTCCCCGAGCATGGTCACGCGCACTAAGGGGATCGTGATGCTTGATCGGATCATCCGAACCTCTCTGAACCAACGCTACGTCGTGCTGCTGGTGGCCGTCCTGATGCTCGCATGGGGCGGGTGGACCGCGAGCCGTATGCCCGTGGATGTGCTGCCCGACCTCACCGCCCCCACGGTCACGGTGGGCACCGAGGCCCACGGCATGGCCCCCCAGGAAGTAGAGCGCCTCATCACCCAGCCGGTGGAGAGCGCCATGCAGGGTGCGGCGGGCGTCCGCCGCGTCCGGTCCACCAGCCACGTGGGTCTGTCCCTCGTGCACGTCGAGTTCGACTGGGATGTGCCCATCCTCCAGGCACGGCAGGTCGTCTCCGAGCGCCTCCAGGCGGCGGTGGGCGGGCTCCCCCCTGGCACGCCCACGCCGGTGCTCCTTCCCATCAGCTCCGTCATGGGCGAGATCATGTTCGTGGCCCTGGAGAGCGATCAGCACTCCCCCATGGACATTCGTGCCCAGGCTGACTGGGAAGTCCGGCGCCGCCTGCTCGCCGTGCCCGGTGTGAGTCAGGTCATCCCCATCGGCGGTGAGGTTCGCCAGTATCAGGTGCTGCTCAAGCAGGACCGCCTGCTGGCCTACCGGCTCACCGCCGAGGAGGTCGCCGAGGCCGTCAAGAAGTCCGGCGAGAGTTCCTCGGCTGGCTTCCTCGTGCACCAGGGTCAGGAGTATCTGATCCATGGCATCGGGCGTCTCCAGGCCGTCTCAGATCTGGAGTCCGCTCTGATCGTCCGCAGGGACGGCCAGCCCGTGAAGGTCAAGGACCTGGCCGAGGTGAAGATCGGCCCCGCCCTCAAGCGCGGCGAGGGCAGCCATAACGGGCGTCCCGCCGTGATCCTCGCCATCCAGAAGCAGCCCGCCGCCAACACCCTGGAGCTGACCAAGCGCCTGGATCAGGTGATGGACGAGATCCAGACCACCCTCCCCCAGGGCATGAAGCTGGAGAAGCACATCTTCCGGCAAGCGAACTTCATCCAGGTGGCCATCCGCAACGTCGTGGATGCCCTCCGAGACGGCACCCTCCTGGTGATCCTGGTGGTTGGACTGTTCCTGATGCACACCCGCGCCACCCTCATCACCGCCGTGGCCGTGCCACTCAGCCTCGTGGCGGCGATCCTGGTGCTGAAGGCTTTCGGGGCCACCCTGAACACCATGACCTTGGGTGGCATGGCCTTGGCCATCGGCGACCTCGTGGACGACGCCATCGTCGATGTGGAGAACGTGCTTCGGCGGCTTCGCGAGAACGCAGCCAAGGCCGTTGAACACCGCAAGCCCTTCCTCCAAGTGGTCTACAAGGCCAGCATGGAGATCCGCTCCTCCATCGTCTACGCCACGGCCATCATCATCGTGGTCTTCACGCCGATCTTCTTCTTGGGCGGCGTGGAAGGTCGGCTGCTCCAGCCCCTGGGGATCGCCTTCACAGTGGCCCTGGGCGCATCGCTGCTCGTCGCCCTTACTGTGACTCCGGCCCTCTGTGCCTGGCTCCTGCCCCATGACCTGGAGGGCAAGCACTCACACGAGGGCCGCTTCGTCACCTGGATCAAGGTTCACTACATCCCGATCCTCGCATGGGCCATGCCCCGCTGGAAGCTGCTCATCTCCCTCGGGGGTGTGGGGCTCCTTGCGGCCACCCTCAGCCTGTTCTTCGCCGGGCGGAGCTTCATGCCCGAGTTCAATGAGGGCAGCCTGAACGTCACCTTCGTCTGCCTCCCCGGCACCCCCCTGGAAGTCTCCGACCGCCTGGGCCGTCAGGCCGAGGAGATCATGCTCAAGCACCCGGAGGTGGTGGCCACCGCCCGCCGAACGGGCCGAGCCGAGCTGGATGAGCACGGCCAGGATGTCTTCGGGGCCGAGATCGAGGTGGGCCTGAAGATGAAGGACCGCAGCAAGGAGGAGCTGCTCACCGCGCTCCGCAAGTCGTTGTCTCAGATCCCCGGAGTCTTCATCAGCCTGGGCCAGCCCATCAGCCACCGCGTGGACCACATCCTCAGCGGCAGCCGGGCCGCCATCGCCGTGAAGGTCTTCGGCCCGGATCGGCTGGAACTCCGACGCATCGCCCAGGAAGTAAAGGGCGAGATGGCCCAGGTCCAGGGCGTGGTCGATCTGGCCATGGAGGCCGAGGCCGCCCAGCCCCAGCTCGCCATCAAGCCGGACCGCTCAGCCCTGGCCAGCGCCGGGCTCACCACCCAGGACTTCGCCCACGCCCTGGAACTCTCCTTCTCGGGCGAGGCTGTCGCCCAGGTCCGCGAGGGAAACCGGGCCTTCGATGTGCTGGTGAAGCTGGAACCCACCGCCAATCTGGACGCGGAACGGATCGGCTCGGTGCTCATTTCGACCCCGACGGGCCCCGTGCCCATCAGCCAGCTCGCCCAAGTGGACTACGAACGCGCCCCGGCCTACATCCCCCGGGAGGACAACCAGCGCAAGCTGGCCGTCACCTGCAACGTGGGCGGACGGGATCTCTTCGGCGTGGTCTCCGACATCCAGGCCCGCATCAAGGACAAGGTCAAGCTGCCCCAGGGCTATCAGGTCACCTACGGCGGCCAGTTCGAGAGCGGCGAAGGGGCCGCCCGGACCCTCACCCTACTGGGCTTCGGGGCCGTGATCATCGTCTTCGGTCTGCTCTTCCTGGCCCTCCGCAGCTTCCGAGACGCGACCCTGGTCATGGTCAACCTGCCCCTGGCCTGGATGGGCGGCGTGCTTGGTCTCTGGGCCAGCGGCGGCGTGTTGAGTGTCGCCACCCTCATCGGTTTCATCACCCTCTTCGGCATCGCCACCCGCAACGGCATCATGCTGGTCACCCACATCCACCACCTGCATGACGAAGGTCTTCATGGTGTCGAGGCCATCCGGCAGGCCGCCCTGGAGCGCCTCAGCCCCATCCTCATGACGGCCCTGACGGCGGGTTTGGCCCTGGTGCCCATCATCCTCCGCCGCCACGCCCCCGGCAGCGAGATACAGGCCCCCATGGCCTTCGTCATCCTCTTCGGCCTGCTGTCCAGCACCGCCCTGAACATGCTCGTGGTGCCCAGCCTCTACTTGCGCTTCGGCTCCAGAGAGGGGCATCACCATGGAAGCGGTGATTCAATCCAGACCTTCACTTCGCAGGACGGTGTCCAGTCTTGAGGATTGAAGGCAGCGAACCTCGACAACTAAAACCAGAGGGACCTAGCGGAACCCCGTTACCGTAAAGCCATCAAACAGGCACACGCTGTCAGCCTTGGTCCAGATGCCCACGCGTCCAGCGACGGGCTGGTCGAGGGTGTGTTCCATGACCCGCTTGCCGTTGAGGTAGCCCTCCACCGTCCGGCCCCGCACGACAAGTCTGAGGTCATGCCACTGGCCGCTAGGGGTTGGCGTGTTGCGGACCCACTTCACCGAACTGCGCTTGCCCCTCACCACGCGCCAGAGGACGAGGTTGTTCTCCAGGGCGTTGGCCCGCATGGCGAGGTAGTCGCCGTTGGGCTTCAGATCGAAGAGGATGCCGCCCGCCTGGTCCACCCGGCCAGCCAGGGCCTTGAAGCGCATGGTGATCTCGCCCTCTCGAAAGTCGCCGAAATCCTTGGCCACCACGTAGGGGAAGTAGGCGAAGGCTTTCACGCTGTCCAGGAACTCCGCATAGCGTTCGCCGTAAATAGCCCGGGCCTTGTCGGCGAGGTTGGCGCCGCTCTGGCCCTCCTGCCACTTGGTCCCATCGACCTTCAGCACCTTCCGACCAGCGTCCTGGGTGATGGTCCAGTTCCCCACCATGGGGATCATGGCCTTGGGCTCGGCCCCGACCGTTTCGGAGCTGAAGTCCACGGTCTTCGAGACCGTTTGCGCAACCACCGGCAAGGCGACGAGGACGAAGGAAGCGAACAGAGACCGGAGCATGGCTTCTCCTTAGGTGTGAATGGGGCTGTTCAGGCGCTGGCGCAGCCAGAGGGCGGCGAGCAGGAGGGGCAAGATCAACCTGAACCAGAACATCCCCGGTGGCCCATTCAAAACCAACGGGTAACCGGGATACGTGACATCGGATTCTTCGACGACGGGGTGGATGCCGGTCAGCTTCCAGATGAGGGGCAGGACCTCCCCAGCACTGGTCGAGCGGCTGATGTCCTCCCGCCCCTGATACCGGTAGAGCACTTCGCCGTAGTGGTCCTCGCCGCCCTGGCGGAAGCGACCGAAGGTGCTCGCGTCACCTGTGCGGAGCACATGCACATGAGGAACAACCCGCTGTAGCTTGCGAAGGAGGCTGCGATCCAGATCCATCCATCGGGGGTCCTCGGCACTGAGGCGGACCTCGATGTGCAGACGCTCCGGGATGCGGACCAGGGCGTTCTCCACGCCCTGGGGGAACGAGTGGCGACGGTCTTCGGTGAGGTCCACGGAGGTCTGGAGACGCGGGAACGCCAGGAGGATCAGCAGCGCCGCCACGGCTCCGCTGACCGAGGGGAGAACCTTGGACAGGAGTGGTCGCCCGGGATGCACCCACAGGGCGGCGAACCCAAGCGCCATCAGGGCGAAGGCAGCCCAGGCTGCGACATGTCCAAGAGAAAGCAGGCCGCGCTCCAGCGGGCGCAGGGCCTGGGTGAGGGATAGCGCCGAAAGCCGTGAGATCCATCCCTCGCCAGCCGTCCCCTCAAAGTCGATAACCCAGGATCCTAGGGTCGCCGCAAGCACCAGTAACGACGAGGTAGACGAGCTGCGCCCCAGGCTGCCCGCCAGTAAGGACAAGGCGATCACCACCGTGCCGTAGAGCAGGTGGCCCAGCACCAGCCCCCCGAGTTCGGCACCGACGAGATGACCCCCGGCCCTCGACCAGAGCAGCGCGGCGCTCATGGGCACCAGGAGGAACAGGGCCCACGCCACGACCAACACGACGAACTTCCTGGCCACCACCTGGAGGGGCGTGCAACCCAGCCCCAGCAGGAGCTTCAGGGCGCCAGAGTCCCGGTCGGCTCCGATCTGGCGGATGGCCACGAAGGGGAGTAGCAGCGTGGCCACGAGGTAGGCCGAGCCGAACGTGGGGACGAAGATGCCGTCGAAGGGGTTCATGCCCTGGGCGAGGTCGGGGCTGGTCAGCGCCGCCCGGCTGCCCTCGGTGAAGATGCCCACGGCCTTGGCGAAGGTGGACCCCACCAGCAGGCTCAGGATCACGGCCAGCCCGACCCAGGCCCGTCCCGCCAGGAGCTGCCGGACCTCAAGGCGCCAGAGGCTACCGGATCGCAAGGAACACCTCTTCCAACCCGTCCTGGGTGCCCGTGTGTTCACGCAGCTCCTGGAGGGTCCCTGTCGCGACCAGCCGCCCACCCACCAGGAGGAGGAACCGTTCGCAGAGTCCCTCGGCCTGCCGGAGTTCATGGATGGACAGTAGGAACGTCCGCCCGGCTGCCTGATAGGACTGGATGAGGTTCATCGCCCGGCGGGCCTGGTGGATGTCCAGGCCATCGAAGGGCTCATCCAGTAGAAGCAGTTTGGCGGTCGTCAGGAACGCCAGGGCCAGGAGCACCCGCTTCCGATTGCCCTTGGACAGTTCACTCATGCGCTTTCCGAGCACAGGCGCCAGTTCGAGTTCGTCGATGAGGCCCGTCCGGTCCCTGTCCTCGCGGTGGTGATGTTGCTGGAAGGCCAAGAGCAGCTCTCCCGCACGCAGCTCCGCCCACGGCGTGATGCCGTCCGGCAAGTAGAAGAGAGGAGTTTGGTGGGTGACCTTCCCGCCCGCGAAAGGCAGCAGACCGGCCAGGGCCTCCAGCAGAGTCGTCTTCCCAGCGCCATTGGGCCCGATGAGGCCGAGGCGTTCGCCTTCGCGGACCTCGAAGGTCACCGACTGGAGGATGGGTTGGCCGCCAAGGTTGACCGCAAGCCCTTCGACTTTGAGCAGCGAGCCTCCCATGTTCCTCCCCCCATGGACGATAGTCCCGGTATGCCCCTTGTTCAAGATACAGTTGTTACTATTCTATGATTCAACCGATAGGTGAACCCTTGGCCGAAGACCCCTCCCCCTGGCTGCTGCTGATCCACCAGCTCCCGCCCAAGCCCGCTTACTTCCGCGTGAAGGTGTGGCGCCAGCTTCAGGGTCTGGGGGCCGTGCCCCTCAAGAACTCCGTCTACGTGCTGCCCTTGTCCGAGGAGACCCGTGAGGACTTCCAGTGGATGGTCCGACAGATCGTGGCCGGGGGCGGCGAAGCCAGCGTAGTGGAAGCGCAGTTCGTGGATGGACAGACGGATGGGGAGATCCGGGAGCGGTTCCGGGTCGCCCGTGACGAGGACTACGCCAAGCTCCAGGAGGAGATCCTGGGCATCCAGAAGGCGCTCCCCAAGAAGCCGGATGATACCCGCAGGGGGGAGGCCGAGGCCCAGCTTGCCAAGCTAAGGAAGCGGTTCGCCGACCTCCAGGCCATCGACTTCTTCGAGGCCGGGGGTGCCGCTGAGGTCCGGACTCAGATCAACCGCCTGGAAACTCACCTTGCACCTCCCTCATCCGTCACAGACGGTGGTCCCGCTTGGAATCTCAAGGACCTACAAGGCCGCACCTGGGTGACCCGGAAAGGGATGCATGTGGACCGGATCGCCTGTGCCTGGCTCATCCGGCGCTTCATTGACCCCGAGGCCCGGTTCCGCTTCGTGGAACCCAAGACCACCGTGGCCCGGAAGGACGAGCTGCGCTTCGACATGTTCGAGGGCGAGTTCACCCACGAGGGGGACTGGTGCAGCTTCGAGACCCTCATCCACCGTCTAGGGCTTGAGGATCCTGCCCTGCACGCCCTCGGAGAAGTCATCCACGACGTGGATCTGAAGGATGCCAAGTTCAAGCGCCCCGAAGTGTCAGGGTTCGATCGCGCCATCCTGGGCGTGGCCCTGCTGCACTCAAAGGACGAAGCCCGGTTGGCGGCTGGGTCGGGCGTCCTGGACGCCTTCTATGCGGCCTTCCAAAAGGCCAAGCCATGAGTGAGACGAACAGCCCGGTGCCCTTGTCCACGTTCCTGGCCTACTTTCTGAGGCTGGGCACCCTCGGCTTCGGCGGCCCCATCGCACTGGCTGGGGCCATGCACCGAGACCTTGTGGAGACCCGAGGTTGGATCACCGAGGCCGACTACCAGGAGGGCCTGACCCTGGCCCAGGTCTCACCCGGTCCCCTGGCCGCCCAGCTCGCCATCTACCTCGGCTACGTGCGGGCAGGCGTCCTCGGTGCGAACCTAGTGGGGCTGGCCTTCATCCTGCCCTCTTTCCTGATGGTGCTGGGGCTCTCGGCGCTCTACCTTCGCTTTGGCGGCCTCCACTGGATGCAGGCCGTGTTCTACGGCGTGGGCGCCGCTGTCATCGGCCTCATCACCCGCAGCGCCTTCAAGCTCGCCAAGTCCACCTTGAAGCGTGACGCCTTGGCCTGGGGGATATTCGCGGTGGTGGGGGTGACCACGGCCATCACGGGGCGGGAGTGGGTGCTCCTGGTGATCGGCGGCGGCCTGCTCTTCTGGATCGTCAAGACGCGCCCCTGGCGGAACAGCACGGTCGCCCTGAGCTTGATGCCCACCTTCTGGCTGACAGGGCTGCACGGTCCCGCCGCGCTCACAACCGTGGGCGGGATCTTCCTCTTCTTCGCCAAGGCCGGGCTCTTCGTTTTCGGCAGCGGGCTCGCCATCGTGCCTTTCCTCCATGGAAATGTGGTGACGGAGTTCCACTGGCTGACCGAGCAGCAGTTCCTGGATGCCGTGGCCGTGGCCATGATCACGCCTGGGCCAGTGGTCATCACGGTGGCCTTCATCGGCTACCTGGTGGCGGGCCCCCTGGGGGCGAGCGCGGCGGCCCTGGGTGTGTTCCTCCCGGTTCTCGTGGTGGTGATCATCGCGGCACCGCTCTTGCGGCGCTATGGCCAGCGTCCCGGCCTCAAGGCGCTGGTCCAGGGGATCACCGCTGGTGCTGCTGGCGCCATCGCTGGGTCCGTGGTGGTCCTGGGGCGGGGTGCGGTCCGTGATCTGCCCACAGCCATAATCGCGGTCAGCACCCTCCTCTTGGTCTGGAAGACCAAGGTGCCCGAGCCCATCCTGGTGCTCTTGGCGGCAGTCGCGGGAGGGCTGCTGTTCCATGGTTAGTCCGTTCCGCTGTGCACTCCTGCTGACGATGACGGCGCTCCTTTCAGGAGCCGACCGCCCCACCATCCCCGCCATCCGGCTCAACGCCGAGACCCAAGGCATCCATGTGGATGGTCATCTGGACGAAGCCGCCTGGGCCCAGGCGCCGGTGGTGAGCCTCACGCAACAGGCCCCCCGTCCCGGTGAGGCCAGCCCCTTCACCACGACGGCCAGGATCCTCGTCACGCCGAAGGGCATCTATCTCGGTCTCCGCTGCCTGGACCCGGACCCCAAGCACCTCAGCATCCACTCCCTGCTGCGCGACGCCGACCTCACGGGAGATGACACGGTGGCCGTCGTGCTCGACACCAGCGGGGATGGTCGCACCGGCTACCTCTTCCGGATCAACGCCGGAGGCGCCCGGCAGGATGGCCTGATCTCCGGGCCGGAGGCCGTGTCCCTGGATTGGGATGGGATCTGGGAGGCCGCCACCACTCGCGACGAAGGCGGCTGGACTGCGGAAATTTTCATTCCCAGCAGGACCCTCCGCTTCAACCCGGCCAAGGACACCTGGGGTGTGAACCTGGAACGCTTCGTGGCCCTGGAGCGGGTGACGCTTCGCTGGTCCAGCCCCACGCTCGACTCCCGCCTGGAAGACATGAGCCGGAATGGGGTGCTCACGGGCCTTCAGGGGCTGGAGCGGGGCCGGGGCTTCTCGGTGACCCCCTACCTCTCCGGTCAGACCTTCCAAGACTTCCAGTCCCGCGAGACCAGCACCCGGTTCCGTGCGGGCCTGGACCTCACCGCCCCCCTCGGCGAACAGATGCACGGCGTGCTCACCATCCGTCCGGACTTCGCCGAGACGGAGGTGGACCTCCAGCGCATCAACCTCACGCGCTTCCCGCTGCTCTACCCCGAGAAGCGGGCCTTCTTCCTGGAGGGGGCCAACCTCTTCCAGTTCGGGCTGGGCCTGGAGGAGATGTTCCTGCCCTTCTTCTCCCGCACCATCGGTCTGGTTAACGGGGTAATGGTTCCCCTGGATGCGGGCGTGAAGGTTCTGGGCCGCGTGGGGGATGTCTCGGTCGGGGCCCTGGGGGTTCAGCAGCAGGGTCAGTTGAACGAGCCCTCCAAGACCCTGGGCACCACCCGGCTTGCGTGGGATGTGAACAAGAACTTCCGCATGGGCTACCTCGGCACCCGGGGGAATCCGGCGGGGCCCGAGCACAATGCCTTCGATGGAACCGATGTGCTGTGGCACACATCCGAAGCCTTCGGCGACAAAAACTTCCTGGTTGGGGCCTGGGGTGGGCACAGCTCCGGTGACCTGCCCAATGGAAGCCGCGACGGCTACGGCCTCAAGGTGGACTACCCCAACGACCTCTGGGATCTCACGGCCTCCTGGAACCGCTTCGGTGACGCCCTGCTGCCTGCCATGGGCTTCCTTCCCCGCCCAGGCACACGCCAGAGCAAACTCGCGGCGGCCTTCCAGCCGCGACCCACATCTCCGTCCCTCCAGTGGATCCGGCAGGCGTTCTTCGAGGTCCAATACCTTCGCGTGGAGGACCTGCAAGGGCATGCGGAAAGCTGGCAGCTCTTCACAGCCCCGTTCAACATCGTCACCCCGCAGGGCGACCACTTCGAGGTCAACTACCAGCCTGAGTTCGAGCGCCTGAACGCGCCCTTCGAGATCGTGCCGGGCGTGATCATCCCTGTAGGCGACTACCGCTTCGACCGCACCCGCCTCCAGGTGGAGAGTTCTTCATCGCGGCGGTGGCAGGTGAACAGCACCGTGTGGTTCGGGGACTTTTACGGCGGTCGGCTGACCCAGTGGGTGCGGGGCGCGGGCTACACCTCCAGGGAGGGCGGATGGCACATCGTTGCCAGCAGCGAGGTGGATTTCGCCCACATGCCCTGGGGGGACTTCACCCAGAAGCTGCTGACGGTGAGGAACGAGCTGGCCTGGAGCGCCGACCTCGTGCTCTCTGCCATCGCCCAATACGAAACCGAGTCCCGAAACGTCGGGGGTCAGGTGCGCCTTCGCTGGACCCCCCGCCCGGAACTGGAGGTCTTCCTGGTGGGTGACCGCACCTGGCTCAACCCCCTGGACACCGGCCCCATGCGGCTCGTCCCCCAGCAGCAGCGGCTGTCGTTCAAGGTCCGCTGGACCTTCCGGCCCTAGGTCCACCTGAGGATGACCACCCCGTCTTGAAGATCCGCCACCCCCCGGGCTGGGACTACCTCTCCGACCGTGAACCCCTGCCCCCGACGGCGGAATGCATCGGGGAAGACCACGGCCTCGACGAGGCCCGTCTCGTCCTCCAAGGTCACGAACTGCATGGGCTGGTCGTCCTTGGTGAGCACCAGCTTCTCCGCCACGACGAGCGCCCAGAAGCGGCTCTCATGACCTACACGGTGGGGGACCTGCCCGGCGCGGTGCGGGTAGTCCTCTCCGGCGCGTTGCCCACGGGTGAGCGCAGCCGGATGTAGCTCAAGGGTTATGCCCAGCAGCTCCATCTCCTGGTTGGCCCTCTGCACGACCCCGGTGGGCCTCGGGGCCACCCCTTTGGGCAGGCCGCCCACGCTGTCCCAGAGCAGCCGGGTGCGGTCCCCGTCGGGGGCCCACCTGTCGAACGCCCCGGCCCTGGCCAACAGCTCCATGGCCTTCGCAGAGGTCTTCGCCCGGGCCTGGAGATCCTGTGGGTCCTGGTAGGCGCCGCCTTCCGCCCGTGCGGTCAGCAGCTTCTCCAGGTCGGCCTTGGCCAGGCCCTTGATGAAGCTGAGCCCGACGCGGAGGACGTGGTCACCATCCGGGGCATACCCGGCCTCGCTCTCGTTCACGTCCGGGCCCAGGACCTTCACGCCGTGGCGACGGGCGTCGCCGAGGTAAGCGATGGCCGGGTAGAACCCGCCTTGGTTGTTGATCACGGCGGCGTAGAACGGCGCGGGGTGATGAGCCTTGATCCAGCCGCTCTCATAGCTCACGCGGGCGTAGCTGGCGGAGTGAGGCTTGCAGAACGAGTAGCCCGTGAAGGTCTCGATCATGGACCAGACCTCCTCGGCTCCCTTGTCGGGGATCCCGTTGGTGCGGCAGCCGTCCATGAAGGCGGCCTTGTAGTCAGGGACACGGGCCGCGTGGTCCTTCTTCCCCAGGGCCTTCCGCAGCTTGTCGGCCTGCTTGTAGGTGAACCCGGCCATGCCCTGGGCGACCCGCATCACGTCCTCCTGGTAGACGAGGACGCCGTAGCTCTCGCTCAGGAGGTCGTCCAGGGAGGCGTGGATGGGCTCGTAGGGCTCGCCCTTGGTGCGGGAGACGTAGGCATCCACCCAGCGGTTCGCGGCGGGCCTGATCAACGAGCTGTGGATGGTCAGATGCTCGTAGTCGCCTCTCCCGACGCGCTGCTGGAGGATCCGGCTGGCTGGGCTCTCCACGTAGAAGACGCCGATGGTGTCGCCCCTGGCCATCAAGTCCTGGGTTACTTCGTCCTGCTCTGGGAACCATGTCCGGCGCTCTGGTGCCTCTCCCCGTGTCTCCAGGACGGCAAGCCCATCGCGGACCACGGCGAGGGACCGGTTGCCCAGGAGGTCGAGCTTCACCAACCCGTAGGACTCAACCCCGTCCTTCTCCCACTGGAGGATGGACACGCCATCCTTCGCGGGCGCGGGCTGGCTGGGCGCGTGCTCCCAGAGGGGCCCGGGGGTGATGACCGTGCCGCCGGGGTGGACGGACAGCAGGTGGGGCTGGCCGACGAGCCGGGTGGCCATCTGGATGATGTCCGGCCAGGGCTCGGGCATCGGCGCGTCGGTCCGGGTCGTCCGCCCGAGCTTCACAGACAGCCCGGCCTCGTCCTCCCAGCCCCAGGTCCGCAGACGCTTCGACATCCTGGAAATTTCACTCTCCGGTCGGCAGTGCAACTTGGCCACGTCCCGGATGGCGGCCCTGGGCTGGAACATGTTGTGGTTCGCGACCATGGCCACGTGGTCACGTCCGAAGGTGTTGAACACCCACTGGAGCACGTCGTCGCGTTCGTCCCATGCGAAGTCCACGTCGAGGTCGGGCGGATCCTCGCGGTCCTCGTTGAGGAACCGCTCGAACATCAGGTTGGCGCCCACGGGATCGACGTTCGTGATCCCCAGCAGGTAGCTGAGTAGGGACGCCGCGCCACTGCCACGTCCACACGTCCGGGAGGCGTTCTGGGTGATGGCCTGCATGACCAGGAAGTAGCCGCCATAGCCCTTCCGCAAGATCAGGTCCATCTCGCGTTCTAAGCGACGGTGCACCTTCGGGTCGGAGACGGCGCCGTAGCGGCGACGGATACCCTCACGGGCCTCGGCCCACAACCTCTCGGCTACGTCCTCGCCGGGGCTGAGGTGCGGCGGGTTCGGCAACACCCACGTCCCCCACGGCAACGTCCACCCGCCGAGCTGCGCTTCGAGGCGGCGGGTCCCTTCGTTGACCTCTTCGGAGAGCCCCTGCTCCCACGCGGTGCAGGTCTTGGCGCCCAAGCGCGGCTCCCAGTAGTCCTTGGGCTTCAGGTCCTGGAGCATGGCGTTCATGGCGATCGCCCGCTTGACCTTGTGGATGGCCAGCCCCTCCGACTTCAGGAACCGCAGCACCTGCGGGCCCGCCACGGCGATGCCCTCGGTGCGGGCCCGCTGGGCGACCTGCCAGCCGCCGCCGCCAATGAGGATGGCGACCAGCTCGGCGTCCGGCGCCTCGTCCCGCAACTGCAAGGCCACGCCCCATCGGTCCGCCAGGAGCACGCAGTTGCCCGGCCACGCCCGGGAACGACCGTGGGCCTTGTCGGTCAGGGCCTTGTTCATGCCGGTGTAGCCCTCGGCGTCCAGCGGGAGAACGTAGACTTCGCCGTCGCCCAGCGGCAGTCGGCAGCCGACGTGGAGCCGGAGGCCGAGCTTGTCGGCGGCCTCGCGCATCCGGGGCAGGCCGTGAAGTCCACGGTCCACCAGGGCGAGGTCTGTGTAGCCAAGGTGGACCGCGAGCTTCCCCAGGTCCTCAGGCAAGTAGACCCCCTCCATGAGGCTGTAGGCGGAGATGCCGAGGGCCAAGGCCATGGTCTACGCCCCCTGGCGGAGGGCCTGATGGCCGAAGCGACGATGGAGTCGAAGGGCAGTAGCTTCGAGTGCCAGCCTCTTCTGGACGCGGTCCTCGGCGAGCAGTAGCGGGGTGCCGGGTGTCTGGCCCAACCACGCTTCCAGCTCCAGGCGCTGGATGAGCACGCGCCGGGTGGCCTCAGCCATGAACTTGAGTTCGAGATCGCGACAGCACGCCCAGAGGTCCTCGCCGCTGAGGCCGAAGGGCAGCACATGGTGGAGGTCATCGACATCCCACCACGACAGGCGGAGGCGGTGGACGAAGCGGCCATCGAGGCGCCACGCCCACGCCGCCTCCCACACCCACGAGGCCAGACCGAGGTCGTGCTTGTGCGCCGGGGGCATGATGATCTTCCGCAGGGTCTCGGACGCCTGGACGACTTCCAGCGGCGGGAGCCGGTCCTGGTCTTCACCGCGTGCCTGACGAAGCACCTGGAACGCCTCGGGTGGCGGGATGATCCGACCGAGGGCGTGGACCTCCATGGGCTGGACCTGGGCGACGCGGTGAAGGCCGAAGTGTTGAAGTCGATCTCGCGACCGTGCCTCCAGCGCCGACAGTGCCCCAAGCGCATACGGGGCCAAGAACGGGGCCTCCTGACCCGCCTCGATCATCCGCACTTGGTCCTCAGTTTTGGCCGCCAAGCGGGAGGCGGAAAAGCTCTGGCTTAGGCCGCCGTGGGCACTCCAGCCATCTACCTTCAGGAGATCCATGCGGAGGCGTTCTGCGGCATCGAGCACGTGACCGTGCAGGCGCTCAGTCCCTCGGAGGTCCACGAACCCCTCGCCGAAACGCCCCAGGCGGCCCAGAGGGCTGTAGGCGAGCAGGTGACGGCCCAGGCAGGCGCGGGCGTCCATCCAGGTCGAAGGCATCGGGTCGAGCACGACGAGCCCGGGGTCCTGGTGGAGGGCAATGTCCACGGGGATGCCCGGCTCCAGCCCAGCCTTCCTCGCGATGCGGTCCACCATCCACAGTCTCGGGGTCCGGCCCTGCTCGGGGTTCCGGAACCCCAAGGGCCGCCCAACCAGCTCCGACTCGCGCTGTCGCGCAAGCTGGAACGGCAACTCCGGGACCCACACAGCCAACATGAACAGACCTTCAACCCCACCAAGTGGGGATAGAAGAATGGCGAAAATTTAGCGAACGCGCTACTCTTCTTCTTCGAGAAGATGCCCGGGCCCACTCGGTAGGCAGTGCCCTGGTCAGGCGCCCCCAACAGCCAGGACGGGGGCATGATGGTGGGCGCGTTGGCGGAGGCGAGGATGTGCGGTCGCGTCGGGGTAAAGAAGGGCATCGAGGGCTTGGTGCTGGAGCACCTCGGCGCCGCCGGGGCGACCGAGGACTGGGCGGTCCCGAACCCCAACGTCTCCCCGACCAACGCCATCCCCGGCGTCCGTCTGGTGGACGGCGCCCGGGTGGCCACGAGCTACCTCTGGGGATTCCTCCCGCCGAACGCCCCCAGCCGGGCCTTCATCTCTGAATACTTCACCTTCAATGCCCGTGCCGACAAGATCGCTTCTGGTCGTCTCTACTCAAAGCCATTCAATAGCCAGCGATGCCTGATCGCCGTGAACGCCTGGTTCGAGTGGCCGAAGATCGGCGGCGCCAAGAAGGGCACGCCGTGCACCATAACTCCGACGACCGGGGACCTCTTCGTGTTCGCGGGACTCTGGGGGCCATGGACGGATCCGGAGACGGGCCTCCACCACGACACGGCGACCGTCATCACCGTGGAGCCCAACGAGCTGATCGCTGAGCTGCCGCACCACAGGATGCCTGCGATCTTGGCGCCCCCGGATTGGGCCACGTGGCTGGACCCGGCGACACCGGTGGCAGACCTCCAGGCCCTGCTGCGGCCCGCGCCGTCCGAGTGGATGGAGGCCCGGGCGGCGGGTCCGAAGGACTTCAGCCTGGAGTGAACTAACTACTGGTGATCTCCGTGACCGCCAGGGTCCTCCCGCTGATCATCCGGCTGATCTGGTTGTGGTGCCACGGGCGGCCCTTCCTGGATGAGAACCCGGCTTCTGTGAGCGTCTTCGCGACCCTCCGCAACGACAGCCCTTGCGCCGACAGCTCACGGGCAAGGCGGACGACCTTGTCCTCCTCCTCATTGACGTGGATCCAGCCATCAACGACTTGAAACCCGAACGGTAGCTCCCCGCCGATGAACTTGCCGATGCCCTGCATGTGCCGGATGGCCATGGAGGTTCTCTCGGCCACCACGTCGCGCTCGAACTCGGCGAGCACTGCCAACAACCTGAACAACATCTTTCCAGCGGCGGTGGTGGTCTCGATCTTCTCGCTCAAGGAGACCATGTCAGCGCCACGGCGGTCGAGGTTCTCCGCGATGCCGAGCGTGTCCTTGGTAGAGCGGGCCAGCCTGGACAAGCTGTAGACCACCAGGGCGTCGCCACGCCCTACAGCCTGGAGAGCCTCCTGGAGTGCGGGACGGTTGTCAGCACGGCCACCACTGAGACCCCGGTCCACCTTCACGGCTACCAGATCGTATTCGTTCAGGGAGCACCACGCACGAATCCGCTGTTCCTGGGCGTCGAGGCTCACGCCGTCCTCGGCCTGATCGACGGTGCTGACCCGGGCGTATCCTACTGCTTTCCTCACGATCCCCCAGTAGGTAGTGGCGAGTCGAGGTCCCGCCGTGCCTACTTAGTAGGGCGTTGCTGGGCAAAACTGCACGTCCATGGCCTCAGCCCTCCAGCCATGCGGGCAAAAAAGAGCACCCGGCGCCGGTGGTAAACTCACCGAGGCCGGGTGCCCCCGCCTGTGCCTTCCTCTTCCCACCTTGGTCGTCCCAAGATGCACCGCCCGGGGGCGGGGGTGCCGACCCACGAGTCGGGCATCCACCTATGGGTCTCGAAGTCCTTCAACGGATCGGCAGAACACTGCTCACGTCAGTCGGCGTAGGTGTTGATCTCGACGGTCCGGGGCATGAGCGTCGTGTCCTTGAACTTCCAACCGACGTAGACGTTGCCGAGCTTGGTGTGGGTCGGGATGACCCCGTGGGTCTTGAGCCGCCTGCTCAGGTTGTTGTGGGTGATGGGCCGGTAGCCGCGCCGCTTCGCCCACTGTGCATAGGCCTCATACATCCGTGAGGAGGAGAGCTGGGTGGTCGGCTCGTTCTCGATCTCCAGCTCCTCAAGGAACTCGGCGATCTCATCCTCGCCCCGCCGGTATTCGCCCTTGATCGCCTGGATGCACGCGGGCTCGACAAGGCCCTCCTCCCTGTAGATACGGAGGCCGTCGAGCATCCACGCGAGGATCCCCGGAGCCTCGGCCTTGAGCTTCGCCTCCAAGTCATAGTCGATCTTCGAGCCGGTGAAGGACACGGTGAACGGGACGGGGACGATCCTCCGCCACATGCCGTCGGAGTCGTCCGCGACCCTTGGGAGGCTGTTCGTCGTGATCCAGAGCTTGGCCCTCGGCCTGAAGGTCCGGGGGTTCTGCCGCATGAGGCGGGCGGACACCTCGTCGCCACCGACCAGGGCCTTGAAGCGGTCGGCATCCAACCGCCTGCCACCGGGTAGCTCGGGGACCACGACCATCCGGGCGCCCTCCAGGGCGGCGAGGGCGGCGGGGTGTTGCTCGTTCTTCGTCTCGATGATCGTGTGTTTGTCGGCGGTCGTCGCGTAGTCGCCCAAGACGTGCTGGAGAACCGCGAGGAACACACTCTTGCCGTTGGAGCCCTCGCCGAAGAGGAGGAAGGCCCGGTGAGCTTCGGTCGAGCCCGTCAGGGTGTAACCTGCGGCAGCCTGGAGGTAGCGGGCGAGCAGGCCGTCGCCCCCGGTGATCTCAAACATGAACTTGGTCCACCGGGGGCACCTGGAGCCCCAGGAGGCCCCGGCCATCTTCCGCACGAGCTGGCGGGCGTGGGGCTCGACCTCGAAGCTCCGGAGGTTGACGACACCGGCAGGGGTGTTCAGGAGGTTGGCGTCGGCGTCGAACAGACTCACGTCGATGACCGCATCGCACTTCATCAAGGTGAGGATCGCGGAGATACCCCGAGAGGAAAGGCAGTGTTGGACCCACTTTTCGGCCTTGGGAGCGGGGATAAGATCGGCTTTGGCAGCGGCCTCCAAGACGGGGACGTAGTTCTGGCGGAGCCAGACGGCGAGGGCCTTCTGCGCTCCGAGGTCATCGACCACCCATCGCTGGCCGTCCCAGTGAAACCAGGAGGACCACACCGGGGCGAAGGCCAGGCCCTTCCCCGCCGAGCTGGCGAGGAAGAGCTGGGCCACGTTGTCCTCAGACATCCGAGCGTCGAGGATGTCCTGAACGTAAAGAGGGATGACCTCGGCGTCCTGTTGGTTCTCGTGGTCCTGCATGTCCGCTTGGTCGTGCATGTCCTCGTCCTCCCACAACCAGGGATCCTTGTCGTCTTCGAGTTCTAGGCGGGCGATGAACTCCTCGCGGGCGGCGATGAACGCTAGTTCTTCCTCGGTTCTCGACTCGTCGAGGCGCCGGTAGGTCTCCTCAAGGACGACTGGGTCGTCCGAGGAAAGTCGTTCTGCCAGTTCGCGGAAGGTGAAGCCTCCTCGGCACCGTTTAACCATCACTTCCCCGCTGCGATGCGCTGTGCCCAGTGACGGCGGAAGATGGCCTGCTCTTCGGCGGCCCGCTCCTCCTTGGCCGCCCTATCCAGGATCGCCAGTTGCCGCAGGGCCTCGCGCTTCTCGGTTGGGCTTGAAGACGGGGACAAGAGGCTAGTCATCAGGCCAGCGCGGTCGGGGATGTTGCTCATGATGTTCTCCTGGGGTGTAGCCCTCTCTACCGAGCAGATGGGGGCGAGCATGGCGATGCGAACCTAGGCCGAAGGCCAAGGTGCCCTCCCCCAGGGGTCTGTGGTCCGGTGACGACCACGGCTGGGACTTCAGCCGCCGCTCTGCCGGTCCCCCGGGGGATCTCTACCCACTTTGGTCCACAGCGACCAGGGATCGACTCGTTAGGCGGAGGGCTACGGTGCCACGGTTGCCAGAGTCGTTAGCGGGAGTTCATGAGGGATGGGGCCACAGTGCCCGACCCACCCAGGCTAGTCCGAACTAAATACCCGCGCAAGGGGGGTAAAGGGTGACGTTTGTTCCACATAGGGAAGATCGCTTTGCCCTTCATTGGGGTGTGGTCGATAGGTTTATCTTCGCGGGCTGACAAGCGTGATTCCCGGGACGTTGACGGGTTGACCCTCTGGGAAGACGGGGACATGGTGACGGGGTTTGACGGGCCGGGATGGCCAAGTGGTGGACGGGAAGGTCGATGACGGGGTTGTCGGGGTGGAGACGGGAAACTGAGGTGGCGGCGGGTAGTTTACGGGGTAGACGGGTAGCCCCACGAGGTAGACGGGCGGTCGGCTGGGCTGCCCAGTGAAGCATTGGGTGAAGCCTTATGAAACCAATGCTTCACCCAGGAACCCCAGTAGCCATTAGAGCTGCCCTTCCCGGTGAAGCTTGTGAAGCAAATTTCTACCTTATCGACGGTATAGGCGAAGACTTCTACTGCTACTGCTACTGCTACCTCTAGGTCTCTACTCGCAACCGGAAATGCCGATTACCGAATAAAGCTTCACCGGAGGCCCACGACTATCCCGTCAACCCCAGAAGCTAATGAGCCTGGAGCCCGGTGAAGCATCCCGTGAAGGATCTCCCCAAACCCGTCACCGGTTCCACCCCGCCTACCCTGTCAACCCCAACACCGGTTGGCATCCACGCGAACAACCATCCCCGCCAACGTCCTGAACACCACTCGCCTTCCCCTCCACCCACCCACCACCAGTCCCGCCAGTCTCACCGCCAACGCCAACCTCGTCGAGAAGCAGAGGTGGAACCTTCACGGACGTGATCGCCCAGGCTCGGAAGAAGGCCCGGCGATGGTCAACACCTTCGACCAAGCCCAGCCCCAGAAGGTAGTAATGATGTTGGCCATCTGGGTATTCACCCGAGGGTCAGGGCCTATCAGCGAAGGCGCCTAGCGGCCTCTATACCGCGTGTAGACAAGTCGAGGCGGCCATCACATAGGAGGAGGTCCTTGCGGGGCTATTAGGGCCTGTTTTGGAGGCGACTTTTTTCGGTCCCGAATCGAACACCCGAGTGATGGCTCCGAACTTCCTGACAGCCGACTACCCGTGAAGACTGTGGCCAATGGCCTCCATGTGTTGCTTCTTCCCCGTAGGGTCGCTGAGGGCGCTCCAGGGGATGCGGTGCACGTGGTAGCCCTCCATCTTCAGGATCCGGTTGATCATCGCGTCCCGCTCCCGCATCTTGGGGTCCCCGTGCAGCCCGGCGGACATCCCGTCCAAGTAGACGGCGACCTTCTTGGTCCTGTAGAGCGCGTCCGGGGAGGTCACGATGCCGTCCCCGAGGTCCAACTTCGCGTTCAGCTCGGGGCCGTCATCACCGACGAGTCCGGCCTCTTGCAGCGCCAGGAGGAACACCTGCTCCTTCGAGTGGTGGGGCTGGCCCTTGATGGGCATGTCCCCGGTCGAGGGTTCGATGGTGTTCTGCACCTTTAGGCCACGCCACGTGGCCAAGAGGTCGGCGGCCTTCACCCTGTCTAGGTAGGGCTGATGGAAGGCGTTGGAGTGGTTCTTCAAGCACTCGTAGCACGCGGTCGCACATGCTTCCGGACAACCATGTAGTCGTTCGGTGGCGCCGTCCAGCACCTGCTCCCAACGGTCTAGGATCTCGTCTAGGACCCCCGACCCGCCGGGCATGGGGTCGTAGATGAAGGCCTCCCAGGCGCCGTCGTCCTGGGCGATCCCCACCCACGTCAGGTCCCGCTCTCCCATGTCGAGGAGGTCACGGGCACCGAGCAGGAGCGCCTCACACAGGTTGGCGGCGTCCGCCATAGAGGCCTGACCACGAAGACGTAGACCATCTACCCGCACGTCGGCGTAGAGCGCCCGTGGGACCGGCACCTGCCCGCATGACTTCTGGTGGGTCTCGACGAACAACAACTTCTCGGCGTCCGACGACA
>Ga0268298_10001519_pt1 | contig 27201 bp, 30 predicted proteins | sample WWTPWeurt_MetaG_FD_194462 | JGI IMG/M metagenome (GOLD analysis project Ga0268298, IMG submission 194462) | Activated sludge microbial communities from WWTP in Nijmegen, Gelderland, Netherland - WWTP Weurt | ecosystem: Engineered > WWTP > Aerobic digester > Activated sludge | place...
TGCGCCATGCTTTCAAAAATACATCTTAAAAGCTAAAAAAGCAGCCTTAAAACCGTTTCAGTGCCATTTCGGCCACACTTTGCCCAATGGAAAGGGAAGAGGTAGCAGCGGGAGACGGGGCATTGCACACATTTACCACATGGTCGTCTTCCAGTATCATAAAATCGTCAATCAACCCTCCGGTACGGTCGCAGGCCTGTGCGCGCACTCCCGATCCGGCAGGTTCCAAATCGTCTTCCTGCACATCGGGCACTAAGCGTTGCAACGCTTTGGTAAAGGCCGCTTTTGAAAACGAGCGGTAAAATTCGCCCATTCCGGTTTTCCAGTATTTCATCATCACCTTTTGAAATCCCGGCCAGGTAAGTGATTCGATGGTTTCACTTATACTGATATCGGTTTTTTTGTACCCTTCGCGTTTAAAAGCAAACACAGCATTGGGGCCCGCTTCTACCTCGCCATGAATCATGCGGGTAAAATGCACGCCCAGAAAAGGGAAATTGGGATCGGGAACAGGGTAAATTAGATTTTTTACCAAACTCTGTTTCTCTTTTTTCAGCAAATAATATTCTCCTCTGAAAGGAATAATGCGCACATCTACACGGTCGCGGGTTAGCTGAGCCACTTTATCAGAGTATAATCCGGCACAGTTAATCACCAGTTTGGCCGTGTAGGTTTTGTCCTGTGTAATCACTTCGCTTAGCTTTCCGTTGTATTTGATATGTGTTACTTTTTGCGAAGTGAAAATTTCGCCACCGGCTTTTACAAACAGGTCGGCCATTTTTGCCGATACTTCTTTGTAATCAATAATACCTGTTTGCGGCACAAAAATTCCGGCTATTCCGGCTACGTGCGGTTCATATTCTTTCAACTCACCGGCACGCAGTTTTTTCATTCCTGTTAAGCCGTTTTCTATTCCACGCTGGTACACGTTTTCCATGGGTTGCAGTTCGTGTTCCTGCGTGGCTACTATAATTTTTCCGCACAGGTCGTAGGCAATACCATGTTTTTTGCAAAAATCAATGAGGTAGTGGTAACCTCTTATGCAGTTTTGTGCTTTAAGGCTTCCCGGTTTGTAATAAATTCCCGAATGGATTACCCCGCTGTTGTGCCCGGTTTGGTGCCTCGCTACTCCGTTTTCTTTTTCTATGAGGGCAATTTTTAATGCGGGTTTTTGTTCCTGTAGTTTAAGTGCAGTGCCCAGCCCAACAATTCCGCCTCCTATAATTACAATATCGTGTTGCATAAGAAAAATATATGTCGCGAAAATACGTTTTTCATACTTCAAGTACAGGTATTTGGTTAAATAATGGGTTTTAAACAAGATTCTTAGTAGGTTGCTCCTATGAAACGGATGATTATTTTTTGCGGGATGATGTTTTTTTACACGGCATTTTCCCAAACCGATTTGCCCTTACTGAATAAGAAGGTGATGGTATATGTAAAAAGTGTAACCGGCAAACAGGTGGGCCATGGCGAATGCTGGGATTTAGCTAAGGAGGCGCTTAACTACGCAGGTGCTAAATGGGACGGAGCCTATGGTTTTGGTAAAAAATTAACTTACGGAAAAGATAAACTGCTGCCCGGAGATATTGTGCAATTTACGGGGGTAACTATGGAACATAAACAAGGAAATTCGCTCTCGCGCTGGAAAATGCCCAAACATACGGCCGTGGTGTATGAGGTGAAAAGTGAAACCGAAATTACGCTTGCCGAGCAAAATTTTAATAATATACGCAGGGTAATGCTAAACAGTTATAACCTGAACGATGTGAAACAGGGAACTCTTAGTTTTTACCGGCCGCAATAGGGTGCTTTGTAATAATTTTCTATTTGTATGAGGAATATATAAGCTATGGATAATGCATGAAAATTCTTATATTTATCTGCTCGTTGATTTAAGTAATTCTTTTCGGGCAAAAGAGATTCTCAATGAAACACTATAAAATTTACCTCATTCAACTGCTGATTTTTATTGGTACAAATACCATTGCGCAAACCTCTAATTTAACGGATACGTTAGTTCGAAATGTAGTTCCAAGACTTGGAATTGGATGTAGCCGGAATTTTATTTCGGAGGTAGGGTTGAGTTTTGTGAAAAGTAAATTTTACAACGATAAAGACCTTGGGTTTAATACAGCAATTAGCGTGTTTTATGTAAGTGTCGAAACAATGGCTCCATTCAATAAACCATTAATAATGGGGTACAAAGCGGGGAGAGAATTCATTTCAATCGGACTTGTGACCAGCGCTTTCGGACTTGAAATCGCGTATTACTAAAAAAGCGTGCAATCCACAATTGCTATACTCCCCAAACTTGGAATTCCTTTAATTAATGGGTCTTTGTCTTATGGTTTAGGAATTTATTTTGATCCGCATTTTAGAAAGGAAATTGGTAAGCATAGGATTACACTAACCTATAATTTTAACCGAAAAAGCGACAAAACCCTAAAATATATGCTGAAAAATATTCCTCCGGCAGTTCGGAATTTGTAGCAATTGGTGTTTGTTTCCATCCGAATGTGCAAGTCTTATACAGTTAAGTACTAAGGAAATTTTTTGTAAATTTCTTTTCGATGTTCACATACAACAAAATAAACCAGATTATTTTCAACCTTTAGGCCGATTCTATATTCACCTATTCGAATGCGATAATAGATATCGTAGCCCACTAATTTTTTTAAGTTCCGGATGTTTGTGGTTTTTTCAGCAGACTCTACCTGTATTATACAGTTTGCAATTGAATTTTTGAGATGTTTATTTTTGAGCTTATTTAAACCTTTCAGGAAAGATTTCTTAAACTCAACTTTCATTTTTTTAAAGCTTTCATTACCTCATTTCTGCTTACAGTTGCTGTTTTCATTCCGGCTTCTATCTTTTGAGCCAGTTTCCAGTCTTCAACTTCCGAATGAGTAAGTGCTTTAGCAGACATTCCCAATTTCTTGGCAAGACTAAGCAGGAAAGTAATATCCGACTTCTTCTCTACATTAATTAGTACTGTTTCCATGACATTGATTTGATGACAAATTTAACAAATTTAATGAAATTCTTTTGCCTGCAAAATTACTGATGCCCCCTCTTGCCATTATTTCCCTACCAACTCTCTGGCATTGGCCCGGGCACTGTCGGTGGGTTTGGCTCCGCTAAGCATTTTGGCAATTTCTTCAATGCGTTCGTTTTCATTAAGCAGTCTAATATTGCTGCTGGTGCTTTTGTTGTCACTCTCTTTAAAAACAAAATAATGATGATGGGCGCAGGCTGCAATTTGGGGCAAATGGGTAATGCTTATCACCTGGTGTCGCTGGGCTAATTGTTTCATAACATCGCCCACCTGCCGGGCTGTTTCTCCTGATATGCCCGTATCAATTTCATCAAAAATAAGGGTGGGCAGCGCAGCCAAATCGGCAATCACGGTTTTAATGCATAGCATCAGGCGCGATAATTCGCCACCCGAAGCAATTTTATTGAGGGCCTGATACAGCGAACCTTTATTGGATGAAAATAAAAGCGAGATGGAATCAATGCCGTTTGGTCCAAACTCAGCCTCAGGTTGTATGTCCTGTTTTACCTGAATGGCCGCATTTGGCATACCTACCTGTTTCAATAATTGGTTAATGCTTTTTTCTAAATCGGGGATATGCTTTTTTCTTCTGGTCGAAATACTTCTGGCCGTTTGGATAAGTTCTTTTTGCTGATCCGCAATTTCATTGTGCAACTGAGCAATTTGTTCCTGCAGCGAATCAATTGCTCCGATGTCGGATTGTAATTGCTGCTGAATGGTGAGCAACTCATCAATGCTGTTGCAACGGTGTTTTTTTTGCAGAGAATATATCAAATCGAGGCGGGTGGTTAAATATTTCTGCCTTTGTTTGTCGGCATTTATTTCCTGTGCAATATCCTCGGCTTCCTGCGAAATATCTTTTATTTCAATCAGGGCACTATCGATACGTTTAAATAACTCATCAATGCGGCTGTTAAATTTGGCTACCCGCTGCAATAGGGTACGCGCCTCCTGCAGTAAAGCGGTAACGGCACCTTCCTGTTCCAAAAGCAACTGTCCGCAGCCATGCAGAGCCGCCTGAATATCCTCGGCATTATTCAGGGTGTTCAGTTCCTGTTCCACCGTTTCCTGCTCACCGGGTTGAAGGCCGGCTTCGGTAAGTTCGTTCAGCAAAAATTGTTTGTAGTCCTGGTCGCGTTTTGCCGCATCTTCTTTAGCGGTTAAATCAAGCAGTTTTTTTTGCGTTGCGAGGTAAGTGAAATAGGCTGTGCGGTAAGTTTCCACTTCATTGGCGGCCTTACTGAAAATGTCGACCATTTCCATTTGAAACTCGCGGCTGTTCAGCTCCAGTGTTTCGTGTTGCGAGTGAATATCTACTAATTTTTCACCCAATTCTTTTACCAGTGATAGAGTAACGGGTGTATCATTGATAAATGCCCTCGATTTTCCGGCTTCACTTATTTCCCTGCGAATAATGGTTTCATCATCGTAATCCAAATCGTGCTGTTTGAAAAAAGATTTGAGTTTATAGGAACCTATGTGAAAAGTTCCTTCTACAATGCATTTGTCTTTTTTATTCCACAGCACATTGCTATCGGCACGTTCGCCAAGTATTAATCCCAAGGCTCCCATTAAAATGGATTTTCCGGCCCCGGTTTCTCCTGTAATTGTGCTCAGGTTATTGAACAGGTCAATTTCCAGTTCGCGTATAAGGGCGTAGTTTCGTATGCGTAAATGTGCTATCACAGGATGCTAATTTAAGGCAAGTTTACCTAAGAAACCTCATTGCTTTGTGCAAACTTAATCACAGCAGGGCAGGTGTTGCTCACAAAATTTTCTGGTATTTGTTGATATTGGCAATGTCAATTTGCGACAGCAGGTCGATGATTTTTTGCTTATCGGCATTGGAGCTAAGCCCTTTGAAAATATTCACGAGCTCATCCGATTTGGCATCGAAAAAAGTTTTGAGGTAAATGGAATTGGGTGCAATTTTAAAAACCTTCTGAACTTCGGCCAGATATTTTTGAATATTATCACGCCCTTCCTCGGTATTTTTACTCATTATATCCAACCCCAAACGATGGTATTGATAATACACTTTGCGCAAGGGTTGAAAACGCGGATTAAAAATATTATCAATGAGTGAATACCGGTTGCGCGTGCTTTTATTTTCGTTCGATTTCCATCCAGGTTCCGGGGAAGTCTGGCACAGGTTTACAATATTTTGAGCTTTTGTAAAATAAGGTTTTCCGCCTTCTGCCGCATAGGTGTCGTAATCCACGCCCAAAATCATATAGGCGTAATAGGCCAGTAAACTGGTGAGGTTACTCAGGTTTTGTCCGTCAAAATAATCCATTGGCTGAAACTCGGTATAGTTAAAAACCCAGTTTTCGTCATTGAAATTAAATATTTGCGAATTGTAATTGCTGCCGTACACCGGCCTTCGCGACTGTATTTGTGCCGTGGCTCTGAAACTTCCGGGCAGGGTAAATTCATTTACCACAATCGTAATGGTACAATCGATGCGCTCGTTATCCTGAATTTTATCGGTTGCCCATTTGCGGTTATTCATAAACTCTCTGATGGAGTTTTCTAATTTTTTAAAAATGCTTTTGTCCGTGAGTTGCACCTGATCGGCATTTACCGTAACGGTACATTTAAAATCCTGTGCTTTGGCGGCAACACCCAAAAATAGTAAAACCCAAAAAATACTTTGTTTAATCATGCTAACAGTTGAATCACCTTATTAACGATATCGCGTGCAACTTCTTGTTTGCTTTTTAAAGGGAAGGATGAAGTTTCCAGGTTTTTATCAATAATGGTCACCTGATTGGTTTCGTGCTTAAAGCCCGCACCTTTGGTTTTAAGAGAATTAAGAACAATAAAATCCAGATTTTTGTTGTGAAGTTTTTTCTTCGCATTTTCCATCTCATTATCGGTTTCCAGTGCAAAGCCTACCAATACCTGATTACGGGTTTTGTTTTTGCCCAGTTCGGCCAAAATATCTTTAGTCTTTTTTAATTTCAGGGTTAGTCCGGTACTGCTCTTTTTTATTTTTTTGATTTCTACTTTTTGCGGAGTAAAATCAGCCACCGCAGCCGACATTACTGCTACCTGCGATTTGCGAAATTCTTTTACGGTAGTGTTAAACATATCGGCAGCCGATACCACATCAATGCGTTTAATATTGGGGTGATGCTGTTTTTCATCAGTAGGGCCTGTAACCAAAATTACCTGCGCTCCGTGGGCTGCAAAATCTTCGGCCAGTGCAAATCCCATTTTACCGCTCGAGTGATTTCCGATAAACCGTACAGGATCGATATTTTCATAAGTTGGCCCCGCGGTAACCAGTACTCTTTTCCCCTTTAGCAGGGTATCATCAGTGAGTGCCATGGTTATTTTTTCCAGAATATGTTCGGGTTCTGCCATTCGTCCTTTGCCATTCAATCCGCTGGCCAATTCTCCGTCTTCGGCTTCAATCACATCATTGCCGAAGGATTGCAGTTTTTTAAGATTGGCAATTACGGCAGGATGCGCGTGCATGTCTAAATCCATAGCCGGTGCAATATAAGTTTTGCAACGTGCCGAGAGGTAAACGGCAAGCAACAAATTATCGCAAATACCATTGGCCATTTTTCCAATGGTGTTGGCGGTGGCAGGAGCAATCAGTAATAAGTCGGCCCACAATCCTAATTCCACATGGTTGTTCCAGGTGCCGTCTTGTGACGAGGAAAAGGAAGTAAGAACCTGATTTTTTGAAAGCGTACCTAAGGTGAGCGGGGTAATAAATTCTTTGGCATCAGCGGTCATTACCACTTTTACTTCGGCTCCGTTTTTCACCAACAGGCGAATAAGTACGGCCGATTTGTAGGCAGCTATACTTCCGGTAACGCCAAGCAGAATTTTTTTACCTGCCAGTAACATTAATTACTTTTTAGCTTCTTTTGACGGGTTGCGGTAGTACACCTTGTCGTTCATGAACTCTTCGGTGGCAATCATTACCGGCTTTGGAAGACGCTCATAAAAGGTAGATATTTCTATCTGTTCACGGTTTTCAAAAACTTCTTCAAGCGTATCGCTGTCAGAGGCAAATTCATGCAGTTTGCTGGTAAGTTCTTCTTTTAACTGGGAAGAAATCTGGTTGGCACGTTTTGAAATAATAGCAATTGACTCATACACGTTTCCGGTTTTGTCTTCCAGCTTGGTCATGTCGCGCGGAATGGTGCTGGTAGGTACGTTTTGATACTGTGAAATGTTGGCCATATGATTTATTAATTTAAATTATTTATCAAATTTAGCGAGCAGCAATACCGTGAGTTTCGAAATTTCATCGGCTTCTTTCAGGTATTTACTGTTTGGGTAATTTTCTATAAATGCAGCGTGAGCAGTCATGGTTTGCTGCAGTCGGTCTTTTTTCTTTTCTTCCACACTGTTTTTTGCCAGCAGGTAAGTTGATTTTAAAATTAAAAACTCAAGTTCTTCCCGCTGAAGTATTTCGGGGTAATCCCTGAGTACGTTGTTGAGGGTGATAATGGCCGCTTTGTAATCTTCAATGCGGTAGTACATTTTAGCATTGCGGTAAGCCTTAAACGAGAGGGTTCCGCGCAGGGCATCGATATGAGTATTACACTCTGAAATGTATTTGCTGTCGGGGAAAATATTGGTGAAAAGCTTAAATTCTTCAATGGCTTTGTAAATATTGCTCGGGTCAAGCTCGGCCGCATAGGTATCTTTCATCAGGCAGGTGGCGTACATGAAATAACATTCCTCTACCCGTTTTCCACTTGGAAAATTCTCTACATAAGTTTTAAAGAGGTAGCCGCCTATTGTATAATTTCTCAACTCAAAATTGCAGTAAGCATTGTAGTAAAGCATTTCGTCTGCCTTATCGCTGTTGTTGTAATACTCCTGAAGCTGCTCATAAAGGGTAAGTGCGCGGTAGTAGTCTTTTTTGGCGTAGTACTTTTCTGCTGCGGCCAGTTTTTTCGGGTAGTCCCCGCTTTTTACCAAACGGTTAAACCTGCTACACGAACTCGCCAGCAAAAGAATGAAAAGAATTATGGTTACTTGTAAACGCACTTTTTACGAAACTGCAAAAATAAGGGAAATATTGCCCCTTTTACAAGCTTTTTTCATTTACAAAATTTGATGATGAAGCAAAGGAACAATCTTTGTAAATTGGGCGGGCATGTTCAGCCGGATATTTTTAAGTTTCTTATTGGTAGGAATTTGTTATCTTCCTAAGGCTCAGCAGCCGGTGACTGATGTGTACAAACACCGCATCGATTCGATGATAGCAGCCGACTCGCTGGCCGAGGTCGAAAAAACAATTGGAACTCTACCGGCTAAAGCTACCCGCGAGGCAGTAGTGAAGTATGCCAAAGAGTTTATGGGCCTGCGTTACAGAAGGGGAGGCGGAAGCAATAAAGGCTTTGATTGCTCGGGTTTTACGTCATATATCTTTGCTCATTTCGGGGTTAAGTTGCCACATACTTCATCCGGGCAGTCGCTTTATGGCATTGATGTGCCGGCAGCCAAACTGATGAAAGGAGATTTAATTTTTTTTAAAGGGGCCAATATGCGGAGGAGAACCATAGGGCATGTGGGAATTGTGATTTCTGAAAAGGGCGAACCCGTGCGGTTTATTCATTCTTCCACCTCCGAAGGAATTCGTATTGATTACCTGAGCTCGTATTATTACCGCCTCCGGTTTGTAAAAGGCAAACGTATTTTGTTTGAGTAACATGGTCAAAAGCCAAGAGCCCTTGCTCGCGAATTTTATATTAGTCGATTTAATGTTAAGATAAGGAAATTAGGAAAATGTAACATTAAAATTCATCTGAATAGGGCAATTGTTTTTGGTGTTACAGGTAGTTGTTGACTTGTTACTGGATCACTATATTTTCAATATTTCTCTGAATTGTCTTAATGATTTTGTATTCTCCTTCAATTTTGTCGTAGGACAAGAGTTTTTTATTTTTATTAACCCATGAGTCTGCAATGCCAGAAGAAATTCTCTCAATTCTCTTATTATTATCAAATTGATTTGTTATTAAATTGTATTCAAATAATAATGGGTCTGTAATACTGTCAATGCCTATGCTATTTAGGTTTACTCTAAGTTCGTAAGATTGATGACAGCATTGCAGATGTCCACGATATATTTTTAGGTAAACTAGTGTCAGGTATTTTTCCTGATTAACTCTGTCAAAGCGCAAAGCCTTAAATGCCCTAACAACATTATCAGGAAAGTTGTTCATTTTTTTCAAACCGTCTTGCATTGTTGTATCAGGCAAAAAATTCTCAGCAAATTCCCTTGCAATTATCAAGTTGTCCTGTAGATTAATTACGTTTGGAAGCCCAATTGCTGTGTCCGATGAAACTGTGTCAGAACTTTTAGCTTTTCTATCAAATGAATTTTGTCCGCAGGAAGAAATAATTAATAAAATGATTGATAGGAATATTAGATGTTGCGTCATTTTACATTTAATAAATATGTAACTACTCAATATGATATTCTTTCATCAGCCGGTAGATGGTTGATTTTCCTATATCCAGCTTACGGGCTACCTGCAAAATATTGTGGTTGTACTTGTCGAGAAAATGTTTCAGAATTTTTATTTCATATTCACGCATGGTAAGTTCTTCCATCATAATTTCATTGGCTTTTGAACTTCGCGTAAACTGAATATCGGATGGCGAAATATTTTGCCCGGCACTCATTACGGCTGCTAAGTCCACCACGGCCTTTAATTCCCTTACATTGCCTGGGTAGTGGTAACGCAACAGGGTATCAATGGCATCTTTTTCCAGGTGAAATTTGGGGAGTTTGTTTTGCCTCGAAAAGTCATCGAGAAAATGCTTGGCCAAAAGTACAATATCGTTGTTACGGCTTCGCAACGGGGGCAAATGAATAGGTAATCCAAGCAAACGGTAATATAAATCCTGTCTGAAATTTCCTTTTTCTACCTCTTCGAGCAGGTTGCGGTGGGTGGCCACAATAATGCGGGCTTTGAGCGAAACCAGTTCGTTGCCTCCCACACGGGTCATTTCCTTTTCCTGTAATACACGCAGCAATTTAGCCTGCATGTCCATGGTCATTTCTCCAATTTCATCCAGAAAAATGGTTCCTTTTCCTGCGGCCTCAAAGCGTCCTATCTTGCGCGATACGGCACCGGTAAATGAACCTTTCTCATGCCCGAATAATTCGCTTTCTATCAGCTCGCGTGGAATGGCGGTTACGTTGATAGCCACAAACGGTTCTTTTTTTCGCATCGAATTGTAGTGAATAGCTTTTGCCACTACTTCTTTTCCGGTTCCCGTTTCACCATATATGGAAACGGTAATATCCGTTTTTACCGCTTTTTCCATCAGGCGAAAAACGGCTTTCATAGGGTCGCTGTTGCCTATAATGCTTGTTTGAAAATCATAACTTTTTACGAGCTCTGCTTTCAAACTGTCAATCTCAATTTTTAATTCATTTTTTGTTCGAATATTATGAAGTGTATTGAGCAACCGCGTTTTGGTATCGTTGTCTTTGGTGATATAGTCATATGCACCTTCTTTCAGCAGGTTTACTGCGGTAGAAATATCCGTTTGCCCCGATAGAATAATCACATTTATATCGGGGTCAAAATTTTTCACCTTTTTTAATACCTCGGCCCCGGTCATATCTGTAAGGGAGTAATCAAGGGTAATTACATCGGGCTTCTGGTGTAGGTTGTTTATGCAGTCTTTCCCGGTTTTAAATTCAAAAATTTCGTGATCAGGATTCAGCTCCAGAATGTATTTCAGCATCCGGCTATATACTGCATCATCTTCCACCATAAAAATCCGGAGGATCTGGTTGTTTTTATCCATTCGTAAGGTTAGTTGTTTTTAAAAGCACCGTAATATTCAGCCGAAGTGATGGAGATTGAAGTTCCGTTTACATCATATACGGCACAGGTAAATCCCATGCGCACATCAAGCACAGTTACTCCCGAGATATACTTTTTTTTGACTTCGGTAATGGTGAATACGCTGCCCGACTGATCTCCGTTCAGTGTGCTCCATTTTTTTCCGTTTTCATCCGTCCATTCAATCGTAATTCCTTCGGGGTTGAAGGCGCTGGTGTAAAAGTAATCTCCGGTTTTAAAAAACGTTTCAAATTCGTTATCGGTAGGCGAAGGTGGGCCATGTTTCAGAATCCCTTTTGTTATCACTAAGGAGTTTGGATTATTGCCGGGTCTGCCAAGCATACTGCTAAAGATAACTGTAGGAGAATCGGGCGGGGTAGCGGTTGTTTTTGCATTGGAGGTTGTGTTGATATAACTGTTCAGCCCTTCATATAAGGTGAAGTTTACAGTGCCAACCGTACCGATAAAGTGGTGCAGGTAAGTAGAGTCAACTGGATCCGGTTTTTTAGGAATTATTGGTTCGTCAACGGGATATTTTTTACACGAGGCTGCAAAAAGTCCGATAAGGGCTGCAAACAAAAGGAACCGCTTTAACATGGTTCAAATTTAGGAAAAAGTACGATTTTAGGAAATGTTATAATCTTTTTCCATTTGAAAGATTGCCGCCAAAATTTGGGCCTTCACCTCTTCAAAGGTTTGCTGCACAAGTTCCCAGCGTGTATGTGCTATTGTTTCTTTTTCAATAAAAAGAAGTTTTTCGGCTGCTCCCGTAATGCCATATGTGTTCATGTTGGATTTAATGGAGTGCACCAGTTTATTCACCAATACTGCTTCTTTAGCAATAATGCCTGCCTCTATTCCGGTGAGCAAGGGGCGGGTTTCGGTTACAAAAAGTTCTATCATTTCCCTGATAAAAACTTCATTGTTGTCAGAGAGTTCTTTTAAAACCAGAATGGAGTAAACGGGGTGAGACATGGCTGCAGTATCGAATAGTTGAGTTTAAACTTAACAACGGATGCAAATTAAAGGGTTTATGCTTAAATGAGGTAATCAGTCGGCCATATGTTTTTCATTTTTCAGAATACGCTCTAAAGTCCAGTCAACTCGGCCTGTAAAATCATGTTTTCTTTTGTCGCAACTGCTCAATAAACAAATTTTACAAGAGAGAGGAAGGCATGGGTCGGCATGAACAAATAATTCTACTTTATTCGGAAATTCATCTCTGAAAATATCTTCAAAATGCCGCACTTCCTGATGGGCGCGGTCAAGATCCCAAAACCAGGGCAGGGTCATATGGCAGTCAATATGGTAAGCACTGCCGTATTTCAGAATTCTCAAATTATGAATATCAATCCATTCGTTTTGTCTTTTTTGATTGATAATGCCTTCAATTTCTTTTAGTGTTTCGGTGTCTGTTTCATCCATCAGTCCGGCCATACTTTTTCGTAATAATTTGTACCCTGTAAACATTATGACCAGTGCAAATGCAATGGCCAGTACACTATCAAGCCAGTTTATTCCGGTGAGGTAAATTAAAACTAGTCCGCCCAGAAGGCCCATACTTGAATAGGTATCGCTCAGCAAATGTTTTCCGTCAGCCACCAGGGTCATGCTCCGTATTTTTTCACCGGCATTGATAAGCATTTTTCCCATCACAAAATTGATTCCCCCGGATGCGGCCGTTAAAATAATTCCATAATCCATATTATGAACCTGTGTGTGCTGTATAAGGGAAACAAATGCTTTTATTAAAATGGAAATGCCTGCAACAAAAATCATGGCTCCTTCAAAACCGGCTGAGAAAAACTCAATTTTCCCGTGACCGTAAGGATGATTTTCGTCTTTGGGTTGATTGGCATAATACAAACTGAAAATGGCAAATGCACCGGCAATCACATTGATGATGGATTCAAGAGCATCGCTGAAAATGGCATTGGAATGGGTAAGATAATACGCCATAAATTTGGCCCCCATTACCAATACTCCTGCCAGCACCACACGTTTCAGCAACGTTATATGCTTTGTTGAATGGGTGACCGTATCGGATTGAATTTGCTCCATGATTAAACCATTACAAAGGTAAACCGAAGCGGAAGTTTAACAAGTGCGGTGGTATCGAAATTGGCTACAAAAGTTCATTTGCCAGATTGGCAAGCTCCGATCGTTCACCCTTCTCAAGCGTGATATGCGCATACAACGGGTTGTTTTTTACCTTATCAATCATATACGATAAGCCGTTCGACTGAGAATCGAGGTATGGTGTATCAATCTGGTAAATGTCTCCTGTAAAAATGATTTTCGTTTTTTCACCGGCACGGGTTATAATTGTTTTTATTTCGTGAGGAGTGAGGTTTTGCGCTTCGTCAATAATAAAAATAATATTGGATAAACTTCGGCCTCTGATATAAGCTAACGGAGTAACAACAATTTTTTCCGTATTAATCATTTCGGTTATTTTGTGGTGCTCTTTATCTTTTTCGTCAAATTGATTTTGAATCAGTTTAAGATTATCCCACAAAGGTTCCATATAGGGGTTAATCTTTGACTTTACATCGCCCGGTAAATACCCAATGTCTTTATTACTCAAAGGAACTATGGGCCGCGCTAAATATATCTGTCTGAAATTTGAACGCTGTTCCATGGCGGCTGCAAGTGCCAAAAGTGTTTTACCCGTTCCGGCTACTCCCTGTATGGTAACTAACGGAATATTCGGATTAAGAATGGCATGCAGGGCAAAAGCTTGTTCGGCATTGCGGGGTTTAATGCCATAGCAGCTTCTTTTATCCACTTTTTCAATCCGCTCTTCTATAGGGTTGTAATAGGAGAGTACCGATGTTTTACTGTTTTTTAGAATATAATAATGATTGGCATACGGTACATGTTTAAACACTCGCTTCCACTCTACAAATCCATCCTGATAAAGCGATTCAATCACATCGGGTTTTACCGACTCTACAATGGTGCGCCCGGTGTACAAACCCTCCAAATCTTTGATTTTGCCTGTTTCATAATCTTCAGAAGTAAGGCTAAGTGATTTGGCTTTTAAACGCAGGTTTACATCTTTGGTAACCATAATAACTTTGCGGTCCTTCATTTCTTTGCGAAGGGCAAGTGCTGCGTTTAAAATTCGGTGATCGGCTTTGCGTTCGCCAAAAATGCGTTCGGCATCCTGATCACTTTTTTCATTCATCAATACCCTGAATTTTCCTTTGGTCGGGCCATTCAGCGGTATCCAGTGGTCAAGGGTATATTCTCCCGAAAGTTTGTCGAGAAAGCGGATAAACTCGCGCGCCTCAAAATTGATAATATCGTTTCCCTTCTTAAAGTTATCCAGTTCTTCTAAAACCGTGATGGGTATGGCCACATCATGCTCCATAAAATTTTGAACTGCATTGTGATCATAAAGGATAACAGAGGTGTCGAGAACAAAAATCTTTTTCTCTTTTTTCTTTAAAGCCATTTTTTCGTTTTATAGGTGGAGGATACAATTATCCGTTAATCGAAATTGCTTAAATAGCCCCATAAAACCTTTGATGCGTTTTCAACATATGAGTAAAACTATTAAAGTTCTGTTTTTAAGGGTATTGCGTTTTTGTTTCATCTCCACAAGGCACAAACTATTGCCTGTTTCTTTACCGTACAGGCATTTTCAGGAAATGAAAAGCCGTTCATTAATAAAAAAGGGTAATTGTTCAATGTGTATTTGTGATGATATGCATTTTGAAAAGCAGCCATTTTCCGGAACGGAGGGAAAATCATTGCTTCTGCCTCTTGTCTACCCCGTTTGCTTTAATGTTGTTTACCTGTTTTGCTCATAGAGAAAAATGGGAAATGATTAAATAAAAAATGCCCTGCAAATGCGGGGCATTTTTTATTTGTTTCGAATATAATTACTGTTTAATAAATTTTGCGACACTGTTGTTTCCGCTCTCGTCCATTAATGTAATAAAATAAATTCCGGGTTGAAGTGAGCTGACATCAATAGCTGATTTTGAAAGTGAAAAATGAAGGATAACCGCTCCGGCTATATCGGTAATTGTAGCGTTGGGTTTGGCCGGATTATATCCCTTTATAATTAACTCATTTTTGCACGGATTGGGATATACCGAAAATGCTTTATTATTTGGTTTGTCAATACCTGTTGATACTGGAGAAACGGTTACCGACTTAAAATAATTTACATCTGTTACCAAACCGCTTTTATATATAACATGAGCATATTGCTGCAGAGATTCGCTGCTGTACCAGTAATAGGTAGAGTCAAATTTTTCTTTAGGGAAATTAGGGGCAAGTATCCACTGGCCTCCGGTGGCGGTTCCTTTTATAAATAAACTGTCAATGGAGTGCTCGCGGTTTATTTCCAGTAAGGCAGGTTTAGTTCCGGCAGGTAAAATCATATTTCCTTCAGCAATAATGGCACGGTCATTCAACTGAAGAGTTTTATACCAGGCCGAGTCAATGGATGGTTGCCCTACTTCGGCACCCGAAACTTTATACTCAATGGTGGCATTAATGCTTTTGCTGCTTCCGTATTGCAGCGGGAAAGACCATACTTTAGGAGTTCCGGGGTAATGTAAGGCCACATTATTTCCTGTACCAAACACATCTCCGTAAATCCCCAGAATATATCCGCCAATTGCATCTATTCGGGCAAAAGTCGTGGTTTTGTCACCCACTTCCCATAAAGCATGTGTAGCCAAAGGAAAGTTGCTGCTGCCACTTACCTGCGAAGGCAAACGGGAGTAACTGGTATCATCGGCACCGGGTACAGGGGTTAGCGCTGTAAAATCCCACACATTAGTTGCGCCTGTTTTATTAAACACAAACGGTGGATTGGGTTCATTGGCATCATAATAAGTAAACATACTGTTGTTTACCGGTGCCTGCCCGGCCCCAAGAGTAACCTGACCAAATGCCGTGGCACTGGCTGCAAATAGAAAAGTGGTGAGTAATGCTTGTTTCATGTTATGGTTTTTATTCGAACTTAGTTGATTATTTCCAAATTTGCTATACCACAAAAGTAGTAAATGGCAGTTTTGGCAACTTTTACTATTGTCTTTTAAAAATGTTGATTGAACCTTTAATTCGAATATGTATCTTGTGCTGGTGAATTTTAAAAGAAGCATTTTAACCATATTGCTTGCCGGGTTGTTTCTGCCGCAGTTAAAGGCTAATTTCCTAACCCCGTCCGATTCTTCCCGAATATCGTTTGGCATTGAGATGCCTGTTACCTATTCATACCTGGGGCTGGCCGGTTGTGCCGGAGTTACTTTTACCAAATCTGCACATACATTTGCAGCCGGTATGCGTACTTCATTCAAGTATTTTACCCGTTACTCCGATATGCCTTATGGTGCATACCTTGGCTACAGGTTTGCCCTGTCGCACCGCAAAAAATTTGTCCCGTATGCCGAGGTGTTTTATGCCAATCAGTTTTTTAAAATTTCTTCACCATCGGGCGAGGCAAAAGGATTGTATCAGGCACACGAAATCTATTTAGCTTACGGGGCATCGTGGTTTTTAACCAACCGCTTGCACCTCGCACATTCCATTGGCTTCGGAGGGTATCAGGAACGGCATCCCAATTTTTATGGCTCAAGTGCAGTGGAACAAAAACATGTAGGGTACTTAACCAAACTTACAGTGGGATATGCGTTTTAAACTCATTGCTTTTTTGCTGATGCCATGTTTCATTTATTGCGGGTGTCGCAATGATCATTGGAATATCCATAACCTGAATAACGGAAAAATTGATATTATAGGGCACCGTGGAAGCGGACCTCAAACCGCTGCCAATCCGGTTCCCGACAATTCCCTGCAAAGTTTTAAAAATGCCCTGGAGCTATACGGTGCCGATGGTATTGAAATGGATGTGCAAATGAGTAGTGACGGGGTTCCGTTTTTATACCACGATCCTTTACTTGAGTCGCACACAAATTTTAGCGGATGTATCTCTGACTATACGGCCACCGATTTAAGAAATTGCGCTTATTCCAATTCGGATGAAAAACTGATTACACTGGAAGAATGCATTCAATATTGCCTTACTTTACGAATAATGCCCAAGCTTTTTCTGGATACTAAACCCGAGTTTATCTGTCATATTAATTCACTTGCATCTTTAGATGCATTGTCGTGGTATGCCGATCACCTGCATAAAGTAGTAGATAAGTATGGAATTTATCCCTATGCCTATGTAGAAGCTGGCAACTCAGCTTTAATTTATTTTTTACAGCGCAAGAGCAACAGGTTTCTTTTTAACCTTAACGGATTAATTCCCGACCATCTCCCAATAGTTGATTCGATGGGGATTTACGGAATGATGTTGGGCAATGCTGATGTTTCGGCTGAGGGGATTGCTCTTGCACACAATCACGGGGTACGCATTTCTTTATTTGCTGTAAACGACAAACAGGAGGCTAAAAACGCCATTGCCAAATCTCCCGACTATATTTTAACGGATGATATTCTTTTACTGAAACAATTGCTTGACCAATGAAGGATTTTAAAAAGTACTTTTTTATACCCGCTCCCCCCGAAGATGTTTATTTAGCCCTCACAAACCCCAATACCATTCACCTGTGGTCGGGCGACAAAGCCGAAATGTCGACCGAGCCGGGTTCGGAGTTTTCCATGTGGGATGGAAGCATTACCGGGAAAAATCTGGAGTTTGAAGAAAACAAAAAAATGGTCCAGCAATGGTATTTCGGAGAGCAGGATGTTTCATCGGTTGTTACTCTTAAACTGCATGCTGACGAGGGAGGAACCTCGGTTGAATTACTCCATACCAATATTCCGGATGCTGATTTTGATGATATAAAAGAAGGCTGGATTCACGAATATTTCGGTTCGTTGCAGGAGTTTTACAGCGAAGGGTAATACCGCTATAATTTCTCCAGTTCTTTCCCGTAGTCGTATTGTAAATCTTCATGAAGGGATTGAATCAGTGATTGTATTTTCTTTAGTTGCGCGTTGTATAAATTCAAAAGCTGTACGCTGTTTTCAAACGGAATGCCCGAGTGTTTTAATTTGCTGCAAAAATAAAGTAACATTTCTATTGTCATTTGGTCCGATCCGCAGTATCGGCTGTACTTGTTGAGTAAACGAACTGCCTTTCTCATACTTTTTTTTACAAAGTATAGATTACTTGTATTCATTTGTTTAAATGCAAGGTCAGTTTCCTCTTTTATTGATTCTATGAACTTAAACGTGTTGTCCGATTCAAACAACAGGTAGGTGAGTAATTCCTTGTTTTCTTTTTTAAACTTTCCTAGCCTGATACACAAATCAATTACAACTGCCGTATGTTGTTGCTGCAGTTCGGTTTTAATTTCTGAAAGAGAAGCCGTTTTCATTTTTATTGTTATTTTTCTGTTTCACCGCAAATTAGGGTTTTTAAAATTGTTGTCTGATGTAAAATATTTTTTGCTCTCATTATATTTTGTAATTTTAAGTCCTAAATCCTTCATTTATGAAAGTGAAACATTTTTTTACCGAACTTTTTCTTTTGGGTTCGGTTTTAACTAATACCTCCTTTGCTCAGGAAAGCCAGGAGTTAAAGGTATATAACAACTATGACTTTATACCGGGTGAACAGGTAATATTTGAAGACAATTTTGCCGATGCCGTAGTGGGTGAATTTCCTTCAAGATGGAAATTGTTGAATCAACAGGGTGCGATCAATACCTCAGATGGGGATAAATACTTTGTATTTAATGATGCCACAGTTGGTTCAATAGGCAAAATAGAACCACGAATTAAAACCTCAAGTTACCTCTCTGATACTTATACAGTTGAATTTGATTTTTTAATTCCGCTTGAAGAAGTTATGGGTCTGTGTTTCAGAGAAACGGATGATGAAGGGAAATTTATTTCTATCGAAACTGAAGGCACAGTAAAAACAAACTATTTCGAGAATCAGTTGAGTGGAAATGTACCCGCTGGAACTGAATTGGCGGGGAAGTGGTTTCATTTTGCTATGGCTTATAAAAATAAGCAAATGAAATGCTATATAAATCAAAGTCGTGTGCTGGTGATTCCCGATTGCGGATTTACTCCGATAGCTTTATTTGTATCGGGTTCTCAAGGAGTGCGTTTGAAAAATTTTAAACTCGGTTTGGGTGGTGGCATGAACATGCTTGATAAAATTCTAACGGATGGTAAGTTTATCTCGCATGCCATCCGTTTTGATATAAACAAATCAAATATCAGGGGCGAGAGTATGGGTTTTCTAAACGAACTGGCCAAGTGGTTAAAAAATAACGCTGCGGTAAAAATTCAAATAAATGGTCATACCGATAGTGATGGTGATGATGCCGCAAATATGAAGCTATCACAGGCAAGGGCCGAAGCTGTTAAAAACATCCTTATTTCTCTTGGCATTGATGCCTCGCGATTAAAGGCTACCGGGTTTGGCGAAACAAAACCTGTAAACAGTAACGATACTCCTGAGAGTAAGGCCGACAATAGGAGAGTGGAGTTTGTGAAAATTGAGTAACGCAGGTTCATCCTAAACAAAACCCGAATGAAAAATTCAATTTCATTTTTTATCTTAATAACTTTTACTGCGGTTATAATTAACTGTAGAAACCTTTTGGCACAAACAAAGGTATTAAACGGATTTACCTATACTGGTGAATTTTTTGATGATCCCGATTGGGGCAAAAGTTATAATACAAGTGAGCAAGATCGAAAACTGCTTTCAAGAGCTCATTTTCTTATGAAGGAATCATTAAAAAGGTTATTGGGTTATCAGGGCGATTACGAAATGGAACTTACCGATATGAGTTCTGCTTTTGATTCATTGCGTCAGGAGGAAGACCGCAAAAATGGGAAAAAATGCGTTACCTGTTATTACAGCCATAATCCGGGCACCGGAGAATATTTCCAATATGCAATAAACCTGCGATTGAATATGATTGAAGAATCGGAACTCTTTCGCAAAAAAGCACTGCGAGATGATTCATTGTCAAAAAAGGTGATAGGAGCAACAACCACTGTCAGCAGAGAAATGACGGAAAAGCAATTGCAGTCCGAAATAGAGAAACTTCAAAAAGAAATAGCAGCCGTTGATTATAACAATATAACCGAGCAACAACTTGCTGAAGTAGAACGAAAAGGAAAACGGATTGAACAACTTGCCGCAGGTAGCGCTGGCATTAAAGTGATTTCTGACGACTCGGTTCATGCCATTTATTCGGAGTCCTATGCGCCTGTAGTGCACCTCACCATTCGAACTAATGCACCTATGATAATAGCCGATAAAACTGGTTTACTGGTGCTGAATAATAATCCGGATTATTATTTTAAAGAATTAAAAATTCCAGGATGTGCATTTGCGTGTATTTATTTTGATAAGTATAATAAATCAACAGAACTTGCACATAGCAGCCAGCCCGTTTTTATGGCATATATTGGTACCATTTATCCCGGCTCGCAAGCTTTGCCTAAGGCATGGCTCAACCCATTTTGTGTTAGAGTTACCTTTTCCGGCAATTTGGAACAGATAAAGGCCATTTCGGAGAAAATTGATTTTACAAAGCTGGCTTCCATTATTCATTAATAACGTATTCAATTCGCGAATCAGGCTGTGATATCTTTACTATTTTTTCAGGTTTCTCTCAGAAGTGGTGTTTATGTCCAAGTTCCTTTAATCGTCTTCACTTAAATTGTATAATGGTTGAAGTGCGGACGCTTCAAAGTGCGAGTGGGTATCAGGGCAAGACAATGACTAACTTTGAATCTTTAACCAACAGCGCTATTTTTTGTACACCTTAATTTGGTTAATATAACTACTGGTAAATGTTCCCTCGGCATAAATATTTCCTGAGGGGTCGGAGCAAATAGCGTGAATATTAATTTTGGAACCTATAGCACCAAGTGCCACCCATTTGTTTCCGTCCCACTTCACCACATCAAATCCATTTCCACCCCCGTTAAAATTAAGACTGCCGGCTGCATAGATGTTTCCAAACGGATCGGTACATAGGCATTGCACGTTTCCGTCTAATCCACCCATTTTAATCCACTGGGTGCCGTTCCATTTTCCTACATAAAATTTTCTGGCCGTTTTATCGTAAAGGTCACCGGCTACGTACAAATTACCCTGCAAATCGGTGCACGAGGTAAACATTTGGTTGTTTACATCATTGGTTATGGGAGTTAGTTCACTCCATACACCGCCACTGTATCTGGCCACTATCGGGTAGTTGAGGGAGCCGCGGTTTAGTACTTCATAAATTTTTCCGTTTCCGTCAGCACAAAGGGTACCTATAAATTCATCGGGAACCAGACTGCCCAGATTATTCCACGAAGTACCCCCGGCATGTGCATATACAAATGATTGACCGGTGCTGTTGGGCACAGCCGCATATAAATTACCGTTTTTATCAGTGGTTGAATAGATATGAGAGGCAAACGGGCTGTGAATACCCATGTCGGTCCATGAATTGCCGTCCCATTTGGCAATGTAGTAGTAAGTGTCGGCCGCATCACCTACCGATCCTGAAGCGTAGATATTTCCGCTCTTGTCGCTGCTCAAATGGTAAATGCAGTAGTTGGTGCGCAATCCCTCAAGGGTGGTCCATTTTTTACCATCCCATTTAAGCACATAATATTTATCGTTGTTATCCGTAAAACCTGCTGCATAAATATTTCCTTGCGGATCCGAGCACAGGGTAGTTACAATTTGGTTGATGGTTACATTGCCCACCGTTTCCCATACTTTGGGAGTAGGGGGTATTGAATCATCCCCATTCTTTGGGTCACTTTTTTTACATCCGTTAAATGCTACCATAAACAAGGCAGCGATGCAGATTATTCTATAAACTCGCATGTCAGTAAGAATTTATGGATACAAAGTTACCTGTTGTTTTCACTCCAAGCTATGACAACGGTTGGTTTAAAAGGTGATTTTGGTCAGCGCAGGAATGATTTTTACTGTTCCTTCACCGTTCCTTTAAGCGTCTTCGCTTAAAGAGTATGTCCAATGAATAAAGTAGCAGAACCGTAGCTGCAAGCTACAAAAAATGGAAGCGTAGGCAGAACCTACGCTTAGGTGGGGGGTAATCTTAAAAAATAGCTTACCTTCTCTTTTTAATAGCCGCTAAACTCGTAAATAACTACACATCAGGGTGTAAAAATACCATATTTGCTCGGATAGGTAGTAAAAAATCTATACCTTTGCCGTCCGAATTTCTATTCTCTTTAAACAGAAAGTTAACAAAAAATGTTGAAAAACATTCTTGTATAAGAGTACATTTGGGCAGTTAAAAAGACAAGCGATAAATATGTATAAATCATTTGAAGTTCAGCAAGACGTAAGCCTTTTATTATATAAATGGGCTGCGGAAAGAACCGATGAGGTCATATTTAACCCAAAGAACGGTTATTATTCTTTCGGCATTGTTGCCGATGCGTTTCAAAAAGGAATGGACAAGGGCACTGACCATGTTCATTCCCAAATCAGAGAAAAATTTGTAAGCAAAGGTGCTCTTTTGGTGAACGCGCTTGAAGAATTAATAAACCGACTTGGAGAAAAAAAATATGCACCTTCAAAAGTGTTTATTGACCACGCGCTTCAAAATTCAAGGATATTATTAACGGTTTCGCCAGATGTTCATCACGCAAAAGAATTTATTTCTTTTGCATATTCTGTAGTTTCCGATATTGAAGAAAAATACGACAAGTCAAACAACTTGCTTTTAACTTTCTCCTTCGTAGATGAAATCGAAGACCTAAATACTGAATTAATAAAAGCAGATGGGTATGAAATAGCCTACGACTTAACCACGAAAACTCCTATCGTGTAGTCTTATGAAAAAAGCACATGGAGAACACAATAAACGATTGTGTGACGAACTTTATGCCTCTAATAAGTACCCGGATTGGGTTGTAACCACGGCTTTTTATTCCGCTATACATTTTGTAGATGCCATTATATTCCCATTTTCACACAATGGAAAGGAAATAAAAAGTTTAGAAGGTGCTCTCCAAACAGATTTATCAAAAAGGGGAAGACATGAGACAAGAGCAAATCTTGTCAAGAGACAACTCCCTCAACTTGACACATCTTTTAGATACTTAAAAGAAAATTGTCAAAATGCTCGATATATAAACTATAAAGTTGATGCTGCTATTGTTAGTAATGCCCGTCTTTTCTTAGATGAGATAATAACCAGATGTAAGGAGGAAGAGGAAAATAGGGCAAAAGCAAATCCGCCCAAAAAGTAATAGATTTATTAAATATTGTTAGTGGCACAAACAATATTGATTTTCCCTGCTGCAACTTCTATATAGTTACCCGTGGACGCTTCAACGAACTAAGGGGGTTTCCTTCATAACTCACAACTTCTCCTTCAAATAATTCCCTGTATAGTTATTCTTCTGCTTCACCAAATCTTCGGGTAATCCGGCAAAGGTAAGTTGCCCACCGGCATCGCCACCTTCGGGGCCCAGGTCAATAATCCAGTCGGCACATTTTATAATTTCCATGTTGTGCTCAATAATTAAAATACTATTTCCCTGTTCTATTAATGCATTAAACGAAGTGAGCAGCTTTTGAATATCGTGAAAATGCAGACCCGTGGTAGGCTCATCAAAAATAAACAGAATATGCTCTTTGCTGTTGTGGCCTTTGCCTAAAAAAGAAGCAAGTTTAATACGTTGTGCTTCGCCACCGCTCAGGGTGCTGCTGCTTTGGCCTAATTGAACATAACCCAAACCTACATCGGCCAGTGGTTGTATTTTGTGCAGAATAGCTTTTTCGGCTGCAAAAAATTCCAGGGCTTCATCCACACTCAGGCGTAATACTTCGCTTATGTTTTTATCGTGATATTTTACTTCCAGCACTTCGTCTTTAAACCGTTGCCCTTTGCAGTCTTCGCAGGTAAGGTGTATATCGGCCATAAACTGCATTTCAATGGTTACTTCGCCTTCGCCCTGGCAGGTTTCGCAGCGGCCGCCCTCCACATTAAAACTAAAATGCTGCGGTTTGTAAGCACGGTTTTTTGATAAGGGTTGCTGGCTGTATAAATCGCGAATGGCATCGTAGGCTTTTATATAAGTAACGGGGTTGCTGCGGCTGCTTTTTCCAATGGGGTTCTGGTCTATCATCTCCACCTGTTTCACACTTTTTAAACTTCCCTGTAGTTTATCATGCGTTCCGGTTTTTTCTCCGCTGTAGTTTCCTAAATGTTTTTGCAGGGCAGGGTACAGAATGCTTTTTATAAGTGTTGTTTTGCCGCTTCCGCTCACTCCGGTTACTACCGTCATGGTGTGCAACGGAAATTTTACCGTTACATTTTTCAAATTGTTTTGCCGCGCTCCGCACACTTCAATATAGTCGCTCCATTTTCTGCGTTTGGCAGGCACCGGAATTTCCATTTTGCCCGAAAGGTATTTTCCCGTAAGGCTTTCCGGGTGTTTTTTAATTTCAGCAAGCGTGCCCTGTGCCACCACTTCGCCTCCTTGTATTCCGGCTAAGGGGCCCATGTCTACAATGCTGTCGGAAACCTGCATAATTTCTTCATCATGTTCCACCACAATCACGGTATTGCCTGCATCGCGCAGTTGTTTAAGTACGGTAATCAGTTTTTGCGTGTCGCGGCTGTGCAGGCCAATGCTGGGTTCATCTAAAATATACATGGAGCCTACTAAACTGCTGCCAAGCGAGGTGGCTAAGTTTATCCGTTGCGTTTCTCCGCCCGAGAGGGTATTGCTTAGGCGGTTTAAACTTAAATAACCCAATCCCACATTTTGCAGGTAACGGAGCCGGTTTTTTATTTCTACCAAAATGCGTTCTGCTATTTTAGCATCGTATTCGTTCAGTCGTAATTCGTCAAAAAAGGCACCTGCTTCGGCCACGCTCATCAGCATCAGTTCGCTCAGGTGTTTAAAATCATCGCTTTTTTTATAGCGGGTATCTGCCAGCCGCACATAGGCAGCATCGGGCCTCAGGCGGGTTCCCAAACAATCGGGGCAAGTGGTTTTACCACGGTAGCGGGCCAGCATTACCCGGTATTGTATTTTATAAGTCTGGCTCTCGAGGTATTTAAAAAATCCGTTGATGCCTTCCCATTCGCTGTTTCCCTTCCACAAAATATCTTTATGCGTTTTGTTCAGTTCGTGGTATGGGCGGTGTACCGGAAAATCAACTTTGCGGGCATATTTTACAAAGCGGGTTTTGTATTCACTCATTTTTTCACCTTTCCACGGGGCAATGGCATCTTCAAATACCGAGAGACTTTTATCAGGCACCACCAAATCTTCGTCAATACCTATTACCGACCCGAAACCTTCGCAGGTTTTACAGGCTCCGTAGGGATTGTTGAAACTAAAAAAATTAACCGAAGGGCGCTCAAAACTTAGCCCGTCCATTTCAAATTTATTGGAGAACTGAAACACGCCCGGCTTTCCTTTGGCATCAATTATTTCTACCAAGCATTCTCCGATTCCTTCCTGAAAAGTGGTTTGCACCGAGTCGGCAATGCGGTTGTTATGGTCTTCGTCATCTTTGCTTACTGCAAAGCGGTCAACCACCAGGTGCAGCAGTTGTTTTCCTTTTGCTTTTAAAAAAGGGTCAATACCGTTTTCTATAAAATCTTCAATGCGCTGGGTTTCTCCGTTAAGACTTAAGCGCGAAAATCCTTTTTGCAGTAAAATTTCCAGTTCTTTTTTAAGCGATTTTTTCTCTTTAAGGTGATGCAGAGCCACCATTAAAAATACTTTCGTTTCGTTTGGGTATTCGTTTATAAAATTAACCACATCACGCACGTTGTGGCTTTTTACCTCCTTGCCCGATACGGGCGAGTAGGTGCGGCCTGCCCGGGCAAACAGCAGTTTCAGGTAATCGTAAATCTCGGTAGTGGTGGCCACGGTGCTGCGCGGGTTGCGGGTGTTTACTTTTTGCTCAATGGCAATGGCAGGCGCTATTCCTTTAATATAATCTACATCGGGCTTGTTCATGCGGCCCATAAACTGCCGGGCGTAGGCCGATAGGCTTTCTACATACCTGCGTTGCCCTTCGGCATAAAGGGTATCGAATACCAAAGATGATTTCCCGGAGCCCGACACACCGGTTACAACCACCAGCTTGTTGCGGGGCAGGGTTACATCCACATTTTTGAGGTTGTGCATGCGGGCCCCTTTAATCAGAATGGTCTTGTCAGATTGGGCGGCTGGAGTATTGTTTTTTAAAACGGCTTTTGATGTCATAATAGCGAAGGACAAATGTCGGGGAAATATGTTTACAGTTGTTGTCCGTTTTTTGTGCATAAACCGAAAAAAACAGGCTTGCCCGAAAAAATATTTTGTTTTTTATTTGCGAAGTAGTATTTTTACATATTCAAACCGCAATAAATTAACTAAAAAACAGACACGCATATCGATTAAACTTCTACACTAATTTTAATTTTTAACTTAAACCAAGTCAATCATGACAAAGGCAAAAATTAGTGATCAGGAGTTGATTGATTCCTATCGCAGCGGTAACGAGATGTGTCTTGAAACGTTAATCAAGCGCCACAAATCCAAAGTTTTTACTACTATTTACCTCATTGTTCACGACAGGTATTTGGCTGAAGATCTGTTTCAGGAAACCTTTATCAAGGTGGTTCAAACCTTTAAGAGCGATAAGTACAACGAAGAAGGCAAGTTCCTTCCCTGGGTACTTCGCATTGGCCGCAATCTGGCTATCGACTATTTCCGTAAAGCCAAACGGACCCCTGTAATTACCGATACGGCCGGAAACGATATTCTGTCGTATATCAGCATTGCTGAAGAATCGAGGGAAGACGGCATGATGCGCATGGAAAGCGAGCATAGTATTCGCGAATTGGTGAAATTGTTACCCGAAGAGCAGCGCGAGGTGTTGATTATGCGGCATTATGGCGACATGAGCTTTAAGGAGATAGCAGATGCCACCGGTGTAAGCATTAATACCGCTTTGGGCCGTATGCGTTATGCACTTAATAATATGCGCAAAATGATTTTGGAAAAAGAAATTGTGCTGAGATAAAATAAACGGAAATGCTTTGCCGTTAAATAGGTGTTAATTTTAAAATACGCCTATGCGCAAAACATTTACTCCTGACGATTTAATCCGTTTTATTTACCGCGAAACTTCTGAAAAGGAAGAGCTTGCGATTGTAGAACAATTAGCCTCCAACCCGGAATTCCTGAATGAGTACCGCCAATTGGTTAAAACGATTTCTGCTTTGGGCGATGGGTTAACAGAACCCCACCCCACCAGCGTAAACATTGTATTGGAATACTCCGCATCCCTGCACGAAAAGACGGTGCTTTGAT
>Ga0268298_10001520_pt1 | contig 27191 bp, 23 predicted proteins | sample WWTPWeurt_MetaG_FD_194462 | JGI IMG/M metagenome (GOLD analysis project Ga0268298, IMG submission 194462) | Activated sludge microbial communities from WWTP in Nijmegen, Gelderland, Netherland - WWTP Weurt | ecosystem: Engineered > WWTP > Aerobic digester > Activated sludge | place...
CCGTTATGTGCTCGCGGAAACCCTGAAGACGCTGGCGGCCTTCATCCTTGTCCTGGTGCTGATCGTGCTCGGTAGCAATTTCGTCCGCTACCTGGAAAAGGTCGCGGCCGGGAACCTGCCTTCCAGTATCCTCTTCGAGGTGATCGCCATCGAGATGGTGCGGGTGTTGGCGCTCCTGATCCCGGCGGCGGTGTTCTTCAGCGTGCTGCTCAGTCTGGGGCGGATGTATCGCGACAGCGAGATCATGATCATGGAGGGCTGTGGGCTGGGACCCTTGCGGATGTTCCGCTCGGTGCTGGCGGCGGCGCTTCCGGTGGCCCTGCTGGTCGCCTGGCTGGCGGCCGATGTGCTGCCCTGGGGCAATCGCATGATCCAGCTCCTCAAACAGCAGGCCACGGGCACGGTGGCGGCGCTGAACAGCCTCAGTCCGGGGCGCTTCAATGAATCTCCCCGGGGAGACACGGTGGTCTATATCGAGCAGATGGATTTCGAGCAGAAACGGATGCGCAACATTTTTGTGCAGAACCGCGAACAGGGGCGCATCGGGCTGATCTCGGCGCGGACGGGCTATCTCGATGTGGATCCCGCCAGCAACGATGTCTATGTGGTACTGGAGAACGGGCGTCGCTACGAAGGCACCCCGGGGCAGAATGACTACAGGATCGGGAGCTTTCGACGCTATTCGGTGCGTGTCAGCGAGGGGCGCTCCGAACCCCTGCGTCAGCTCCGCAAGGCCCTGCCCACCCGGCAGTTGCTGGCCTCGTCGGACATCCGGGAACAGGCCGAGGCCCAGTATCGTTTGATCCAACCCCTGCTGGTGCTCGCCTTTGCCGTCCTCGCCCTGCCTTTGGCGCGCTCTCAACCGCGACAGGGGATCTTCGGGCGCATGGTGCTCGCCTTCGTGGTCTATTTCCTCTTTCTCAACCTCCAGGGGGTCTCCTTTACCCTCATGGAAGACAAGATCACCCCCGCCTGGTTGGGATTATGGTGGGTGCCGGCCGCGATGTTCCTCCTGGCGGCCATGATGATGCTCCTGCAATCCGGGGTCGGGGGCACCTGGCGCGCCAGGCTTGGAGGGCGGCGGAGGTGAACCGGATCGACCGCTATATCGCTCGCTACGTCATCCTCGGCACCCTGGGGATGCTGGCGGTGCTCATCAGTCTATTCGCCCTGCCGGAACTGGAAAACGAAATCGAGGAGGTGGGCAAGGGGCAATACGGGATCAGCGATGTCTTGCTATACGTGGCCTTGCAGATCCCCAGGTATGCGGCGGAGGTCTTTCCTGTCGCCACCCTGCTGGGCAGTCTTTTCGGCCTGGGAATCCTGGCCAGAAACAGCGAACTCATCGCCATGCGCGCCAGCGGTATCTCGCTGGCGCGGATCGTGGGTTCCACCCTCAAGGGTGGGGTCGTCCTCGCCGCTCTCGCCATGCTGATCAGCGACCTGATCGCCCCGGAGGCGACCAATCTGGCGCAGCAATGGCGATCCGAGGCCCAGTACGGGCAATTGGTGCTCAAGACCAAATACGGCTTCTGGGCCAGGGACGGGAACACCTATGTGAATATCCGCCGCATCCTGCCCGCCGGCCGACTGGGGGATGTCTATCTCTACGAATATGACGCCGAACAACATTTGCGCATGGTGACCCATGCCGGCAGTGCCCGGCTGGAGGACGACAAATGGCTGATCGAGGATGTCTCCCAAAGCGAATTCACGCCGACGGAGGTGCGCAGCCGTCATCTGGACAAGGCCGTCTGGACCTCTTTCTTCGACCCGGTGCTGGTGAAGTTTCTCGTTATCGATCCCATGGCCCTGCCGTCCTGGGGGCTCTACAGGTACATCCTGTTTCTGCGCGATAACGGACAACAGGCCGCCCACTACGAGGTGGCGTTCTGGAACCGGGTCTTCACCCCGATGATCATCTTTGTCATGCTCTTTCTCTCCGTGCCCTTCGTCATGGGCAACCTGCGGGTCGCCGGCGTGGGCCCGCGGATGCTGGCGGGCGCTCTCCTGGGAACCAGCTTTCTGCTGCTCAACCGCGCCTTTGCCGATCTGGCGATCGTTTTCAATCTCGACCCCCTGTTCGCCTCGACCTTTCCCGGCCTGCTCTGTCTGGGCGTGGCCTTGTGGGCGAGCCACAGGGTCTGAGGCGGAGACAGGCTCAGGGGGATCGCACCGGCCTGACCCTGGCCCGGCACGAGTCGCTTGATCCCCAATATCCCGACCGCCGTCCGGTCGAGTATTGTTCTCTAAAGGAGAACAATACTGCTTCAATAAGGCCATTGTTCTCTTTAAAAGAACGAAAAAGGGTCATTTTCAGCCGAGGCCCGGTTCGCTGGCGATGAGCGAATCCTCAGGGTTGCGCTCATGCCAAAAAGCCGGGCTGTGGTGCGAGGGCAGATTCAGCCCGCCGAGCCTCTCCAACCCAAACCGGCGATGGGTCCGCGCCCCTACTTCCGCCAGAAGGCCGGGCTCAGCACCACCAGCAGGGTGAAGATCTCCAAACGCCCGAGCAGCATGGCGATGGTGCAAACCCAGGTCTGGAAATCGGTGAGCACGGCATAGGTGGTGGACGGCCCTACGAGGTTGAGGCCGGGACCCATGTTGTTCAGGGTGGCGACGATAGCGGAGAAGGCGGTGACGATGTCGAGACCGCTGAAAGCCAGCGCCAGGGTCAGGGAGACAATGATGGCCATGTACATGAAACCGAAGGCCAGCACGGCGAAGACGATGTTATTGGGCACGTCCTCGCCGCCAACCTTGATCGGGCGCACCACGTTAGGGTGCATGGAGCGCAGGATCTCGCGGAAGGTCTGCTTGTAGAGGATGATGGCGCGGATCATCTTGATGCCGCCGCCGGTGGAGCCGGCACAGGTGGCGAAGCTGGAGAGAAAGATCATCCACAGCGGGGCGAAGATGGGCCAGAGCGCGTAGTCGGTGCTGGCGAAGCCGGTAGTGGTGGCGATGGAGACCACATTGAAGCTGGAGAACCGCAACGCGGTCCAGAAGTTGTCGTAGGTGCCAGCGTTCCAGATATAGAGGGCGATGACGAGGACGCTGGCGATCAGCACGCCGAGATACCAGCCCACCTCGGGATCCGCCCGGTAGGGGGACAAACTCTTGCCGTGCAGGGCGAGAAAATGGGTGGCGAAGTTCATGCCGGCGAGGTACATGAACACCGTGGTCACGATCTCGATGGGGACCGAGTCGAAGTAGCCAAAGCTGGAATCATGGCTGGAAAACCCGCCCAGACCCATGATGGGACCCAGGTGAATCAGGGCGTCCTGCCAAGTCATGCCGGCCGCCCAGCAAGCCAGAAAACAAGACAGGCTGATGATCCCGTAGACCGCCCAGAGCCCTTTGGCCGTTTCCGCCATGCGTGGGGTGAGCTTGGATTCCTTCATCGGCCCGGGGGATTCGGCCTTGAACATCTGTCGACCGCCAACGCCCAGCAGCGGCAGGATGGCCACCGCCAAGACGATCAAGCCCATGCCGCCGAGCCAGACCAGTTCCCCGCGCCAGAGGTTGATGGAGAAGGGGAGCTGATCGAGCCCGCTGATCACCGTGGCCCCGGTGGTGGTCATGCCGGAGACGGTCTCGAAATAGGCGTCGGTAAAGCTCATGTCGGGCCAGAAAAAGATCATCAGCGGAATAGCGGCGAAGGCCGGCACCCCGGTCCAGGCCAGCACCACCAACAGAAAGCCGTCCTTGATCTGCAGCTCCCGGGCCTTGCCCCGGGCGAGAAACCAGCAGATCCCCGCCGCTCCCAGGGTGATGAGAAGGGCCTCGTCGAAGGCGGATTGGGCGCCATCCTGCAGAAAAAATGAAAATCCGACCGGCACCAGCATGGTGCCGCTGAACATCGCCAGGATGAGTGCAATGGCGCGGAAAACGGCGACGTAACGATACATGAGGGTGCCTGATTCAGTTTTTCCAGAAGGTAAAGTTCATCACCACCAGCAGGGTGAAGATCTCCAGACGGCCGAGCAGCATGGTGAAGCTGCAAAACCAGGTCTGGAGATCGGTGAGCACACCGAAATTGGAGGCCGGTCCCACCGCGCCCAGACCGGGTCCGGTGTTGTTGAGACAGGCGACCACGGCGGAGAAGGCGGTAATGATGTCGAGTTCGGTGGCGCTCAGGATCAGGGTCAGACTGACGATGCTCACCATATAGAGAAAGGCGAAGGCCAACACGGCGAACAGGATCTGGGTGGACAGGGTCTCCCTTCCCAATTTCACCGGATAGACGGCGTTGGGATGGATGGAACGCACGAACTCGCGGAACACCTGCTTGTAAAGGATGATGGCCCGCATCATCTTGATGCCGCCGCCGGTCGAGCCGGAACACACGGCGAAGCTGCCCAGGAACAGCATCCAGAAGGGGACGAAATAAGGCCACTGGGCGTAATCCTGGGTCACCATGCCGAGCGAGGTAGCCACCGAGACGGTATGAAAGGCGGAGTGGCGTAGCGCCTCGAAGAAATCCGGATAGACCCCCTTCAGCCAGATGTACCAGGCGATGAGCAGGCTGCTCGCCCCCAGCACCAGGAGGTAATAAGGCAGCTCTCCATCGAACAGATAGGCGCGCAGGCTCTTCTGCCGCCAGGCAAGAAAATGGGTGGCGAAATTCATGCCCGCCAGCAGGGCGAAAAAGATGGCGATCAACTCGATGGCCAGGGAATCGAAATGGCCGAGGCTGGCGTCCACCGAGGAAAAGCCGCCCAGCGCCAGGGTGCTGAAGGCATGCATGATGGCGTCCAGCCAGGACATGCCGGCGAAGTGGTAGGCAAGCAGACAGGCGAAGGTCAGGGAGGCGTAGACGAACCACAGCCCCTTGGCGGTCTCGGCGATGCGGGGGGTCAGCTTGGAATCCTTCATCGGCCCCGGGGTCTCGGCCTTGAACAACTGCCGACCGCCAATCCCCAACAGGGGCAGGATGGCAACGGCGAGCACGATCACCCCCAGGCCTCCCATCCAGTGGAGCTGATGACGCCAGAAGTTGATGGAGGCCGGTAGGGTATCCAGTCCGGAAAGGACGGTGGCGCCGGTGGCGGTCAGACCCGAGACGGCCTCGAAATAGGCGTCGGTCCATGAAACCTGCGGGAGAAAGACGTAGAGGGGCACCGCTCCCATGGCCGGCAACACCAACCAGACCAGGGCCACCAGCAGAAAACCGTCCCAGGCCTGGAGTTCGCGTTTGACCCTGGAGGTAAGCAGCCAAAGCAGCGCCCCTGACCCCAGGGCGAGCAAAAAGGCCTCGTCATAAGCCTCTTCGGCTCCATCCCGCAGCCCCCAGGAGAGTGCCAGGGGGACGAGCATGGTCAGGCTGAACAGCAGCATGATGAGGGAAAAGACATGCAGGACTGGCGCGAGGCGATTCATGGGTGCGCCGAATCAAAGGCTAAAAGAAGCCGAATCCGACCTGGAACAGGCGTTCGACCTTGGGCACCAGTTTTCTGTTGACCACGAAGATGATGACGTGATCCTCGGGTTCGATGATGGTGTCATGGTGGGCCACCACCACCTTGATATCCTCGCGTTGGAGGGGAGTTGAGCCGTTCCCACCGGGTGGCAGGGGAATCTTGCGCCGGAGGAGGGCGCCGATAGTAGCGCCCCGGGGCAGGTCCAGTTCGTCGATGCGGCGGCCCACTACCTTGGAGGTCTTGCGGTCGCCGTGGGCCACCAGTTCCAAAGCCTCGGCGGCGCCGCGGCGCAGGCTGTGGACCTCGGCGACATCGCCCCGTCGCACATGGGCCAGCAAGGAGCCGATGGAGATCTGGGCCGGTGAGATGGCGATGTCGATGCGATCGGCCTGCACCAGATCGGCGTAGGCATGGCGGTTGATCAGCGCCAGCACATGGCGGGCGCCCATGCGCTTGGCCAGCAGACAGGACATGATGTTGTTCTCGTCGTCATTGGTGAGGGCGAGAAAAAGATCCATGTCCTCGATGTTCTCGCGCTCCAGAAGACCTTCATCCGTGGCGTCGCCTTGGAGCACCAGGGCTTCCTGTAGATGGCTGGCGAGAAACTCGGCGCGGCGCTTGTTGAATTCGATCACCTTCACGCGATATTTGGTCTCGATGGCCATGGCGAGACGAAAACCGATGTTACCGCCTCCGGCGATCATGATGCGCTTGACCGGCTTGTCGCGCTCGTGCAGCTCGGCCATGACGGTGCGGATGTTCTCGGTTGCCGCCAGGCAAAACACCTCGTCGCCGGTCTCAATGAAGGTCCGGCCCTCGGGGATGATGGGCTGATCCTTGCGGTAGATAGCGGCGATGCGCGCATCCACCTTGGGCAGGTGCTTGCGTAGATCCCCCAGGGGTTTTCCCACCATGGGACTGCCCTGGGAGGCGCGCACCGCCACCAGACTCACCAGGCCGTCGGCGAATTCGAGCACCTGCAGCGCCTCGGGGAATTCGATCAGCTTGGCGATGTAGTCGGTGACGATCTGTTCCGGGCAGATACTGAAGTCGACGGCGAAGTTGTTCTCGTCGAGCAACTGGGGAAATTCGGCGTAATCCTGTGCCCGCAGTCTGGCGATACGGGTCGGCACATTGAACAGAGAGGCGGCGATACGGCAGGCGCAGAGATTGGTCTGGTCGCTCTGGGTGACGGCGATCAGGAGTTCGGCGTCCTCCGCTCCCGCCTGGCGCAGCACCGAGGGCGAGGAGGCGTTGCCGACCACGGTGCGCAGGTCCAGGCGATCCTGCAAGGCCGCCAGGCGATCCATGTCCGTGTCGACCACGGTGATGTCATTGGCTTCGGAGACGAGGTTTTCTGCAACGGAACTGCCGACCTGGCCGGCACCAAGGATGACGATTTTCACAGGCTATCCAGAGGTGATTTTTATGGAAATTTTACATCCAAAAGCGAGGACGGAAGTAGGGCCATTTGGGCTCTTGCCGCCCGGGCAGGCACTCGGGAAGGGATCAATGGAGGCCTGGGCGGGAGGCCACCCGTCTACAGCAAGGCAAGGTACGCAATGCCTACCTTGCCTTTGGATGTACCCATTTTTGATTCGCGAATTCTAGGATGCTATGCCTGCCTATCATCCTACGCGGCTTCAGCTTATCGAAATTGAAACCTCGATTATCCGGGAAGTTGAAGCCTCGTATTTAGGTGGCGTTTCTTGCAACCCAAGCTGCGCCACTGATCAAGCTCGGGCGCCGACCCCAAATCCGCCGCTGGGAATACAGACCGATCAGGAAGCGGCCTTGATGCTCGGGGTTGTTCCGGGCATCGGCTGGAAAAGGCTATTTTTTGTTCTGTTTTGAAGAACAATGGCTTTATGTGGAATTCATTGTTCTATTTTAGAGAACAAAAAATCGGGCCACAGAGCCCGTGCCCGGGAGTGATGCGGGCTGAAGGCGTCGTCTTGTCGTCGCTCGTGCCGCAAGAAGGGTCAGCGCCAGAGGCGTGGACGAGAATACGCGGCCCATCCTGGGGCAACCGCCAGAAAAACTGGAGGCAGAGGCCGGGCCGTTCCTACAGAAACCGCCTCAGTGAACGGCGAATTCCCCTCGCCCGGCTGGTGCGGGAGCCATTCCTGTTGCTTCACAAGCGCTGGGTTTTCAGGCGACAAAAGCTTCCAAACCCGACAACCGCAATCGATGATCCGCCAACGGAGCCTTGCGGGGTGCCTTGTCGGCCACCGCCTGGGCAATAGCCCGGATATGAGCCGGCGTGGTGCCGCAGCAACCGCCGACGATGTTGAGAAAACCGGCCTCGGCCCATTCGGCGATCTCCCCCGCCATCACCTCCGGGGTCAGATCATAGCCCCCCATATCGTTGGGCAGCCCGGCGTTGGGGTGGGCGGAAACGGCAAATTCGCTTACCCGACTCAACTCCTCCAGGTATTGACGTAACTCGAAGGGCCCCAGGGCGCAGTTGAGCCCGAAGCTGAGGGGCCGGGCATGGCACAAACTGGTATAGAAGGCCTCCACCGTCTGCCCGGTGAGGGTGCGGCCCGATTGGTCGGTGATGGTGCCCGAGATCATCAGCGGCAGGTGTACTCCATCCTCCTCGAACACTTGTCCGCAGGCAAACACCGCCGCCTTGGCGTTCAGGGTGTCGAAGATGGTCTCGATCAGGAGCGTATGCACTCCACCGGCGATCAGCCCGCGGGCCACCTCGGCATAAGTTGCCACCAACCGGACGAAGTCGATATTGCGATAGGCCGGGTCCTTGACATCCGGGGAAATGGACGCGGTGCGATTGGTAGGTCCCAACACCCCGGCGACGAACCTGGGCTTGTCCGGCGTCTTGCGGCTATAGCCATCGGCGCAGTCCCGTGCCAGCTCGGCGGCTGCCCGGTTGAGTTCAAACACCAGGGACTCCATACCATAATCCGCCATGGAGACCGCGTTGGCGTTGAAGCTGTTGGTCTCCAGAATATCCGCCCCCGCCTCCAGATAGGCCTCGTGGATGCCCCGGATGACCTCGGGCTGAGTCAGCACCAGGAGGTCGTTGTTGCCTTTAAGATCCTGGGGCCAGTCGCGGAAACGCTCGCCCCGGTAATCGGCCTCGCTCAAACGGTAACCCTGGATCATGGTCCCCATGGCGCCGTCCAGGATCAGGATGCGCCGGGTCATAAGGGCGCGGAGAGACGCGGACAAATCGGAAGCTGGCTCGATAGGCATGGGACAAGGGCTCGGTGGATCGGAACAAGGGCCGAGATTATACGCAGCAACAAGCGTCAGCCGACATCCCGATGCTGATCGCCCTTGAGTGCGCGGTGCCGCTCAGCCTACAACAGTGTTGCCCAACCGCCGACCGAAGCTCCGAAGCCAAGGCGAAATGCTATGAGAACGAATTATTTTGAGAGACATGAAGGGCTTCCAAGCACGCCATCCCACCCTCTTCAGCCCCGAAAGCCATCGCCCCCGGCACACAGATTCTGGAGTGAACAAGATCCCGCCCAGTGCCCGGCGGGGAGCGCCTTATGGGGAAGCATTGACCGGAGGGTTGATGGTCGGTGCTTGGCCGGGGCTGCCCTCGACGATTTTCCCCTCGGGTTTTTTCTCGGCCTCTTTTGTCTTGGCTTGTGCCGCGCGGACACGCTCTTTGCGGTCGTTCGCCATTTTTTCCGCTTCGGCCTTGAGACGGCTTTCCCGTTCCTCAGCGGCCTTGACGGCGGCTTCCGTGGGAGCGGCGGGTAGGGAGATCTCCTGCTGGGCCCCTTGCTGGACCTTCTGCGGCGCCCGGTCGCTGTAAACGACCATCCCTTGATCATCGACAAAGCGATAGACCTTGGGGTCGGCGTAACTGGTAGCGATAACAAAGATCGCTCCGAGGCAGAAAAGCTGGATCTTCATCGGTTCAATCGTCCCTTGTTGCTGTGGCCGCGAAAATAATGCCTTAAAGATATCACTTCTGGCCAGACTCACCGGAAAAGCGTGCACAAAATTGGATGCGAGTTGGTGATAGAACTCGGGAGACGCACGCCGGGGGTGCATCGGGCCGGAAGAAAAAGCCTGCCGCACCCCAAAATATCATTGGCGCGCTTTTTGCGTAAATATAAGCGAGTTGTGGGGTATTGCGATCCTTACAGCTCACCACCCTCTCCATCATAGGGGAAACCTCTGTTATCCCGACCCTCAGGTCGGGATTTTTTTATCTGTAAGCTATTGAGATATTTCAATGCTGGGGGGGGATGAAATCGGGTTTTCTATATAGCGACATCCAAGCAGAGGAGAGTGGATGTCATCATTTGTACTCCTCCCTTGTAGCGGTTACAGGCTCTTGTACCCCAAGAGCCTGTTTTTTTATTACCGGGGTGAATGGAGGAGGTTTGCTCAGAGTGCCCAGGGTCTCGACTTAATGCTTTTTGCCCAGCCCAAGATAGCTGTCGACAACGCGGCCATCCCGGGCGAGATCGGCGCTCGGGCCATCCAAGACGATGACCCCGGTCTCCAGCACATAGCCGTAGTCGGTCACCTTCAGGGCGGCATGGGCGTTCTGTTCCACCAGCAACATGGAGACACCGGTCTGTTTGAGTCTGGTGATCACCTGGAAGATCTCGCGCACGACCAGGGGAGCGAGTCCGAGGCTGGGTTCATCGAGCATCAGGAGTTTCGGCTTGGCCATAAGGGCGCGCCCCAGGGCCAGCATCTGGCGTTCGCCGCCGGAGAGGGTGCCGGCGGGCTGGGTACGGCGTTCTTCGAGCCGGGGGAAAATGGTGAACACCTCCCGCATGGTGGTGGCGTAATCCCGATCACCGTTGCGGTAGCGGGCGAAGGCCCCGAGCAGCAGATTATCTTCCACGCTCATATCGGCAAAGAGTTCCCGGCTTTCGGGCACCAGCCCCATGCCTAATTCCACCATGCGTTCCGCCGTGCGGTAAGGTTGAGGTCGTCCGTAAAACACCACCTCGCCCTGGGCGGGAAGCAGACCCATGATGGCCGCCAGCAGGGTGGTCTTGCCAGCGCCGTTGGCGCCGATGACGGTCACCGCCTCGCCGGCCCGTACCTGGAGATTGACACCGTGCACGGCCTCGACCTTGTCGTAGCTCACGCTGAGGTGACGGACTTCGAGAATGAGCGGCGGCGTCATTCCACCCCTCCGAGATAGGCCTCTAGCACTCGGGGATCGTTTTGGATGACCTCTGGGAGCCCTTCGGCAATCTTTTCGCCGAACTCCATCACCAGAATGCGATCCGCCAGGTTCATGACGAAGTCCATGTCATGTTCCACCAGGAGAATACCCAGACCCTCGGTGCGCAGCCCCTTGAGCAGTTCCGCCAGACTCTGTTTTTCCATGTGGCGCAGCCCGGCCGCCGGTTCGTCCAACAACAGCAGACAGGGCGCGGCACAGAGGGAGCGGGCGATCTCCATGATGCGTTGCTGGCCCAAGGCCAGGCTGCCCGCATCAAGATCAGCCAAGGCGCCCAAACCCACCCGCTCCAACTGACGCCTGGCCTCTCCCAGCAGTTGTCCCTCCTCCCGGCGTTCCAGGTGCAGGCTGGCCGCCAGGACGCCTTTGCGACCACGCAAGTGGGCGCCGATGGCGACGTTTTCCAGCACGCTCATGCTCGGCAGCAGATGGGCATGTTGGAAGGTGCGGCTCAGGCCCCGCCCGGCGATCTCCCGGGCCTCCAGGAGATCGATGCGTTCGCCCAGAAAGTCCACCCGCCCCGAGGTGAGGGGGAGGACGCCGGAGATGAGGTTGAACAGGGTGCTCTTCCCCGCGCCGTTGGGACCGATCAGGGCCAGGATCTCGCCGGCGCGCAATTCGAGATCGATATCCTTGCAGGCGACCAGCCCGCCGAAGGTCTTGGTAACGCCCCGCAACGACAGCAACGGACTACCGGGAGGCGGCAGGGGGCGCTGGGGCAGAGGTTGGCCGACGGCATCGAGACCCCGATGGCGCGGCGGTAGAGGCCACCAGCGGCGCAGGCTGGGCCAGATCCCGGATCTGGCATGCTGCAGCACCATCACCATCATGATGCCAAAGACGATGATCTCGAAATTGCCACTCTGCCCCAGAATTTTCGGCAGCCAGTCCTGCAACCACTGCTTGAGCACGGTGATGACGCCGGCGCCGACCACCGCTCCCCAGACATGGCCTATCCCACCGACGACGGCCATGAACAAATATTCGATGCCGATGTGGAGCCCGAAGGGGGTGGGATTGACGAAGCGTTGCATGTGGGCATAGATCCAGCCGGAAAGTCCGGCCAGGAGGGCGGCGAGGACAAAAACGATGATTTTCGAGCGGCCTGTATTCACTCCCATGCTCTCGGCCATGAGACTTCCACCCTTGAGGGCACGGATGGCCCGGCCTTCCCGGGAATTGAGCAGATTCTGGGTGGCGGCCATGGCGGCCAGGAGCAGCGGCCAGATCAGATAATGGATCTGACCGCTGGTGCTGAGGCGCCAACCGAAGAGACTCATGGGGGGGATGCCGGGCAGACCGGTGTGGCCACCGAGGAAGTCGAGATTGCCGAACAGATAATAGAGAGCGAGACCCCAGGCGATGGTCCCCATGGGGAGATAATGCCCGGAGAGACGCAGGGTGATGAGCCCCAGGCCGAGCGCGACGACGCCGGTGAGCAGCAAGCCCAGCGGCAAGGTCGCCCAAGGCGAGACATCGAAGGCGGTGGTGAGATAGGCGGTGGTGTAGGAACCCAAGCCGACGAAGGCCGCCTGTCCGAAGGAAGTCAGCCCCCCCACGCCGGTCAACACCACCAGACCCAGGGCCACCATGGCGGAGAGCCCGATGTAATTGAGCAGGGTGAGATGGAACTCCCCCAGAAAGAGTGGGCAGAGGGCGATGAGGAGCACGAAGACGATCAGGGGAAGTTTCGCCCTCACTCCTGGTCCTCCGTGTGATGGGATCTGAGGGATCGCCACAACAACACCGGGATGATGAGGGTGAAGACGATGACCTCTTTGAAGGCACTGGCCCAGAAGGAAGCAAAGGACTCCAGCAGACCGACGATGATGGCCCCGGCCGCGGCGAGCGGATAGTTCACCATGCCGCCAACGATGGCCCCGACAAAGCCCTTGAGTCCGATCAGGAAGCCGGTGTCATAGTAGATGGTGGTGATCGGAGCCACCAAGACCCCCGAGAAGGCGCCGATCAGGGAGGCGAGGGCAAAGGCCAGTTTGCCGGCCGAGGTCGGGGCGATCCCCAGCAGACGGGCGCCGGTGCGGTTCATGGCCGTGGCGCGAAGCGCCTTACCATAGATATTGCCGTGAAAAAATCGCTCCAGGGCGAGGATGAGCCCCAGGCTGCAGATCATGACCCATAGGCTCTGGCTGGTCAGATAGAGCAGACCGAGATTGAACACCGCGTCGGTAAAGGCCGGGGTACGGGAGCCTTCGGGCCCGAAGAGAAAGAGTCCCAGGCCGACGAGGACAAAATGCACCGCCACGGCCACCACCAGCAACACCAGTACCGAGGACTCGGCCAGGGGGAGAAAGGCCAGGCGATAGAGCATCGGTCCCATGGGAACCACGATGGCCAGGGTGAGCAGGATATGCATCGGCATGGGCATGATGGCGACCGGGACGAAGTGCACCAGGGCGACGATACCCAGCGGCAGGAACAGGTTCCACAGCAGGGAACGGAGGATATGCCGACGCTCCCCCCATCGCAGGGCGAAAAACAGATCCACCAGGGTGACCAGACATCCCATCGCCAGCAAGAGCCAGATGGTTCCCGGCGCCTTGCCGGCCTGTAGGCTCGCCATGGTCAGGGCGCCATAGGCGACGAATTCCCCTTGAGGGATAAAGATGACCCGCGTCACCGTGAACACCAGCACCAGGGCGAGGGCGAGCAGGGCGTAGACGGCACCGTTCACGATACCGTCCTGGGAGAGCAGGAGCGCGATCTGGAGATCCATGGAAAATGGTTACGGGGACTCACGCCCCCGTCACATACAGGGTTGTTGCCGATCCGGATGTGGTGTTACTTCTGCAACACCCAAGCGCCGTCGACGATCTTGACCATGACCCGGGAACGCTCATCCAGGCCCAAATGATCGGTCGGACTCATAGTGAACACCCCATGGACAGCGACCAGATCCTTGATCCCCTCCAGGGCGTCCCGCAGGGCGGCGCGGAATTCCTTGGTACCGGGCTTGGCCTTCTCCATGGCGACCGGAATGGCGCGGTGCAACATCAGATTGGCGTCCCAGGCATGACCGGCGAAGGTGGAGACATTACCAGCCCCATAGGCGGCTTGGTATTTCGTCACGAAGTCCATGGCGATGGGCTTGATGGGATTGCTGTCCGGGAGTTGGCTGGCGACCAGGATCGGCCCCGCCGGCAGCAGGGTCCCTTCCACATCCTTGCCGCCGACCCGCAGGAAGTCCTGATTGGCCACCCCGTGGGTCTGGTAAATCTTGCCCTTGAAGCCTTTTTCCACCAGGGTCTTCTGAGGTAACGCGGCTGGGGTCCCGGAGCCGGCGATCATGGCGGCATCCGGATTGGCGGCCATGATCTTCAACACCTGACCGGTGACCGAGGTATCGTTGCGGGAATAGCGCTCATTGGCCACCACCTGAAGGCCGTTTTTCTCGGCCAGGGGTTGCACCGCGCTCCACCAACCCTCGCCGTAGGCGTCATTGAAGCTGATGAAGCCGATGGTCTTTACCCCGTTGGCGACCATGTGCGCGATGATGGCGGTGGCCATGTGGCTGTCGTTCTGGGGTGTCTTGAACACCCAACGCCGCTTCTCGTCCATCGGCGAGACGATCTTGGCGCCGGCCGCCATGGCGATCATCGGGGTTTCGGCTTCGGCGACCACGTCCACCATGGCCAGGGAATTGGGTGTCACGGTGGAGCCGATGATCACGTCCACCTTGTCTTCATTGATAAGTTTATGGGTGTTTTTCACCGCCGTGGAGGGGTCCGTGGCGTCGTCGAGCACGATGAAGTTGACCTTTTCCGTCCCGATCCGGGTCGGCAGCAGGGCAAAAGTGTTCTTCTCCGGCATCCCCAGGGAGGCGGCGGGTCCGGTGGCGGAGAGGGTAACGCCCACATTGATGTCGGCAAGGGTAGCGGAACAACTAAGCGTCGCAAGAATTCCCAACAGAATGGATTTCAGCTTCATGGTTGGTCCCTATTGATCTTGGTTATGGTTTGGGTGAGTGGAAGGCTCGGAACGGCCCGCAATCTAACACAGGCGTGATCCTTCGCCCAGATTTTGCCCGGATTTTCCTAATGGATGGACAGCAGAGAGTGGCGGTGGCGACGGATGCCTCGCTCAACGCCGCAAGCCTCCCTCTGAATGTATATGGCTTGGCGGCTGTGAGCGGGCAGACCGGAAGGCTCACCAAGGGGATGGCGGATGGTTCCAACCCGCTCTTTGTCGTCCTCACCACCGGCTGGATAGTGCGGCGCGTCGCCGGGAGGGCGGCCTTGGCCGACCCTCTCCTTCTGGTTCGTTTCTAATCGCTCAGGGAGGCCATCTCTTGGCCATCGTCATGGAAGATCGTGATGGTTATCCAACCGGCCCCGTTGTTTCATCAGCAACATGATCCTTTTGGTCAGGATCAGCTCCATGGCATAGGTCATCTTTGAACCCGGAATGATCATGGTATTGAAACCGGTAATAAAAGAACCTTCGATCAGCCCCTTGAGATGGAGTTTGTATTGCACCGTGGGCCTGGCCTTGACGAAATGGATGAGTACCAGGCTCTGATCGGCGGTAGGGATGTCCCGCACCATGAAGGGATTCGAGGTATCCACCAGGGGGATGCGTTGGAAGTTGATATGGGTGTGTTCGAACTGGGGCACGATGTAATGCATGTAGTCCCACATGCGTCGATAAATGGTATCCATGACCGTCTCGGACTTGTATCCGCGTTCCTTGGTATCACGATTGATTTTCTGAATCCATTCCAGATTGATCGTCGGCGCGACACCGATGAGCAGATCGACCTCCGCCGCCAGGTTGTATTCCTTGGTGATGACGCCGCCGTGCAGCCCTTCGTAAAAGAGGAGATCGGTATCCGGCGATACCTGCTCCCAGGGGGTGAAGGTGCCCGGGGGATGACCGTATTTGGCGGCCTCCTCCTCGTCGTGGATGTAATGACGAGACAAGCCTCGACCGCTTTCGCCGTAGCTGCGGAAGAGTTCGAACTGCTTGTCGAACAGATTGCCTTCGGGGCCGAAGTGGCTGAGGTTGCGACCCTCCTTTTTCGCTTTTTCCAGCTCGAGTCTCATTTCTTTGCGGTCATAGCGATGGAAGCAATCGCCTTCGATAACGGCGGCCTTGGCGCCGACCCACTGGAAGATATGCTCGAGCGCATTCTTGACCGTGGTGGTGCCGGCGCCGGAAGAGCCGGTGACGGCGATGATGGGGTGTTTGCGGGACATGGGATGTGTTCCTCCGAAAAGGCATGGAAGAATGAGTGGTAGGGAAGGTGCGGACTCCTGGGATCTGTGCTGAGGAGTGAATGGGCGGCAATAAAGGAAGGCTAGAAGCAGACCCGATGGGTGCGCGATCTCGATTCCCGCAAGCAAGATAGGACTTCTCCAGGGTTGAGGTCAAGCGGTAGACCCTATCGGAGGCCGGGCACCATCGGGTTGCAGCAAAAGGTGCAGCAACGGCTTCCGCCATAAGCCGGGCCATTCTCAGCGGGCCCCCCTTCCTGGCTTCCTTGGGTCCGGATGTTGTTTTTACTTGCGCCGATATCCGCTCTAATCCAACTGAGCGGATTTGGCCCTCTGATCGCGCTCACTTCTGGATTCGTCTAGAGGCTACCCCCGAAAATCTGCACTACACGAGGGTGGCGACTTGGGCCTGTGTAACGGTGATCCTGGGCGGTGGCTGAGGTAACTCGCCAATCAGATTGGAGGTTGCACGCATGCCTCTCATGTCGGAGGAAGACGCCGGGGTTGCTTGGGGTCATAGGCCGGTTCGAGAAGAGGCAGCTCATCGGCCAGCAAGGTTTCCTTCTCCAACAGCCGTTTGGCCGTCTCATCCAGTTGCCGTCGGTAGGTATTGAGGATATCCATCGCCCGTAGCCTGGCCTGTTCGGTCAGTTGGCGCACCGCGCAGTCGATCTCCCGGGCGGTCTCCTCGCTGTAGTGGCGCTCGCTGTATTCCTGGCCGTTGGTGCCGAGGAAGGAGCGGCGTTGGGATTCGTAGGTCATCTGCCCGAGTTTTTCGGACATACCGAAGCGGGTCACCATGCTGCGGGCGATGTCGGTGGCCCGGTCGAGATCGTCCGAAGCGCCGGTGGAGATCTCGCCGAACACCAGCATCTCCGCCGCCCGGCCACCGAAAAGCACCGCCATCTTGTACTCCAGTTCTTCCCGGGTCATGAGGAAACGGTCCTCGGTCGGTCGCTGGATGGTATAGCCCAAAGCGCCGATGCCCCGGGGAATGATGGAAACCTTATGCACCCGATCGCTCCCGGGCAGGGCATTGGCCACCAGGGCATGACCCAGCTCGTGGTAGGCGACCACGGTGCGCTCATGGGGATTGAGCAGCCGATTGCGCTTCTCCAAACCGGCGATGATGCGTTCGATGGCGCCGTTGAAGTCTTCCATGGTGACCGCCTCGCCACCCCGGCGGGTCGCCAGCAAGGCCGCCTCGTTGACCAGATTGGCGAGATCGGCGCCGGAAAACCCGGGCGTGAGGGCGGCGATCTGCTCTGGTTTGACATCCCCGGCCAGGCGCACCTTCTTGAGATGGACCTGGAGTATGGCGATACGCCCCAGCTTATCCGGTCGGTCGACCAACACCTGGCGGTCGAAACGACCGGCCCGTAGCAAGGCCGGGTCGAGGATCTCCGGTCGGTTGGTGGCACCGAGCAGGACGATGCCGGACTGGGGATCGAAGCCGTCGAGTTCGGTCAGCAACTGATTGAGGGTCTGCTCTTTCTCGTCGTGCCCGCCCATGGGACCGATGCTGCGGGCGCGGCCCAGGGCATCCAGTTCGTCGATGAAGATGATGCAGGGCGCCGCCTTGCGCGCCTGTTCGAAGAGATCCCGCACCCTGGCGGCCCCGACGCCGACGAACATTTCCACGAACTCGGCTCCGCTGATGGAAAAAAAGGCTACCCCGGCCTCGCCGGCCACGGCCCGGGCGAGCAGGGTCTTGCCGGTTCCCGGCGGTCCTACCAGCAAAACCCCTTTCGGTACCCGGGCGCCGAGGCGACCATACTGCTGGGGGTCCTTGAGGAAGGAGACGATCTCCTTGAGTTCCTCCTTGGCCTCGTCGACCCCGGCCACGTCATCGAAACTCACCTTGGTGTCGGTCTCCACATAGACCTTGGCCTTGCTTTTACCCACCGACATCAGACCGCCGAAGCCCTGTTTCTCCGCCACCTTGCGGAAGACGAACATCCAGATGCCGAAGAAGAACAACACCGGCACCACCCAGGAGAGGAGATCACGCAGAAAGGTGCTCTCGACGACGCCGGTGAACTGCACCCCTTGTTGGGTGAGTATCTGCGCCAGCTCGGGTTCCACCCGGTTGGTGACGAAATAGCGGCGGCCATCGTCGATCGTGGACTTGAATTTGCCTTCGAGGCGGTTGTGCAACACCCGCACCTCCTCGATCTGCCCCTCTTTCAACAAGGTCTCAAACCGGCTGTAGGGGATCACCTCCACCTGCTGATAGGTAGACCAGACATCGTGCAGCAGGATAATCCCGAACAGGGCGAGAGCCAGATACCAGATATTGAATTGTGTCTTCTTGTCCATGGCGCGCTTCTCTTACAACCAGATGATTACCCCGGGAAATGGGGTAGCCCCGGGGCCACTACAAGAGCCGCTTCGGCAGTGGTCCGAGCTTCTACAGCTATCCGGGCCTCGGCGGGAAATGGCCGTTTTTCGTTCTTCTTTCAAGAACAATAACCCTATAGAGCCAGAATTGTTCTCTATAGGAGAACAAAAAACCGGACCTAAACGCCCAGGCCCGGAGCGGCCTATCGTTCTCAGTGCCGCAATGACTGGTGTTTCGGTGCCGCTCTCTCAACGGGCAAGCGGGGAAAACGGATCAGAAATCGGTGACATTAGCCGAAATTGATGACGCTGAGCGTCTTTTCCAGGATGCCGATCTCCACGGCTACGGCGGTGGGTCGGTTCAATTCCAGGGGGAAGTCATGGGCCTTGAACCAGCCAAAAGCAGAATGCTCGAGACCGAGCGAGGGTTCCAGCTCGGTCTTGGTCAGCATCAGAAAATAGTGAAACTCCCTCAAGCCGTTGACATAGCCCAGGGGAGAGATGTCGGCCTCGCCCAGCGTATGGATCTCCTGTTGACAGGGGGTAAAGCCGGTCTCCTCCCGCAACTCGCGCAATACGGCCTGCTCGGGAGATTCCCCGGGGTTGATATGGCCGCCGAAGAAGTTCCAGGTCCCGGCCTTGTGCACCCAGGCCCCGCGCTTACCCAGCAGAAAGGTGCCGGTTCCCAGGCAATAAATCACCATCCAGGCGCCCGGTTCCCTATTCATTGCCGTCTCTCCGGGCCGCCGACGGCGGAGTGATCCCCAGCCAGGCGCACCACTGCCGGAACAGCCCGGCCTCCAGAGCGGCGACGCTCGATCTCGGATCCAGGCTCAGCGGCGAATCCACCCGGCCTTCGAGGTCGAGGCAATGACCGCCAGCCTGCTGCAGGATCAGCCTCCCGGCCGCATAGTCCCAGAGGTTATGCCGCCCATGGAGATAGAGATGAACCCTCCCGGCGGCCAGCCAGCAGAAATCCAGCGCCACCGAACCCAGGCTGCGCTGAGAGGCGTAGGGTGGCGTGGCGGCCAGACGGGACGCCAGTGCCGGCGGCAGTCGCTTGAAATCCACCAGGGCGATACTCTGTCCCAGGCTGAGGACCTGAGGGCCGCGGCCCAGAGGCTGTCCATTGAGCCAGGCCCCTTCACCCAGGCGGGCATCGAAACACTCGTCCCGGTTGGGATCATAGACCAGGCCGTAGAGCACTTGTCCGTTGCGAATGAGCGCGAGGGAGACGCAGAAGTAAGGGAGACCGTTGACATAGTTGCTGGTGCCGTCCAAAGGATCCAGGACCCAGAGATCCTGGTCCACGCTCTCCAGGGCCCGGAGCTGCTCCTCAGGGGACATCTCTTCGCTGAGAAAAGCGGTATCCGGATAGAGATGACCCAATTCGGTCCGTATCCGGGAATTCATGGCGAAATCCGCCGCGGTCACCAGACTACCATCCGCCTTGTAGCCGATCCCGGAGGCGACGAACCGCCCCAGCAGCTCCTCCCTGGCGGCGAGCCTGAGGCTGGTCCGCAGGCTGGAAATATCGATGCTGGTCACGGCGGCTTCCCTCGAATCAAGGCGTTGGATCTGGGGCAACGGAAGTGGATGACATTTTCTTCCTCTGGTGCCAATATCAAAACCCCCGAATACACTAGGCTATCAAACGGAAAAGAGGAGGATATATGACAGCAAGAAGCAGCACCCCTTCCCGTCTTCTGGGTGTGGTATTAGGCCTTGGGAGCCTTGCCATGTTGGCTCTATCCGGCTTCGTTGCGGCGGAAGAGGCCGGTGGAGCCTGTAAGGGCCTGGCCAAGGACGCTTGCGACAAGGCGCCCAATTGTTCCTGGGTCTCTGGCTATACCACCAAGGCCGGTAAGACCGTAGAGGCTCTCTGTCGGAACAAGGCGACCGCCAAGGAGGCGGCGGCTGAAGGGAAGAAACCGGCGACCGCCGAGGCGACTCCCGCCCCCAAGGCCACTCCGGCTCCCGCGGCCCCGACGACAGCGACAACCTCCAAGGCCCCGACCACGGCCCCGGCTACAGCCGCGCCAACCCCGGCACCCAAGGCGGCGGCCCCCGCCGCGACACCTCCGGCTTCTAAGTCAACGCCGGCGGCCTCGGGCAAAGACAGTGGTGGGAAAACCTGAGTTTTTCCTGAGGTGAGCCCCTAGGTTACAAGTCTGACTGACGGCCACGAGGCTTTGAACCCTCGATCGGCGCCGAGGATCGGCGTGATCGGGGGTTTTTTATGGTCTTTTTCCGGCCCTGGGCTTAACAGGTACTATAAGAAAAATATTCACAATCATTGAATTATTTCGCGTATTTCTTATTTTCAAGGCTATCTCCCCCCTGCTCCTGGCCCATCTGTTCCGGCCAAACGAGGTCACGGAAGAAAACGCCGAAACCCTGTGTAAGGAATCGGCAAGTACACCGACCAATCTGTGGACGATGCTGCATCGTGCCCACTTGGGGCACCGAGGCTGTCTCGACAAGAACCGGGTGCTGTGATGATCGCCCGCAGGTGAACAGAAGATATTGACCTGCGAAGAGGCGACCCCTTGGCCTTCAGAATACCTGAGCCGATCTCTCCGCCGGGCCTCGGCTGAGCGGAGCGAACAGGACACCGGTTCTCCCGAGACCATCGTCATGTACCGCCCGAATTGGGCAACAACACATGATTTCCGTTGGGAGCAACCAAATGAACACTATCAAAACCACCCTCTCTCTAGCGTTGGCGGCGGTAATCGGTGCCGCCGGGATTGCGCACGCCTCGTACGACTCATTTTACCCCGCTGATATTGGTGGCGCGGTCTACACCATGACCAATGCCGTCGACGGGAATGCCATCAAGGTCTATCGGCGTGCCTCGGATGGAACCCTGACCTCTTCGACCACTTATCCCACCGGTGGCCTTGGCTTGGGTGTGGGGCTGGGGAACCAGGGGGGATTGGTTCTCAGCGACAATGAACGCTGGTTGTTCGTGGTGAACGCTGGGAGTGACGAGCTGACCCTATTTCAAGTCGGTCAGAGGGGGTTAAAGAACATCCAGACCCTGTATTCCGAGGGAGATCGTCCAGTCAGCGTGACCAGCAAAGACGACTTGGTCTATGTACTCAACGCCGGGAGCGACAGCATCGCTGGATTTCGGATGAACCATCGAGAGGGAAAACTTGAGCCCATTCCATTCTCCATCCGACCCCTGAGCGGAAGCGGCACGGCACCGGCGCAGATCCAGTTCAGCCCGGATGGGCGTGATTTGGTCATTACCGAGAAGGCCACCAATAGACTGGTGGTCTACGAGGTGGATCGGGACGGTGTCCCCGAAGAAACCCCGGAGATCGTCGACTCCGTGGGTGAGACGCCGTTCGGTTTCAGTTTTGGCAAACACCGCAATCTCTTCGTCAGTGAAGCGGCCGCTGGTATGCCGAATGCCAGCTCCCTGTCCTCCTACCATCTAACCCGCAACGGCGAACTCGAACTCATAGAGGGAGCGGTGCCTACGGGGTTGACCGCCGCTTGCTGGATCCTGATCACCCCGGATGGGCGATACCTCTACGCCACCAATGCTGGCAGCAGCGCCATCAGTGGCTATAGGATCGACCGACACGGCGGTTTGACGCCATTGAACGAGGACGGTGTCACTGCTTCCACGGGAGCGGGTAGCGCCCCTATCGATATGGCTCTCAGCAACGATGGCCGTTTTTTGTACGCGCTGAGCACTCGCAACCAGAGTATCAGCGAGTTTCTTATCGACGAAAACGGCGGCCTGATTCCCATAGGTAGGCTGAACGATGTCCCGGCGTCCGCCAACGGTCTGGCGGCGCGCTAACCGTGCTGGAGAGGGGGGATCCAAATCCATCAAGGTCGGATCCCCTCGCCAACAGCCGCTTATCCTGGCGAGAGCCACCTTCCGCCTCTGGTGGCGATGAAATAGCCTTGGACAAGGGCGGGGAAATGCCCTCGAAAAAAATGTGTAAGGAATCGACGATTACCCCGACTAATCCCTAGACGATGTGGGCATCCGTCGGGTCTCGGCGGAGCGGAGACGTCAGGCTAAACACCCGGTCCTCCCGCGACCATCGTCACCAACCGCTCGTTACGAGCCAATGCGCCAATATTGACTGATCGACTGTGGAGAATTGCTATGAAACTGACCAAAACCGTCCTTTCTTCCCTGGCCCTGACCGCCGTCATGGGGACCGCGGGTGTCGTTCAGGCCGCTGAAAACCCGTTCGCCCTGCGGGATCTGAACGCCGGCTTGAGGCTGGCCGCCGCCGAAGATGGCGCGGCGGCGGGACAGGCCAAGGATAGCAAATGTGGCGGCGCCAAGGAGACAGAGTCCAAAGCCGCGGCAGGCAAATGCGGCGGCGCCACGGGCAAAACGTCCGAGGGCAAATGCGGTGGCAAGGCCATGGAGTCCAAGACCACGGAAGGGAAATGCGGCGGTAGCAAGTAACCAAGCTTGGGGAGCGACCTGGCCGTCCACCCTAGGACAGGAGGTCGCTTGCGGCCCGAGGCGGGACCTGTTCCCGGCCTCGGGAGCCTCGTTCCCTGCCGAAGCGACTTCGGCCAGCGTCGACATCAGACGCGGTATTGCCTTTGGAGAACAGCATGATCAACAGCCTGAACCGCCTTATCTTTTCCCTCTTCGCCGGGCTCGACCGCCTCGGCGCCTGGATCGCCCCGCTGGGATTACGTTTCTTGCTGGCCTATGAATTCTGGGAAGCCGGCGTGGAAAAATGGCGTGGGGTCAACTGGTTCGCCGAGATCCAGGACCAGTTTCCCTTCCCCTTCAATCTGATCCCCGTGGAGATCAGTTGGCCGATCGCCACCTGGACCGAGTTGCTCGGGCCGATCGCCCTGGTGCTGGGATTGGGTACCCGTTTCGCCAGCCTTTCGCTCGGCATCCTCACCATCGTCGCCTGGACCAGCGTGCACGCGGCCAATGGATACAACGTCTGCGACAACGGCTTCAAGCTGCCGCTGATCTATATCCTGATGTTGCTGCCACTGTTGCTCTCCGGCCCGGGGAAATTGAGCCTCGATCACTGGATCGCCGCCAGGTTTCCCAGGTCATAAAGAAGTCCGCGATCGTTACTCTGAGGAGACTCTGCCATGCTGATCCGTAAACCCGATCCCATCACAGCCGCCGAGATCACCGACCCAGAACTGTGGAAACAGCGGAGACACTTTCTGCGCGCCTCCCTGGTCAGCGCCGGGGGGCTGTTGCTGGCGTCCCAGGTGGCGGCCCGACAGGCGGGAGAAACCATCCCCGGTGTGAGCAAAAGTCCTTTCAGCACCGAGGAAAAGCCCACCTCCTTCGAGGACATCACCAGCTACAACAACTTCTACGAACTTGGCAGCGACAAACAGGCTCCGGCGAAAAACGCCCATTTCTTGAAACCCAGACCCTGGACCATCAAGGTCGATGGCGCCTGTAATGCGCCGGGCGAGATCGGCATCGAGGATATCCTCAAGCGTTTTCCCCAGGAGGAACGTATCTATCGCCTGCGTTGCGTCGAGGCCTGGGCGATGGTGATCCCCTGGGTGGGCTTTCCTCTGGGGGCTTTGTTGCAACGCTTCGAGCCCAGGGCCTCCGCCAAGTATGTCGCCTTCACCAGCCTCTACGATCCAGAACAGATGCCTGAGCAACGCCGCCCCATCCTCGATTGGCCCTACCGGGAGGGGTTGCGCCTGGATGAGGCCATGCATCCGCTCTGCATCCTGGCCACCGGGCTCTATGGCGAGATCCTGCCGAATCAGAACGGCGCCCCGTTGCGCCTGGTGGTGCCCTGGAAATACGGCTTCAAGAGCATCAAGTCCATCGTCGCCATCCGCTTCACCGAACAACAACCCCTCACCACCTGGTCGCAACTCAGTCCGGACGAATACGGCTTTTACGCCAACGTCAACCCGGCGGTGGATCATCCCCGCTGGAGCCAGAAATCCCATCGAGTCATCGGCGCCGGACTCTTCGCCCCCAAGCGACCCACACAGCCCTTCAACGGCTATGCCGAGCAAGTCGCCGGGCTCTATGCGGGCCTGGACTTACAGAGGAACTTCTGATGGAACGCCTCCTGATCCGGATCGCCAAGCCACTGGTGTTCGGACTCGCGCTGACCCCCTTCTTCTGGCTGCTCTGGCGACTCTGGACTCAGGATCTGGGCGCCAATCCCATCGAGGAACTCAGTCACCGTAGCGGCGACTGGGCGCTGCGAATGCTATTGCTTACCTTGACGGTGACACCGCTCCGCCTGGTGACCGGCTGGGTGGGGGTCATGCGCTTCCGGCGGATGCTGGGCCTGTTCGCCTTCTTCTATGCCTTGTTGCACGCCCTGGTGTGGCTGCTGCTCGACCAGGGCCTGAACTGGGAGGCCATCCTCGAGGACCTGGCCAAACGGCCCTACATCATGCTCGGCTTCAGCGCCCTGGTGTTGATGTTGCCTCTGGCGCTCACCTCGACCCGGGGCCTGATGCGCCGCCTGGGGCGTCGCTGGCAGACCCTACACCGCCTGGTGTACGCCATCGCTATTCTCGGGGTGCTGCATTATCTCTGGCTGGTGAAGGCGGATATCCGCGAGCCGCTGATCTATGCCCTGGTGCTGATGCTCTTGCTGGGGGTTCGTCTCTGGCCGAAAGTTCGGACGGCCTGGCGTGCCTGGAACCCGGCCCTCTTCCCGCAAGGGGTGGAAATCTCGTCGAAGCGGCCCTGAAATCACTTCAGGGACGAGAGCCTCAGGCGGCCACGGGATCCCTTTCTTTGTAGGTCTTGCGATAGCGCCAGACCACCGCTGGTGGCACATTGAGCCAGACCCGCTCGACGGGTTTGCCCACCAGACCCAAGCGTCTTTGCAGCATGGGATGGATCGGGGAACCACCGATGTAAGTGAATTGCAGGATATCCCCACCGACGGCCAGGACCTGCACGCTTTCCCGCAGCACCGCCCTTTGGGTGGAAAAGGTCAGCGAACGCAGGGGCAGGCTGGAGACCACCACCGCCACCCGATCGACACCGGCCTCCGCCAGCAGGGTACGCAGGGAACGGGCATCGCCATGGAGGACCCGGAGGCCGGGATACCTGATTTTGAGCATGTCGCAGAATTTTTGCTCCAGCTCGACCAAAACCAGCTTCGAGCGAGGGATGCCATGTTGCAGCAAGGCCTGGGTGACGGCCCCGGTGCCGGCACCGAGCTCGACGACAAAACCTTTGTTGGGTTCGATATGCCGGGCGATAGCCGCCGCCAGGGCCCGGCCACTGGGGACGACGGAGCCGATATGACGAGGGGCACGTACCCATTGACCAAGGAAGAGACCGATCTCGGAAACCTTCATAGGGGTGGTAAAGCTCTCCAGGTTGTCGAGCTTCGGCGGTCTTGGTGGCGGATCCCGAGGCCCGCTCGCGATGGGGCTGCTCAGCAAGTGAATCAAGGCCAATTAGTATACTACGACGACGTTGATATACCTCAAACCGGATCCGCTCCCATGCGGCGGCGTTCCCCGATTTTGGGAACGGACAAACCGCCCGCCCTCAGCTTCCGGTCGCTGGCCCAACCATCACCAGGCGGGTACCTGAGAGTCGATCGTGCCAAGCGAGCCGGTCCCGATCAACCAGGACCCAGAGAAAACCCAGGCCAAGGGCGGCCCAAGACAGAATGGCGGCGGCAAAACGGATCAGGGCCTGTCGCCAGCTCGGGGTTCGTCCCTCAACATCGACCAAGCGCACCCGCCAAGTGCGCATCCCTAGCGTCTGGCCGCCATTCACCCAGAAGCCGCAGTAGAACCAAAGGATTACCAAGCCCAGATAGAGGCGGAAAAGGAGGTGATGACCTTGGATTTCGCTGCCGAATCCCAGGCCCAGCGGCACTATCACCAGGGCGCCGGCGAAAAAGAGTAGACCAAAGAGCAGGAGCAGATCGTAACAGACGATAGCCATACGCCTGAGCAGACCCGGAGCCGGAGGAAGGGAAGGGATGACCGGCGGATGACTATCGTTCATGCGGAGACATACCTTGGGTTGGGCGCTTGAACACTCAGGGAACGCCATCATACCAACTCTCAAGACACAAGCTGATTCGCGAGCCGGCGTCTCCCCTGATGAGCCGATGGATAGAGGGCATTCTGGCCTTGAGCCTCGCCGAGAGGACGGCTTGGTCAAAGCCGCCGGGGCACCATGGGCGTGAGCCGTAGTGCGCTGAATGGAAGCCGCTGATCAGGCGGGCTATAGGCTTCGCTATCGCGCCCGAGGGGATCCGCCCCCTCTGTCAGGATAGATGTCGTTGATCTAGTGTAGGATTCTAATACCATTTCCGAGTAGATTCTTTATTTCCGTGTGGTCGGAGGTTAGCCCCGAATTCGCTTCCGAGAGAAGGCGTTAAGAGAAAATTCTCCTCACTTAGTCTGCCGGGCATTGACGGAAAACCGCCATTTTTCGTTCTTATTTCGAGAACAATGTCCATATAATGACGGTATTGTTCTTGAACAGAGAACGATAAATCGGCTACACACGCCCAGGCCCGGAAGGCACGCGGGGTCTGGACGCCTCCTCGGACTTGATCCGGGGATTACCGGCGTTTGGGCACAGGAAGGGTCAGCGCGGGCGAGTCCGCACCTACAGCCTCCTTCTCTGAACCCAGGGCTGGCGGTCACCAACCAAAGGCGTTGAGGCGCCCTCTTCTCGCTTCCGATTAGGGATAACCTAATAAGAATTGGTATAAGAAAAGCGGCATAGCGAATTGCGACAACTGTCTTGACAAACGTCGGCTGTAGTCGCCTCGAACCTGTCATAGGGTTCGCCGGGGTTCCAACGGCAAGTTCCGGGTAGTGTCCCAGGAAGTGGTGTAAGAAACTGAGTAGTTGGGTTCCCCTCGGGTGCCCCGCATGCGGGGCACCCGAGGGGCGCGATTGGGAGGTCATCGAAAACTCCGGTAAGGTATGGGTTACCACACACTCAACCTCACTGAGGAGAAATTGATGACCCCTGACAGCATGCAACTTTCCGAACTCCTTGAAAAGGCT
>Ga0268298_10001521_pt1 | contig 27182 bp, 15 predicted proteins | sample WWTPWeurt_MetaG_FD_194462 | JGI IMG/M metagenome (GOLD analysis project Ga0268298, IMG submission 194462) | Activated sludge microbial communities from WWTP in Nijmegen, Gelderland, Netherland - WWTP Weurt | ecosystem: Engineered > WWTP > Aerobic digester > Activated sludge | place...
CGACGTAAAATTCAATGTAGGTAAGAAAGGATTCGCGGCGAGCCTTTCCTCAGTGGACGGAAAAAAGGCGGATCTCAAGTCAAAAGAGGAAGTGGATTCCATTCTGGCCAGAATGGAAGGATTGTCGTATAACGTTGCCAGCGTGACTACAAAAGAGCGCAGACGTCAACCACCTGCGCCTTACACAACATCGCGTCTTCAGCAAGACGGAACGAACAGGCTGGGCTTTACTTCTCAAAAAACAATGATGGTGGCACAGCAGCTCTACGAAGGCCTTGAACTGGGTGGAACTACCACCGGTCTGATTACTTACATGCGTACTGACTCCACACGCGTTTCTCCTGGAGCTGTAGAACAGTTGCGTGGCTATATCAAAGATTCTCTGGGAGAGAATTATCTTTCGCCAGACATTCGTCAGTTTAAGTCTTCGAAATCTGCCCAGGACGCGCACGAAGCAATTCGTCCTACAGATCCCGCGCGTCATCCGGATGATATTCAGAAATATCTTTCCAAAGAACAACATCGTCTTTATAGAATGATCTGGGAAAACTTTGTGGCCTCTCAGATGGCGGATGAAGTGGCAGATCAAACCACTGCAGAGATTGCAGGAGACGGGCTCATATTTCGCGCGAACGGTCGCAAAGTGAAGTTTCCGGGCTTTACAGAGATTCAGTCTCCAGATGAAAAAAAGAAAAAGGAAAAGGAAACGGAACTGCCCGCACTGGAAGTGGGACAGAATGCTGTACTTGAAAAAACTCTTCCTGAGCAACACTTTACTCAACCGCCTCCGCGTTTCACGGATGCATCTATGGTGAAAACTCTAGAAGAAAGCGGAGTGGGTAGACCATCTACGTACGCGCCCACCATCATGACTTTGCTCAAGAGATACTATGTTGTGCGAAAGCAGCGTGCACTTCAGCCAACGGAACTTGGCAAGCTGGTCAACAGTGTGATGGCAGTTCATTTTCGCGAGCTGGTGGATTCAGGATTTACCGCGCGCATGGAAGATGATCTCGATAGAATTGCAGGTTCAGAGCTCGCCTGGCAGGACATGCTTCGAACGTTTTATTCTCCTTTCGTGGACATATTGAAAAATGCAACCGAGCAGATTGGCGAAATGCGCAACGTGCTCGACGAAGTTACAGAGTATGTCTGCGAAAAATGCGGCAAGCAAATGGTCAAAAGGATTGGCAGAAACGGCTACTTCCTTGCCTGTCCTGGCTTTCCTGAGTGTAAGAATGCAAAGCCAATCCCACTCGGAAAATGTCCAAAATGTGCAGACGGACTCGTTGTGCAGAAGGCAACCAGGAGAGGTCGGCCGTTCTTCAGTTGCAATCGCTATCCGGAGTGCGATTTCTCAACATGGGATAAGCCAACCGGAGAACTCTGTCCGAATTGCGGTAAGCTTCTTCTGGAGAAATCATCGCGCGAGAAAGGCAAATACATTGCCTGTTGCGCCTGTGACTTTGAAGAGGCAGAGAAGTCGGCCTGAAAAGTAATTGTAATATATATAACAAACTATCAACCTGGAGCATGCTTCGTTTTGGGTTGGCCGCCGCTTTTGCACTCTCATTCCTATCTTCTCCGCTCTTCGCCTGGAGCGAACATGCGATGCTTGGCTATTACGGCCTCATTACCATGCTCGAGATCAAGAACGCACAACCTGTTCCGGCAGAGAGCCTGGAGTCCTTTCTACAGAAGGAAGAGGCGGGCCTTGAAAAGGTGCTCGCAGACATAGAAGAGTGGAACAAGAAGAACCTCGTCGTTTATCCGGTGCCCACACCTGAGATCGCATTCAAGAGAACGGGCATAGATCATAAGAGAAGATTTCTGGAAGCGCTTCGCATGGATCCGGAATCTCGCACTCCTCTGTATCTACAGCTATTGCCCGGCCAGGAAGCAGGAGGTCGTCCCGCATTTCCAGTCAAAGACATTAGCGTATTCAAAAATCCAATGTGGATTGCTCAGACCAGATTCACAACCATACGCGAAGGAGAAGCAGTTCTTCCTCTTGAGGTGGTTGCGTCTGCATGCGATGAACCCGATTATGGATTTGATATTGGAATCTGGCAGGACAACAATTCACCTCACAGCAAGAAATTCAACATGGGCATTCAGCCTTTTGGAAATCCCAACCTCGAATACGGAAGTCAGGCTCCGGTTCATATGGGGTTTTATCACGAGGCAGGCATCATCTATCTTCTCGCCGGATTTTTAAAGCGCACGTATCCTGAAATGCGCGTTCACCAGGCGTATGCTCTTTCTCGTTTTGCATTCAGAACGGGTCATCCATACTGGGGCTTTCGCTTTATGGGCTGGGGTTTGCACTACGTGCAGGATCTCACTCAGCCATATCACGCACGAGTCCTTCCTGGCGTGGGAACTCTCAGGATGCTCTGGATCAATTTCATGGACATCATTGGAAGGCACGAAGGTAAGAAAAACATAGTGCAGCTTGTATCCAATCGCCATCTTGCCCTGGAAAATTTCCAGAGAAGAATCATGACTCGCGATTTGAGGAACAAAGATCTAAATCAACCTTACTGGTTTGCGTTGCAAAACACTGAGTTCGATTCAAAGTACAATCATTTTAACAAGAAATATTTGAGGGATGTCCTCACAGAAGAATCCGTGAGTAAGTCAGATGAACTCAGCCGCGAAATCATGGCACTCATGCCAGTTCGTCTCGTAGATGACCCAGGTGTAGAATTTGAAGAAGAAAAGGGATCCATGGACTTGCTTCGCACCATGGAAACAAATCAGCCTGGATCTGTAAGTCAGTTCGCAAATGTACTGGCCAGGCTGACAGGTGCGGCCGGGGTTCATTCGCGTAACTACGTGCGCGCGATTCTTGCCACCCAGGATACGTACGATTCTGTTAATTGACTGCGGCTTGCGCTGGCTGTAGAGTTTCTTTGAAGAATCTCACGGCAGCCGCCACTTCGGATCCATTGTAAGTAAGAGTAGTGCGCATGTGTCCGTAGGGCAGTTCTCTAAATTCCACCTGTACCCCTGCGGATGCAAGTTTCTCTGCCATCGCCTTAGACTGACTTTCTGGAACGATCATATCATATTTCCCGTGCATCAGCAAAACAGGAGGATCATCCGGGGTTGCGTATTGCACGGGAGAAGCAAAGCTGTACGCGCGCGGTTTATCTGATTTCCATCCGCCTAACAGTGCGTAGACGGCCGGATTGGATACCAGTGTTTCCAGATTGGAAGGCGCACCTGCAACTGCAATTGCCTGGACATCTGCGAGAATGGACCTGTGCTCGTTTCCTGTGAGACCTGCCAGGAGTGCGAGGTGGCCTCCCGAAGAATATCCCAGTATGCCCACTGCATTCGGTTGAATTTCTAATCTCTCGTGGTTTTCTTTCATCCAGCGAAGTGCGTCGCGGGTGTCATGGATTTGAGCGGGGAAGCGCGCCTCGTTCGTCAGGCGATAGTTGGCAGCCACGGCCACAAATCCCTCCCGGGCAAACGCTCTTCCAACATCGGCCATCCGTGACTTGCTGCCGTGTCTCCAGGAGCCACTGTGAAGGAGAAGTATGGCCGGATGAGGGCCTGGCGATTGGGGCAGAAATACGTCCGCCATCAGATTCTTCCCTTCGTGCTCTGCATAAACCTGATTGTGGATTTCGCGAACCGGCTCTGCGCCAGACGGCAGGGAAGAGCAGCCAGCAAACACGCAAAGAGCGGCTAACAGAAAGACGAATCGCATGCTCATAGAATAATAGAGAAGGCTCGTTCAGGCATTCACGAAAAATATACTTGTCACGACCTGACTGGACATCGTATTACGCTTTGCGAGGCAATATGAGCGAAACGGCGAAACTGATCTTCAGAGACAAGCAACTTGAACTTCCGGTCCTCACAGGCACAGAGGACGAGATCGCAGTAGATATCGGCAAATTGCGCGGGTCCACCGGCCTCATCACCATGGATGACGGCTACATGAACACTGGTTCATGCACGAGTGCTGTGACTTTCCTGGACGGAGAAAAGGGCATTCTTAGATACCGCGGCATTCCTATTGATCAGCTCGCTGAAAAATCCACATTCCTTGAAGTCGCCTATCTTCTGATTTACGGAGAGCTACCCAGTCAGAAACAATACGAGGCATTTTCCACCCAGGTTACACGCCATACACTGATCCACGAAGATCTCAAAAGATTGTATGATGGTTTTCCTAAAGATTCTCATCCAATGGCCATCTTGAGTTCCATGATCTGCACATTGTCTGGCTACTACACAGACTCCAGCGATCCACTCAATCCGCGTCACAGAGAAGTCTCCATCATGCGCTTGCTTGCCAAGACGCCAACGATCGCTGCTTATTCGCATAAGAAATCAATCGGGCAGCCGTTTGTTTATCCGCGCAATGCTCTGTCTTATGTGGGCAACTTCCTCAACATGATGTTCTCTGTTCCGGCAGAAGATTACGAAGTGGATCCAATCGTAGAGAAGGCTCTAGATCTGCTTCTCATTCTGCATGCAGACCACGAACAGAATTGTTCTACTTCTACCGTTCGCCTCGTGGGTTCAAGCCGGGCCAACATTTATGCAACGATCGCCAGTGGTGTGTGTGCTCTTTGGGGTCCTCTTCACGGCGGAGCCAACCAGGCAGTCATCGAGATGCTCGAGTTGATTCGCGACGACGGTGGAAATGTTGCCAAGTTCGTTGAACTGGCCAAAGACAAGAATTCTACATTCCGTCTTATGGGCTTTGGACATCGCGTGTATAAGAATTTTGATCCGCGTGCGCGCATCATCAAGAAAGCATGCGATGACGTTCTAAACAAGCTCGGAGTGAAAGATCCACTTCTGGACATTGCAAAGAAACTGGAAGAGGCTGCCTTGACGGATCCCTATTTTGTAGAGCGCAAACTCTATCCAAACGTAGACTTCTATTCGGGCATCATCTATCGTGCCATTGGAATTCCAACAGAGATGTTTACAGTCATGTTCGCACTCGGTCGTATGCCTGGCTGGATTGCACAGTGGAAAGAGATGATAGAGGCGCCCGGAACAAAGATCGGTCGTCCTCGTCAGGTCTACACTGGCTATGCAGAGCGTGACTACGTCCCACGCGAAAAGCGTCCAGTAGACTGAGCTAGAAAAGAGCTACCGGCCGCGCCTGGGAATGCGCGGCGAAATCGCCTCCGAAAATCTGCTTTCCTGCACGGGAGCGGTTTGTATTCTCTAACTGTTTACAAAAGGAGTGATCATGCAAAAAGGAATCAATGAAATACTATCTCAGTTCAAACAGGATGACTACACAGTAAAACTGTGTTCCAGCCTGTTTTCCGTGGTGCCGTTCGCACCGCCGTTTCAGTTCTACAATTCACTGGAAGGTGCGGCAGGTAGAATGCAGGCAACCAGCGATACAGTCACAAAGGCAAACGCACTCGCCGCCTCCGAAGACGTGAAGAATGCAGTCTGGGTTGCAGACGCGCTCGATACAAGCGACAAGCTGATCGCAGGATACGCAGGGGTCAAAAATCTCCTCTCCCTGTTTTCGTCTTCGAGCGCTCCCAAAGCGCGCACGTTTGAATCGGATCCACAGCAGGCTGTGGATGCGGGACTGAAGGCTCTGGGTCTTGCTTACATGATTCAGAAGTTGTTCGCCGGTTCCATTACAGAAAAAGTAAATGCATTTCGTGAATTGCCTGCAGGCCAGGAGATTGGTCTCTACTACGCTACAGCAGAGATCGCCCTCCCGTTCGCGGATAACCTGGTAGAAGGCGGAGCGTCTGTGGTGGAACGTCTGGTTGGAAAACACAAAGGAGACATCCAGGCAAAATTCGCTCAGTTCGCAGGTCAGGAGCAAGTAGCCAACGCCATGGGAATGCTTGAAAATTTGATCAAGCCGCTCGATGAATACGTGAACAAGGCAAAGCAATACGCGGGCCCTGTTACAGACAAAATCAAACACTACCTGCCGAGTGCTATGAATGTTGCCGATTCCGCAACAGGCATGGCTGCAGCCGGAGTCGATTTGATGCCAGTGTGGAGTTTCCTGGGTGGAAGACTCGCAGCAGAAGCCTGTCTGCTGCGTGCGCGAAACGGTTGATTCTTTAATGGAAGGCGGGCGAGTGCCCGCCTCATTGAGCCGTAAGGCCTCCGTCTACAATCAAAACTTGACCCGTCATGTAAGAACTGGCAGGAGATGCCAGAAACAAAGCGGCACCCACCAGGTCTTCCGGTTTGCCAATTCGCTTCATAGGAATTCCTTCTTCCGCTTTGGATTTGTATTCCGCTTTGCCTGTCATTCTCGCAGTCATATCCGTTTCAATGAATCCCGGGCAAAGAGCGTTGAGGCGAAATCCTGAGCTGGCCCATTCTATGGCGAGCGCTCGCGTGAGCTGGATGACTCCACCCTTGGAAGCAGAATAGATGGACGCAAGTGGGAAGCCATAGAGCCCGAGTACAGAAGCCACATTCACAATCACTCCGCCCTTCTTTCTGTGCGCTTTGAAATAGGCCTGGCAGGCGCGAAAGACTCCCTTCACGTTCGTATTGAGGATCTTCTCCATTTCATCTTCCTTGAAAAAGGACGCGGGAGTGTCCGATGAAATTCCAGAGTTGTTGATGAGGCAGTCGAGCTTTCCATGCGTTTGCATGATTTCGTCTATGAGTCCGGGCATTGCGTCCGGATCGGTTGCATCCGCGACTCTGCCCTGAATCCCAAAAGCGTTCATATGATCTGCCGATTCTTTGCGCGAGCCTGTGCCATATACAATGGCACCACGCTTGTGGAAGGCTTCCGCGAACGCCTTTCCGATCCCCCGGCCGGCTCCGGTGATCAATATGACACGGTCTTGAAAAGAAAACAGTTCATCCATAGCGCTTAAGTGCGCCCCGTGCCTGTACTGTCGTTCACTTTTGGATATTCGGGTTCGAGTGTTTTTTTCTTTTCATGGATCGCGCCCGTGGTCCATTTACGCCTGTTGAGCTCCGGTGGTAAAAAAAGAGTACTCAGGTGGATTTTCGCCTCTTTGTTTTTGCTCCTGGTCCTGGCCTATAACATTGCGTTCTATCCGCCAGTATTCGAGAAGATTCTGATCCGCGGTTTGACTGGAGTCATCCCTGGTCGGATCACAGCCCACGTAGAAAAGGCGAGTCTGTTTCGTGGATTCGTATTCAAAGACGTAGAAGTGCGTTCAGAGAATTCTCCATTTTTCAAAGCCAGTCATGTTACTCTTTCGTATCATCTGCCTTCTCTGTTGATCGGGCATATTGGAATCAGAGACTTCAGCCTGGTTCGTCCGGAAATCTTCCTCATCAAGAAGAACGGCGTTTGGAATACAGATGAAGTGTTTGGCCCTCCCGCAAACAAAGAACCGGAACCAGAAACTCCACCGCGAAAGTCCATCTCCACTTATGTGGCTGTGAAATTGTACGGAAAATTCGTAATTCAGGATCTGCATTTCAATATGGACGTCCAGGGAAAGGAAGCGCAGTTCCTGGACGTGGATCATCTGGATTTACACGCGGCCTTTATCACGCGAACGTTTCAGGAAGTGCCGCTCAATCTCCACGCTTTCGAATTGTTTGATACTCTGATGATTGGTCTGGCTCCCAATCGCCCAGTAAATGTGGTACATCGCGGGGCAGGAGACGTATCGGGTGAAGTGAAGCTTCCATTTTTTATTTTCAGGGATGTGTCCCGCGGGGAGCCAGAGTTCAATTCGCGGTTTCATCTCAACACGGGCAATCTCACTTTGCGCAAGAATGGTCGTTCGCTTCAACCTCAAGTTCGATTGTACTACAATGTAGTATACGATGCGAAAAAGGACAGTCTTCGTCTTGGCCGTCTCCTCGCAGAGCAGAGTGGTTCTGAGTGGATGGATCTTTCCGCAAATGTAGATCGCCTAACGTCTAAGAATCCATCTATCACCCTGGACATGAAGCAATCTCACATGGATCTTACCTCCGTGGAAACGATTCTCAATTTCCTCGGAACCACAATGAACTTGCACGGGAATCTTTCTCTGTTTCCTCTTCACATGGAAGGCCCGCTGCAAAGTGTCAGCATGAACGGATCCTTGCGTGGAAATGCTGTGTCACTGAAGACGGGAAATTTATATCACAGTATTCCTGATCTTCACCTGGACATGTCTGCGAAAATGGACCTTCTCCAGTATATGCCGGTGGACGTTCCGGAGGAGAAGAAAGAAAGATCCGGCCTCGCGTTCGGGGTGTTCCATAGCCTTCTTGTGCCGGATTTGTTTGTGTCTTATAACAATGCGACCATTCGCGGAAACGCAAAGATCATGCCCGGAGAGGGTGTACTGGTCGATCTGATTGTTTCGCGCCTACGACTTGCTCCGTTTGCGGGGCCCTCTATGGATGGAGTCGCATCCGGGCAGATTCGGCTTCAGTCGCCGGAGAGTTTTCGCGATCTGGACGTGAAGAGTGAGTTGCATGTATCGGAAACGCGGCTTCGCATGCAGGACAGCAGATCTGCTCCTCTGGAACTGGGGCTTGTAGCAAATGGAAAGATTGGAACCGGAGACACGACCACAGTCTCCATGGACAAGCTGCTTCTTACCGTGCAGAACCAATCTGGTGTCAACCTTTTGACTCTCAATTCCGCAACCGATATGAGCTTCGGGGAACTTCAAAATATTCAATTTCACATCAAGGATTTAACAGTCCGTTATGCGGATTTGCATTCATCTCTTCCCGGAAATCTTCGCTACACTCTTGCACCCTATCGCTCCTATCTGGATGACGGAGTCAAGGTGTCCGGCTCGTTTGGAATGCGCGGCACAAAGGATGTTACAAATATTACCACCGATATGATGCTGGCCATGCCGGGGATTCATCTGATGGATCTTGCCGTGCACACTTCTGTTTCACTGTCGGAAAAGAAAACATTGATCGAGGATCTCAAGATGACCGGCCTTCGCGGTGCGCTCCTTGGGACTGTAAAAGGATCCATCACGAAAGTAGACGGAAAAAGTGTGCCTGATTTGACGGTCAACCTTGGCCTATCCAGTAAGACGTTATTTGCCATTCATAAGAACCTTGCATTGCAGGGTGGGCTCTTGATGGATTTCAAGATCCAGGCAGATTCCGTGCGCGGCAATGTGAATGCCAATGATCTGTCTCTGGAAATCTACACGGACTGTGACGCGCAATCCGCCTGCAAGAAAATGCGTATTGAAAAGATGAATCTCGCGCTCCCCATCTTTCACGACTTGAAAATTGCCCGGCCAGCTCTTCTTGCAGATTCTCCGGCAGGGCTCACGTTCGATGCCGCGCAATTTCGTGGCGATGCAAACCTGACCATTCAGTTCATTGCCTCCACCCACAATCCACGCGGGGCGATCGTCAAAGACGGCTATTTTTATTCTGGTTCCCTTCTGCCAGGCAGAGGGCCGGGCGTTTCTGCTTCTCTCGAATATAGAAAGAATGTGCTCTATATCAAGTGGTTGAGGTATCAGATCTTTCGCCCGAAAGCTCGCGAAGGAAATGATGTGTGGGTTGCCGACGGGCGAATTGAAGGCAGAGATGTTTTCTTCAATCTGGCTGATCTGTCACCCAGGTCCATGGAGTTCGGTGGTGTGATGCAAATCCAGAACTTCGATCTTGAACCATATCTTCCAGCTTCGCGCTCCAATTACGACGGAGTCATCAGCGCAGAAATGGGTTTTCGCGGCAAGGACCTGGGCAACGCGCTTTACAATTCGGATCTTCGCCTGTCCGTGTATCGTCTCAGCAGGGAGTTCAGTGGTTTTGCGACGCGCGTAGTGATGCCGGGGCAGGTTGCGGGTTTTATAGTAAAGAGTGCGCTTGAGATTCCATCCATTACACTGGAACTTCAGAATGGTCTAGTTTATACAACTATCGGGATTGCGCGAAAAGATGTCCGCAGTTTTACTACAGCACTCAGCTTCATCATGAAGCCAACGGGTGAGGAAATCCGTCAGGAAAGAATCCCGCTTGCGCAATTTCTGGATCGAGCCAGAAGCGAAGTGGAGGCCGGCGTGAAAGTGGAGGAACGGCAATGAAAGGCCTTTGCATTTTTCTGGCCCTCTGGGCGTTTGCGTCCTGCGCGTTCTTGCAGAAGAACTTGAAGGACCCGGCAGTGAACCTGTATCGCCGGGGATCGTGTGTCTCCATTGATATTCCACCTATTACTCTGACTCCGGCTAGAACCGCGGCGGAGCGCCAGCTCATTGGAGAAGACCGCGAAATTGAGAAGGACGGATGGCTTCTGGCCTCCGCGCGAAGCACCACTCGCGCTGAAGAATCCGTGGTCCTGCAAGAATCCAGACGCATCTATCGCGAGCAGGCTGTACTTGAGTTTTATGAAGAATCGCTCCGGGAATATGCACGCGCCGGGGTCCTTGGAGAAGATACGGATCGAGCAGAAGTCGTGATTGTTCCAGAAAGAATTGCACCGCGTACGGCTCGTTTTCGAAGTCCGGAAGAAATGGACCTGGCGCGTCGCACGGCAGATGAGATCAATAAATCCAGATCTTATATTATTCAGTACTACTTAAAACAGGAAAAAGAAAAGCCCGGCTCGGACGTTTCGCTGGTGGAAAAGTCCCTGCGACAATCCTTTCTCAAAAACCTTCGCCCGGGAGACTGGGTGATGAGCAACGGTAACTGGATCAGGCAAAAATGAGACGCGTACTCTTTGTATGCATCCTTCTTGCTGCATGCAAGACCATCCCTCCGGTGGATCCGCCGGAGTTTGATTATCCCGGTCTTGCTCGCCTCGCGGAAACAGCACCCGGCCGCACCATTCCTTTGACCATTCAGAGAGGGGCCAATCTTCATCCAGTCAGTTCTCAGACTGGCTTTTTGTTCTATTCATCCAACAGGGATGGATCCGGCGACATATGGATGCGCGATTTGCACAACACAGTTGCATTTCCAGTGATCAAGCACCCGGCGGAGCAGGGCAAGCCTGCAGTTCCTCTCAATGGACAGAAACTAGCATTCGTTTCTTTTGACACCGACGCAGGAGGAGACATTCGCATTGTTGAAATCAAACCAGACTCGATCATCAAAGATAGTCTGGCTGGATCAACGCCGCCTAACCTCTGGGATTCGTCTGACAGTCTCTCCGAACAAGTAGTGCAGGCTTCCAAACAGCTTCCGCCTGCCTGCCGTGGTGCGTTCGCAGAAACGGATCCAGTGTTTTCCGGAGATGGGAAGTATCTCTACTATGTGAGCGATCGCTGCACTCCAGGGACCTTTAATATATGGCGAATAGAATTGAAGGGCATAGATTTGAAGGGGACCCCGGAAATCATCTCGCAGAAAGGCGGAGTGCAGCCGGCACTTTCTTATGATGGCAAACGCATAACGTACGTCTCTTATCGCAGTGGACACGCAGAAATTTATGTACAGGATTTGCAGACAAGACAGGAAATCCTGGTTAGAACAGGGGGAGGCATTCTTCAGTATCCCGCTCTTTCGCCTGACGGAGCCATCGTGTTCTACATCGCAGTTCGCGAAGACACAAATCAGAATGGATCACTCGATGCCATGGACAAGGCCGGTATCTATTCTGCGCCTGTTGCCGGGGGTCGCGAAGCCCGCCTTGTGGATCCATCTACATCTTTGCACGGCCTTTACTTTTCTTTGTTTCTGGGAGGCACCCTTCTTTATTCTGCGGAGTCATACCAGAACATAAGCGTGTATTTCGTTCGGCCGGAAGGTGTGATCCCGCGTCAGGCTGACATCGAAGAGCAGTATCTGTTTGCTTCCAGATTCCTGCGCGAACCAGGGAAGCGAACGATTGCTCTGGACGCGCTGGAGAGATTCTTCGGCGGCACAAAAGAGTTCATTCTATATGAAGGTAAGTATCTTCAATCGCGCGTGGACACGCTGATCGGAGATGAGCGAAAGGCCGCGGAAGAAGAATTGAAGGAAGCAAGAGCGCGAAATCCTTTTGCGGAATACCAGCTGACTCTGGCTGCTTTACCCAGACAAAAAAGCAGAGTGGAGTTCATCCAGGAGTTCTTGAAGAAAACTGAATCTTCCGATTTGCAGAACGAACAGCGCACGTTGATCGTTCCTGCCGTTCTTGATGATCTAAGTAAGGCGCAGGAGTCTGAAGGGGATAAGCCAGGCGCACTTGAGTCTTTGGTGCGGATCGACAAAGAGTTTCCTACTTACTATCGTCGAGCGCGCATTCGCCTGCGCGAAGCGGTCCTCGAGTTGAAGGTAACGGGAAAGATTCCAGCCGTTGCCATGGAAGAACTCCAGGCAAAGCCATCCATTCAACGACGTGAGGAGATTCTGACAGAGATCGTCAATTATTTTGGAAGAATCAGAAAGCCAGATGATCTGGACGCCGCTGTATCAAAAGAACTGGAACGAGCCGACCTCATTCCTCTCATTCGCTCCACCCTCGAATATCTTCGGGCGCGAAGTCTCTATGATAGAGGGAGAGACGAAGAAGCACTCACTCTTGCGCGAAATCTGCAGACTGGCCTTCCCCAGGAATCTGGAATGTACGTGAGAACCTGGCAATTGCTCGCGTTTTTGTTCGAGAGACGACGTGACTATGCAGGCGCATACGAAGCGCGTCTGCGATATGGAGGAGCCTATCGTCCGGACACAGGCGTCAAAATTGGTCTCGACGAATACCGCGAGATCCTCGAACAGTCAGACAGAACCATCAAGCGCACCCTCGCATCCGCGCGATCTATCGCGGCGGTTGTGGACGAACAGGATGCTGTCATTTCGCGAACACTTCTTTCTCGTACTCTCGAAGGAACTCCAGTGCAGACCCTCCTCAATCAGGTGAGGCAGAATCCGATTGAGCTATCCGCTTCTGACAGGGAAGCTCTGCACGATTTGTGTTTTGGCAACACCGGTGCCATCATTGGAAACCTGGGCAAACCAGAATATGTAAAGACGTTTGTTCAATTCTGCAAAGATGCAGAGCCTTATCTCAAGGGAAAAAATGAAGGAGGGATGAATCTTGAATCCGCAAGGACAGGATCTGATCTTCTTTATCTGGTATCTTACTCGAATGTTAATATTCTCAATATTCTCTTTTATAATATGAAGAGAGTGAATCTCTTCGAAAAGTTCCACGAAGAAAACTCGATCAAATATCACAGACTCAAGGTGGACATTGCGATGGAGCGCAATCGAAACCGAATCGAGTGGGACAGGCGTCAGGTGGCGATTCTGGATCCCCGCAATGTGATCGACCTTTTTAGCGAAGGAGATCCGTTTGACGCAACTTCCTTCAATGAAGTAGTGCATGGATACAAGTTCGCGGCTACGGAAGCCCGCAGTGTTGGTGAATTGAGTTTTGTATATGGATACGCGTATGCCTTGATTCAGAAATCAGTAGAGCGAGATCGCTTCTACGATCGCAGCGCGAAGGAAGGCATCACCATTCCGGAGGATGTGCGTCGAGCAAAGAAACAGGACACTCTACGCGACTTGAAAACTGCAGAATATTTGCTGCAGTACATCTTGTTTGTGAAGCCGGACAACGCGGACGCCTATTTGCAACTTGGCTGGCTGTATCAGTACATTGACGATAGAAGGAGTAGAAACATTCCTACGGCGGAAACGTTCGTGGTTCGGGTGGTCAACTATCTGACCAGAACCAGCGCTCCTCGTGCCACAGATGGTCAGTACTACATAGATATTTACCGCGCCTATTTCCCTGATCGTCTTTATGAGAACAATGTGGAGCTTTACAGGCAGGCCATTCAGCTGATTGGTTTCTTGAATTCAACGGACCCCGCGCTCCCTGACCTGCACTTGAACCTGGCGAATAATTATTTCCAGCTTCTCAATTTCAAAAAGGCGATTGATCACTTTAATCAGAATGAGGATCTCAGGCGTACCGTGGGCGGGGCCTCTGATCCCGTGCGAACAGGTCTTTTCTATTTCAATCGCGGTCGCGCCTATTACTACGAGGGTCAGACAACAAGCGCCTCGCGCGATCTGAAGAAAGCACTGGAAATGTACACTTCCTCGGATCTGTCACCGGCAGAAGAACTGGTGGAGGGAATTCGATTCAGGATCACAGACGTAGGTGAAAAAAGCGAAAACATGGCACGTCTCAAGGTCAGGCTGGAAGACGGACAGAAGAGACTGGATAACGCAAGACTTCGCGTGGCCATGATCGGAGCTCTATATGCTCTGTCTTTGTATGAATCTGGACGTTATGCGGAATCGTCTCGAGCTTATGAAACGGCGGACGCGCAGATTCGCCGAATGCAGGAACCGGCAAATGAACTGCGGGCTGGCATTCTCAATTTTCTGGCACTGGCGCGTCAAAATCAAAGTCGGATTGAAAGCTCTGATATTCAAGCCATAGCTTCACGTGACCTTTCAAAAGAGATTGGTTTAAGCAGGCAGGACGCGCGCTATCAGCCGCAGTCGATTGGAGGGAGGTTGCTCGGTTGTCTTCTGACATACGGAGAGGATTTCTCTGTGATCGGGGAAGGTAGAAACCCGTATGGTCTGGCACCTCTTCGTCAGTATGAACTTTCACTCGGGATTCTTTTAGAGAACAGAATTCTAGCTGGAGACAGAAGCGGTGCCTTCGAGATCCTTTCGCAACGCCGTGAGATTTTTGATGGCAAAGACGGTGACGTGAACCTTGGGCGGATTGGTTTGATCACTGCTGACAACCAACGAGCCTATGAAGAATTCTTATCCGGTCATTATGAATCAGCCCAAAAGCTTTTCGCGACCGCGGGCGAAAATGCGCGCGCTCACGGTTTCCTGGATCAGGCCCGCAGGAACTACATCAATCGCTACCAGGCTCTTTTCGCTTTGTTTGAAAGCGGTGATGACGCTCTCCCCCGAATGAAGGGTGCGCTTGCAGATCTGGACGAATTTCGATCTGTATATCGCGAGAAAGCGAAGGAAGAATACATCTCCCAGAAGCAGACGGAGGACCCAGCCTTCGAGTATGAGCCAGCCATTGATGATCCGATCCTGGAATCGCAATTGACCCGTCGCCTCCAGGACTTTGTGGTCGTTGAGGCCAACCTTCATTACTACTCCGGCTACTCTCTCGATCGCCGCGCGACAAGTCCTGCAGATTTGACGCAGGCGCGCGCTCACTACACGAAAGCACTTGAACTCTATGATCGTTTGATCGCAGGACAACAAGACGAAGCTACCTCTCCCGTTCACTTTCGCGTTCGCCTCAATCGCGGAGTCATTCTTTCAAGGCTCGGGCGCATCGAGCAGGCCATGAATGTACTTTCGCGCATGATAGAGGAGCTAGAGGAGTTTGCTCTTTCGGGAGAGGAATGGTTTGCGCGTCGTGCTCTGGCAAACCTGGCCGCTGCTCGATTCTTTGAGCGCGGAAGGCCATCAGATGCAGCTCTTGCACGCGAGCAATACATTCGCGCAGCGGAAATTCTAACAGAAGACCCGACTGTGCGAAAAGGGCTGATCGGGATGCAAGAGTTCTACGAAGATGCAGCCGATTTCTTTGCTTCGTCGGGGGATCCCCAAAAAGCAAACCAGCTTCTGGAACAATCCTGGGTCTACGCTCTTCAAGAGGACTATCTTCGCTATCCCATTTCTTTTGAATCCACGGCACTTACAGAAACGTACGAAAAGTATTTGAGTGCTTCTCGCACTGCCAGAGCACTCGCAGTCCGCGAACAATCGCTACGATTTGGGAGAAAGGATTCGAAAGTCGCGCGAGAGGAGAAAATGCGCGCGCTCGCTTCTCTTGAAACTGCCCGCGAATCTATGCGGTCTGCTGTTCCGTTGCATGAAGCGTTCCTGAGTTCACCTGTCTCTTCTCCTGATCTCCGCAAAGGGCAGTGGATGATTCGTCTTTTCTACAGAGGACACACTCTATCCGTGTTCGCGTTTTTGCCAGGATTCGCCTACTACCGCGAAGACGGGAACCCGGAAGCAGCCCTGAAAACGATTCTGAACAGGTTGCCTCGAAGAGTACCATCTGCCCTTCTCGTGATTGCAGATCAGGAAACCTGGTCTCTAAACCTGGAAGCAGCGATTCAGAGTGCCCGACCGGATCTGCCTGTCCCTCTGTTTGTAACCAGGATGAGCGACCCGGGTGTCCTGTATTCAGAGATTCGTCCTGAGCTCAATCAATTCAATACGCTGGACGCGAATTCGGATTTTGAGGCCTCGGATGTGTTCATTGTAGAGCGTGAGTTTGCGGACGATTTCTTCGCAATTGAAAATGGTCGGTTCCAGGCGCGACAATTTCTGCAGAAACGACACAATGCGAGCATGGCGGTGACGGATGAACCCTCTCGCAATTTCAATAAGATACGTACTGCTTACGAATTGTTTCGCGCTGGGGGAGTTGGCTCGCTTGTCATTCGCCAGAGCAAAGGGCCGCTGCCTGCTCAAAATCAGAAGCTGACCGGCCAGGGATTTCGCGTCATGGGATCTGAGGGCTTTCGCACGGATGCTGTGATGGGAAATATCCGTGCGCGCTATGCAGCCGCTCTCGATCAAGCAGGTCAGTTCTTTTCCGTGCGCGAGTTCAGGCGCGCCGCCGAGCAGTACAGGCTTGCTTCTTCCCTGGCAGCTTCTATGGGCGACAAAGGCAAGTATCTCGAGGCCAGATTGAAGTCTGCATCCGCACTCATGACGGTCGACGCACCCGCGGCTGATCGCGCTTTCGCGCAACTTCTGGCGGGGGAACTGGACGCCGCACAAAAGTCGAGGGTTCACGCAGAAGGAGTGAAGGCGCGTTTTCGGACTGGACGTTTTAAGGAAGCGGAAGTAGCCGCACGAGTCTGGGCGGAAGCATTTCCGGCGGAGAAAAGTCAGATTGATCAACAGATCCGTCTGGTTGTGTTCTTGCGAAATCTGGAGAGCGAAAACGCTTCGGACAAATTTCATGATGGATCATTTGCCACAGAATTTCGTGCGTTGCTTTCTGATCTCGCTCAACCAGAGGTTGCACCCTCTGCGATTGATTTGTTGCTCAGGCGCGGTTTTCACTCAGAAGCAGCTTCCATTGCCAGATTGCAGAGACCTGCAGAAAGGAAGGCCGCACTTGCGCGAATCAACTTCAGTCAAAGGCTCGCGGAAGGAAAAATACCTCAGGAAGCACCCCGTGACGTTTTCGACGAAAACGAACCAGGTCTCGCTCCTCTTGCTGCTTACCGGGCCAGAGTGCAGAGCGGGGAGATTATTTCTGGCGTAGAGATTCGTGAGGATGTAAATCCAACCACCTTATCACCCGTAATGCGATCTTTGCTCGTTCAGATATACCTGGAAGCTTCTGATTCAGATCCCGGCTATTTGATAGCTCGGTTGTTGCGCGAAGCGATTGAGCTGGAGAAAGGCAGGTCCCCGGAGAGAGCATCCCTGATGGCTCTGTGCGCCGCCGAACGTTATCTGGCATTCGGAGACGTTGAAATCGCGGATCTCTTCTTTAACAATTCACGTGATCTGGCGAAAGTAGCGATAGCAGACCCGGAACGATCGAGACGTCTCAACAATTTGCAACGAATCCTGTGGTGGTTCTCAAAGCAGTCAGCCCCGGAAGGAGCTGAAGAAGGTCTTCCATCTTTAGAGGAAGAGCCGATGGAGGCGTTCCTTCGTTCTCTGGATGCTTCGCAAGTTCCATACGGATTGCGGGCACTTAAAGCGCGGGCGTTGCGAGAACACAAGTATTCTCTGGCCGTGGAAATCAATTCTGCGGAGCAGAAGGGTTTTGAAAGGCGAGGTAAGATCCGTCCATTTGTCCAGAAGCTTCAGCAGAATCTTCCAGCTTCTCAGAGCGTGACTGTTATCCTTGAATCGGAAATGAAGATTCATAGAATTCGCATCGGCAAAGACGTGGATCATGACGTATGGGACAAAAGCGCTCGCGAACTGCGCACTCGCATTGCGCGTTCCGTGCATATGCGTGAACGTGGAGACGATGCGGATCTTGCTCGAGTTTTCAGAGCAATGGTACCGGCGCCCATCAATCGGAGCACCTACGTCTATTTGAGTTCTGGTTTTCTTCTGGCCCCTATCTATTCTGAGCCCGGAGACCGCATCTTTGTAGTCACGGATTTGGAGCGACTCGCTCGCCCTGCTGTGCCCATGGATGCGCGTTTTGCCGGCGATTTCAAAGTATTCATTCCAGGCAGGAAAGCACTGGAAAGCGCCGATTCAAGTGACAGAACCTGGGACGAGAGAGCTGCGCGAATGGAGGAACTGGCTGTAGGCATTTCAGGAAGCACTCCTGGAATTTCGCACTTGATGAATCCACTCGCGCTATCGAGTCGGATCGAGGGCGCGTGGTTTTCGAGCGTGCCGCGTCATGGCGATTCTGCGTTACAAACAGTCGTGAAATACGAAAACGATTTGATTCAGGCACTCCATTCAGCTTCTGCTCCAGGTGTGTTTTACGCGGAAACGGGAGCATCTGAATGGGCAGTGCGCTTCATTCGGTTCTACTATGATCGAGAGTCCGGTATGACCATGGTCGATCGCAGATATATGGATGCGCAGATTCGACTTCGTCGTGAAGGAATGGGGCCGCTGAATGTGCGGCTGGCCACTCCTGTCTTGATTTCCGACTAACCGCTGTTAGCTTTTTTCTTTTCTGGAAACAGAACGGAAAGAAGCATGAACAGGGCAATGGTTCCCAGTATGATTCCCAGAGACCACGAAATCGGGAATTTTCCGCCGAACGCGTCATTGAGCCACACCATTTTCAATCCGACGAAGACTAGAACCACGGCCAGGCCGTACTTTAGCAGATGGAATTTGTCGGAAGATCCAGCGAGCAAGAAGAAGAGAGATCGCAGGCCCAGAATGGCGAATACATTCGAAGTGAATACGATGAGCGGTTCCTTCGTAATGGCGAAGATGGCCGGCACGCTATCCACTGCGAAGATGATATCCGAGATCTCTACAAAGATGAGTGCCAGAAGAAGCGGAGTTGCATGACGAATCCCGTTGATCTTGACCAGGAATTTTGACCCATGCAGATCATGGGTGGCAGGCAGGATCTTTTTGAAAAGCTTCATGGCCAGGTTATCGGAGAGGTCCATTTCCTTTTCCTGCGCGAAAGCCATCTTCAGGCCAGTAAGAATCAAGAATCCACCGAACAGGTAGATGACCCAGTGAAACTGCATGAGAGCAGCCCCGATTGCCACGAACAAGGCACGGAAGACAAGGGCGCCTATGATTCCAAAAAAGAGAACGCGATGCTGGTACTTCTGAGGAATTGCGAAATAGCCAAAGATCAAGATGAAGACGAAGATGTTGTCAATGGAAAGAGACTTTTCGATCAGGTAGCCACTGAGGAATTCCAGCGCCACTCTGCGCGCTTCTCCCTCTGCGTCCGCCAGTCCAATCTGCGCGAATTTCCACGAAGAATAGAAATAGAAGAGCGCATTGAATGCTAGCGCCAGTGCGATCCACACCGCACTCCAGATTCCTGCTTCACGATACGAGACAGCGTGCGCTTCCTTGTGGAACACGCCCAGGTCCAGCGTCAGGAGCAGCAATACGAATCCAGTGAATCCGGCGTAAAACCACCAGTATTCCTGGAATGGGAACAGGAGATCCATACATACCCTCGATCAAAAAATGTTGAGCCGTAAGTTAATGCGCCGCCGGGCAGGCGGCGATCACGAAAAATCAGTTTGCAGTAAAAAATTTTGTCCGATTTCTATCCCTGGAACTCATGCCAGTGGATTTTGTATAGATCCAGTCTCCTGTTTTCCAGATTTCGCACGGAGCCCGTAGTCCTCACCTGTTTGAGTAGATCGAGATTTAGATCCACGATGAGAGTGGATTCAGTATTTGGCACCGCCTCCGCCGCAACCGCGTCCTGCGAAAAAAGGAAATCGGACGGAGTAAAGATTCCGGATTGCGCATACTGGATGTCCATGTTTTCCACGTTTGGCAAGTTGCCCACGTTGCCTGAGATCACGACATAGCACTCATTTTCGATGGCTCTTGCATGCGCGCAATGTCTGACTCTCAGGTATGCGTTCTTCGTGTCCGTTGAAAACGGAACGAACAGGATTTCCATTCCTTGTTCTGCGAGAACTCGTGCCAGCTCCGGAAATTCAACATCGTAGCATATGAGGATTCCAACTTTTCCGATGTCAGTTTCAAACACCTGAATCTTGTTTCCTCCCTTCAATCCCCAGTAGTTGGATTCATCCGGCGTGATGTGGAGCTTGTATTGTTCGTCGAAAGTTCCGTCTCGACGCAGCAAATAGCTGACGTTGTATAGCTGGTGTTCGCGATACTCCGGCATGCTTCCGCTGATGATATTGACGTTATACGACACTGCCATCTGTTGCATTTCATTTCGGATCTGTTCCGTGTATGTGGATAGCTGCCGCATAGCATCGCCGGGCATCATCTTATTGAATGGCGCCATCAGTGCCGCGTTGAAAAATTCAGGGAAGACAACAAAATCAGCTTTGTAACCGCTCACCGCATCTACGAAGAACTCAATGTTCTGGATGAGATCCGGCACGGAATCTACTCTTCTCATTTGCCACTGGATCACTCCCACTCGCACTACAGACTTTTTTGGGAAAAGAGGCTGTGGTTGCCCTGGTTCCACGTAGTCTATGTTGATCCATTCCAGGAGAGTGGCCACAGAGTTGTAGCCGCCTTTGTTTTCTGGAAAATAGTTCAGCATCACCTTTCGCACGTGAAAATCGTTTGCGAGCTGGAAGCTGAGAACGTGATCGTAGAGTTCCTTCTGCTTGACTAATTCGATGTACTGTTGCGGAGTCATCTTGTCGATTTGCTGTTTATATCCTGGAATCCAGCCGCCTGCAATGATCCTGCGAAGGTTAAGTTTTCTGCAGAGTTCTTTTCTTGCGTCGTACAGTCTGCGACCCAGCCGCAATCCCTGGAACTGCGGATGCACAAATACATCCACCGCATAGAGAGTCCCGCCTTTCGGATCGTGCGTGGTGAGCTTCCCGTTTCCTGTGATTTGATTGTAGTTGTGATTGTCTCCGTATTTCGAATAGTCCACGATCACGCTTAGGGCGCAAGCGACGACCTTCCCTTTATTTTCAATGCAGAGTTGCCCTTCCGGGAATCTGTTGACTTGCTCTCCGAATTCTTCTCTGGTCCATGTGCCACCAAAATCGGCATAGACCAGATTCATGATTTCGCGTACGTCTTCGAAGTCCGCAAGAGTGAGGTTCCGCAGTTTTAGTTTATGACGCGGCACGCGTTTCTTCTCTGCCGGTTTTTCCAGCGGCTTTTCCGCGACTGGTTTCCTCAGTTCTTCGGCCATGATGTCTTTTGACGCCGAGCGAGCCCAGAGCAAGCAAATAAAGCCCGGAATGCGACGGCCTGCACAATGACTTTTCTCTCATGTCGCTCGCAGGAATTCATCCCTCGAATTCAGGATTCGGAAAAAAGCAGTCAGACGAGTCAATTCCAGCAATCTTCGCACCTGATGGGAAGGGCGCACGAGAAAGAACTGGCCCGACGCTTTCATCATTCTGGTAGCTGCGCTGATAAGAACTCCGAGGCCGCTTGAATCCAGATAGGTCACATCTTCAAGTTCCACAAGGACGGTCTTGCTTCCTGAATCGATTCTTCCTCGAATGAAACTCCCGAGCTCCGGCGAATTAAACATATCGAGTTCTCCGCGCAGCTGGATGATGTCTGTTTCTTTTTGGGTTCTGTGACTGATTTCCATATTTTTCTCCAATAATAAATTTTATAAACTAAACAACTACACGAATGCAAAGCATGCATAGATCATCGGATCTTCTGGATCCAGCGATGTGCATATTGAAGTCTTCAAGAATCGTTTCATTGATCTGCCGCGGCGATTCAGGTGAAACTCGCCTGAGCAGATTGCGTAGGCGCTGAACTCCGTAATCTTCGCGCTGATCGTTCTTTTGTTCGATGAGTCCGTCCGAGCAGGCGAAGATCACATCGTTGTTCTGAACCAGAAAATGGCCCGCAGGCATCTGGAGGTCATCGTGGATTCCAAGGAACGGTACGGCCATGGCATGCTTGATGTGGGCACTGAGGCGATGAACGCTTGAACCGCGTTTCAACCATACATATCCATGACCGTAATCCAGAACGCTGATGACGTTTTTCTCTTTATCCAGTATGATGGCAACACCCGTTGCATACATCTCCTGACAGGTGAGTTGCGTGAGCAGCTGGTTAGAGTTATGAAGGGCAAGTAGGATGCGAGGAAGATCGCTGCCTTCTGCGTCCATCTTGTAGATCAGAGTCTTGATCACAGATGCAAACGTGTTTACCATGGAAGAAGCTTTGAGTCCTTTTCCGCACACATCGAATAGAAGCCCCAGTGAATAACGATCGTTGATTTCTATGAGCTCCGCATAGTCGCCGCCTGGTGCAATGAGGGGCATGACGATTCTATGATTGTCAGATGTGATTTCAAATCCACGTTCCAGGGGTTGGAGGATTTGATCTTGCATCCTCGCGCATGCTTCGAGATCAAGCTTGAGGAAATGATTGATACCTTCTAGAACTCTCTGCACGGTTGCCGTGCCGAAAAATTTTCCTTCGTATGTGACAACGAACGGATCAAATCGGATTTCTTCATCGCGTGCCATGAGCGCTTCTGAGGCTTCTGAAAGGTAGGTCCGTGCATCCAGACAGATTACGCGGCGCTCCATGATGCTATGCGCGCGCACATCCTGCCTGAGCAATAGTTCGCGCGAAAACCTGGTCTGGCTGAGTTTGGCAAAAAACATTTGTCTGCGAATATAGCCGGAGACATCTCCGTCCGGTCCTGTTAAAGGAAGAAAGTCTAGATCCGGGTTCGCGCTCAGTAGATCATATAGTTCAACGACTGGCGTTGTTTCTGAGACAAAATCGCTGCCAGTCACTTGCGCCAGCGTCCTTGCATGAATGCAGATCTTTCCCAGTTCGTATGCGGAGAAAACGGGACGAAGATTGGTGCGACGTTCCGATCTTTCTGATTCCAGAGTTGCTGTCATAGGAACAGTATGATCCTGACGCGTTACTGTTCCGTGTCATAGGTGTGAATGTCAGGTTCATCTGCCAGTCTTGAGACTGACTGGCAGAATGCGGCCTTCTGAACCGGAAGGAGGCAGGATGTGCAGCAATCCCGAGAGAGTCGGCGCAATGTCGAGTGTGGAGACTCTTTCATCATGATCGCCCGGGGCAATTCCAGCGCCGCTCATGAGAATTGGCACATGCGTGTCGTAAGAGTAAGGAGTGCCGTGTGTCGCGCCCAGAGTGTAGTCTGCGGAACTCCAAAATGCTTCCGGAATATAAATCACATCCGGTCCTATGGGAGGATAATAGCTTCGCATCAGGCGTGCAGCGATATCGTTTTGCGGTAGTCTATTTTTCAGAATATCTGAGGCCGAGTATGCGGAGTAGATTCCAGGCCAGCGCGATACGCTTCGCGCCGCAGAAGATTGAATGAGTTCCAGGGGAATATTTCTTCGCGCAATCAACTCTCGGTTCAGAAAAATCGAATCCTCTACGCAACCGCTCCTGGTTTCGTATCGCACCGGACCTGAAGGATCCCCGCCATAAATCCAGTCTCCCGGGCCAAATTCGCGGCGAAGATCACTGAGCACCGATCTGCAAATCGCTCGCTCATCGTAGTTGCCCGCCGGGAAACCAAACTCCGCCAGAAGCCTGGAATTGCTGAGCACTCCGTGATCTCCTGACAGTACAATGATTGCATTGTCCAATCCTATGTTTTGATCTAGAAAAATCAGAAAGTTGCTGAGAAGTTTGTCTGTGCGAACAGCCACATCGAGCACCTCGGGACTGTCCGGACCATACTGATGCCCTGCGTGATCGTTGCTTGAGAGGCTGATGGCAAGGAGATCCGGTACGGAGTCCTGTCCCATTTTTTCCCGCGTGATGAGTTCTTTCGCGAAATCGAAAACAATTTCATTTCCAAACGGGGAAATTGTTAGAGCAGTGTAAAAACTTTTGTCCGGCTCTGATAGACCGGCTGTCAGATAGTGAGGAAATCGCGTACCCAGCTTTGCTTTGCTGTTTGCATGATCAAATGGACTTTTCCAGAGTCGAGAGAGACTTTCCCGGGAAACAGATAGCTCCCACTTTGAATTGAAATACGAATCTGGAATTCTTTTTGCGTTCCACTCTGTGACCCACGAAGGGAGTTTTCCATTCGGGAAATATGCGGTGCTTGAGATCCACCCGCCAGTATCTTCGTCGAACCACAATACGCCGTCCGGAGCATGCCCGGCTAGAAGTACAGCCGCTCTGTCCTTGAGTGCAAGCCCCCAGACCTTCGCGCGCGCACCCGTGGCCAGCTTTAGTTGATCCCCGACCGTGCTTGCGTGAAGGTTTTTTGCGGATACGCCCGGCTTGAATGCAGGATCGCTTGCGATGCAAGATTGGTTCTTCACGCCGATGAGTTTGAAGTTGCAGTCTTCGACACAGTAGGTCTTTCTACCCATCTTCCTGTCGTACCAATCATTTCCTATGATTCCAGTTTTGTAAGGTGGCGCACCTGTGAGCAAAACAGAATGTCCCGGTGCTGTATAGAGAGGGAAATGATCGTGGTGCGCATTGCGAAAGTAAGCACCCTTTTCCATTAGATAGCGAAAGCCGCCGGGTTTTCCGAGAGAATGCGCCGGAAGATACAGATCTTTGAATCGCTCGAGGTATTCTGCGCGAAACTGGTCAATCGAGATAACTACGATCAGGCGCGGACTGGAATTCTTCGTGCATGCAGAAAGAAGTAAAAAAAGCGTAAGTGCATAGCTCAGCAAACGAAACCGGCTCATCCTGAGAGGATGAATCGCTTTCGTGCCAGTTCTGTGACGAATGGAATACTTCTATGTTTTGTGACGAATCTCTTCCGCTTTTACGGAGAAAACTACGTTCTCTGCTATGTTCGCGGAGAGATCTCCCACACGTTCGAGCGCTTTTGCAATGAATGCGATGGGAATGGAAGGATTTGCATTTATGATTTCATCTTCCAATTCATCTGTAGTAAGTTCCAGATCCATGACAGTGCCAGTCAGCGAAACATCGCTGTTTACGAGGCAGTGAATCGCTGCATTGAGAGTCTCTCTTGCCTTCTTTCCGAGTTCCAGGAGTCGCGGCGGAACTTCTCCTGTAATTCTCTGAGACCATTTCGCAACCGTCTTGGACTCATCGCCGATTCTTTCTAGATCACGCGTTGTTTTGATCAGGCTGAATACGAAGCGAAAATCATTGGCATACGGTTCGTCCAGAGCAAGGATTCGCATGCATAGATCGTCCATTTTGATTTCGAGATCGTTGAGAGTCGCGTCCATGGCGAGGACTTCTTTGACTCCCTCTTCAGTAGGGGCGTGCAGAAGATCCGTCGCCTTTTCGAGCATTGCCTCCGCCCGGCGAGCCATAATGGCCACCTCTGTGCGAAGCTCTTTGAGTTTTGTGTCCAGAAGCATAAATGACTCCGCCTCGACTGTCGGTACAGTTCTTCACAGGTCAACCCATTCTGCTCTGGAAGGGTCCAAAAACCAGCTTCCGTAGTTCTAGCGTCATAGAATTGTAACATAACTCCTGGATATTACGTTCATGTTAACCGGGACAAAACCGGATCCCAGGAGGAATCCATGAACCAATCACGAGCAATGCTCGCTACTATTCCGCTCGCCGCCGCTCTCTTTCTTACGTCGGCTTGCAAAGAAAGGAAAATCATCTCTATCGACGGATCGAGCACAGTCGGTCCTATTTCAATGGCAGTTGCTGAAGACTTTCAGCACGCAAACGGAAATGTGAAAGTAACTGTTGGCATTTCTGGAACCGGCGGCGGATTTAAAAAATTCTGCAACGGCGAAACTGATATTTCAGATGCTTCCCGTCCCATCAAGAAAGAGGAAGTAGAAGCGTGCAAGACCAAAGCTATCGAATACGTTGAGCTTCCAGTGGCGTATGACGGTCTTGCAGTTCTTGTTAGCCCTCAGAACGATTGGGTGAAGGAACTTACAACGGAACAGCTCAAGAAGATTTTCACTTCTGAAAATCCAGCAAAAACATGGAAAGAAGTGAATCCAGCATGGCCAGATGCAGCGATCAAAATTTTCGCACCTGGAAAAGACTCAGGAACGCACGACTACTTTGTAGAAGAAATCCTCGGGAAAAAGAAACAAATGCGTCCGGATGCTTCTTTCAGCGAGTCTGACAATGTTCTGGTAACTGGAATCTCAGGCGAAAAGAATTCAATTGGATTCTTTGGTCTGGCATACTTCGAAAACAACAAAGACAAACTCAAGCTTGTTCCGATTGTAAATCCAAAGACCAAAGCTGCAGTTCTTCCTTCTGTTGACACAGTCAAGAGCGGCGAATATGCTCCTCTTTCGCGTCCACTGTTCATCTACGTGAGCACAAAAGCGGCCGCAAAAGAAGAAGTGAAGGCTTACATTGATTTCTATCTCACCAATGGAGCCAAACTTTCCGCTCAGGTGGGCTACATTGCACTGCCGGATGGAGTCTATACAAAAGCAAAATCTCGTTTCGCGAGTCTCCAGACTGGATCTGTTTTTCAGATGGAAGGCCACGAAGGCAAGACGATCGAGCAAGTTTTTAATTGAACAATCGCAGGCGGACCCGTTTCTGGGTCCGCTCGCACTTTATTGAACCATGAGTGATTTACTTACCCAGGCCGTTCGCGGCAATCGCAGAGATGTTTTTTCCCGTTATGGGGAGAGGCCTTCTTACGGGGTAAAGGAACGATTCGTTCGCTATACTCTTCGCACCTTCTCGTACTTCACAGTCTTTGTTACTCTCGCAATTGTATTCATACTCGTCATCGACGCATCCGAGTTTTTTTCCCAGGCAAGCTTTCTAGAATTCATCACGGGTAGAGAGTGGCTGCCATTTGGAGAGCCAAAGAAACTCGGCGTGCTTCCTTTGCTTACTGGCACTGTGATGATTGCTGTTGGATCCTCGCTGGTTTCCATTCCCATTGGACTTGGAATCGCCATCTTTCTCACGCAGTATACATCGCGCAGGTTTCAGCGTTTCATGGGGCCTGTTCTTGAGGTTCTCGGTGGAATTCCTACAGTGGTATATGGTTTCTTCGCGCTCACCACTCTTACTCCTCTTCTCAAACATCTATTCACAAGCATTGATACATTCAACGCACTGTCTGCTGCCATTGTGGTGGGGCTGGCAACTCTTCCCATGGTTGCATCTCTCTCTGCGGACGCGCTGCAGGTGGTCCCTTCTTCGATTCGCAATGCAGGATATGCGCT
>Ga0268298_10001524_pt1 | contig 27170 bp, 23 predicted proteins | sample WWTPWeurt_MetaG_FD_194462 | JGI IMG/M metagenome (GOLD analysis project Ga0268298, IMG submission 194462) | Activated sludge microbial communities from WWTP in Nijmegen, Gelderland, Netherland - WWTP Weurt | ecosystem: Engineered > WWTP > Aerobic digester > Activated sludge | place...
ACTGACCTTTCGCATCGACCCCGGCGTAAAGGAGGCGTTGCGCGCCGCCGCGCAGCAGGAGCACCGCTCCATCGCCAATATGGTGGAGGTGCTGATCCGCGACTACTGCGGGCGCAAGGGCATCCCGATCGAAGAACCGACATTAAAGCCCGGAGCAGAAAAGAAGTGAGCATGAGTCACAATGAGAGCAGCAGGGAGCCGAGTCGTGGCGGCGATTGACGACCTGATTGCCCAGATCGAGGACAAGGCGCTGCGCGAGCGCCTGCGGATGGAGGCCAACCGCATCATCAAGGAGAAGAAGTTCGGCCTGGTATTCGAGGAACACTTGCCGGAGTTGATGCCCATCTACAGCGCCAAGGTGCGCATGCATAGCAAGGTGGCGCTGCGGGACGGACCGTTGGTTGATCTGTGGCGGGTGCTGTCCGTGGGCGACGGCGAGGCCCATTGCCGCAATATCGGCAGCGGCGAGACGCGGCGGATTCCGGTGGATGACCTGGTGGTGGTGCGCCAGTTCGGCGAGCCGATCTTTCCGACCCTGGTGTCGGTGGACCGGGTGCGGAACGGCCCGGACGATGCCCCCTGGCATACGCTGATCGAGGCGGACAACTACCACGCCCTGCAATTGCTGGAATACCTCTATGCCGGGAAGGTGGACTGCATCTATATCGATCCGCCTTACAACACAGGCGCAAGGGATTGGAAGTACAACAATGACTATGTTGATAAGAATGACCGCTGGCGTCATAGTAAGTGGCTCGCTTTTATTCGTCGGCGGATCGCGTTGGCAAAACGTCTGTTAGCTAAAGACGGCGTTTTAATAATCACCATCGATGATAATGAGTCAAAGCATCTTGGTTGCTTGCTTACTGAAGTATTCCCTGGGCATAACATTTTCACTGTTGTGATCGAGCACAACAAGAGAGGCAGACAGGGTGAGGAATTCGCTAAAACTCATGAATATGCTTACTTCGTAGTCCCTGAAATAGAAGGGGTGATTTCAGAAGAGCCAACTGAAGGAACTATTGGTGGAGAAGTAAGAAATCTGAGGCGCACCGGGAACAACTCATTGCGGTCAGCGCGCCCCAATCAGTTTTACCCGATATGGGTAAATGAGAGTTCACTTGAAATCGATAGTATTGGGAGATCGTTGTCAATTGACGAAGAGCGAAGCGATAAGATTAGTGACGGGCTAATTCCTATTTGGCCAATCGACAAAAATGGCATTGAGAGGAACTGGCACTACGGCGCTGATAGAACGCGGGCAGAACTAGAGAGCGGTAAGGTTTTTGTAAAAAGACAAAAATACGGGATTCAGATTTACTACACACTCAAGGAAAAAACATCAAAGCGGTACAAAACTGTTTGGTCAAGGCCCTCTCTGGATGCAAGTACGCATGGTAGCGAGTTGTTAAGAGATATACTTGGCGGAGCTTCGGGTTTTTCATTTCCTAAGTCCTTATATGCTGTAAAGGACTGCATCGCAGCAGTGTGTCAACACAGGCCAAATGCGATCGTCTTGGACTTCTTTGCAGGATCGGGCACCACGTTAAATGCCCTTGAGCTGCTCAACATAAACGATAATGGAAGTCGCCGCTGCCTCATTGTGACAAACAACGAAGTATCTGATGAAGAAGCTAATCAACTTACTGCGCGTGGAAAATGGCCGGGAGAAGCGGAGTGGGAAAAGCATGGCATCTGCCAGTCTGTGACCTGGCCTCGTTCTAAATACACCATCCTCGGTAAACGCGACGATGGATCAGAATTGGAAGGCGAATACCTTACAGGTAAGGCGACGGAACAGGAAAAGCCCCGCAAATTCCAACAAGTCGCCTTCACCTCCATCGACGATCTGAACACCGCCACGAAGAAAAAGCAGTTGGTTTCCCTGATCGACGGTATCCCGCAATCCGAGGTGAATAAAGATTCCGCCTTCGTGGTCTCCGAAAAGCATCCGGCCTCGATCTTGTTCGACGAATCCCAAGCCGATGCCTGGCTGGAGGCGCTGGAGGATCAGGAGCACATCACCGACTTCTACATCGTGACCGCCAAAAAGGCGACCTTCGATAATTTGAAGGCACGCATCGATGATCTGCTTGGTCCTGTAACCGTGACCGAGGAAGAGAAGCGCCCCATGCGGGAGGGTTTTCCCGCCAACCTGGAGTATTTCAGGCTCGACTTTCTGGACAAGGATTATGTGGCCCTGGGGCGTCAGTTCCGGGAGATTCTGCCCATCCTTTGGCTGCGGGCGGGGGCGATTGGGCCGCGCCCGGAGCTACCCAAGAACAAGCCCATTCCGGCGATGCTGATCCCGGAACACAACCCCTTCGCCGTGCTGGTGGAAGAAACCCGGTTCGCGGACTTCGCCGCCGCATTGGAAGACCGGGGCGATCTGACCCATGCCTACCTGGTGACCGATTCGGAGGATGCCTTCCAGGAGATGGTGGGCCAGTTGAAGGTTCCGAACGTGATTCAGCTATACCGGGATTATCTGGAAAATTTCGTCATCAATAAGGGAGAGCGGGCGTCATGAAGGTCGGATTGTTTGATTTCCAGGAAGACGCACTGGCCGAACTGCGCACCAAGCTGACAGCGGCCCGGCAGTCGGCGTCGGTCGATAACCCGCAGGCGGTCTCTTTCTCCGCGCCCACGGGAGCGGGTAAGACGATCGTCATGACCGCGCTGTTCGAGGACATTTTCTTCGGCGAGCCGGGATTCGAGGCCCAGACCGATGCCGCCATTCTGTGGATTTCGGATATGCCGGAACTGAATGAACAGACCCGGCTGAAGATCGAGGGCAAGTCCGACCGCATCCGGGTGCGGCAGTTGGTCACCATCGACGCCAGTTTCGACGCCGAGCGGCTGCAAGGCGGCCATGTCTACTTCATGAACACCCAGAAGCTCGGCAGCGAGAAGCTGCTGACCAAGAAAGGCGACGGGCGGCAGTACAGCATCTGGGAGACGCTGACCCATACCGCCCAGGCCAAGCCGGACCGCTTCTATGTGGTGATCGACGAGGCCCATCGGGGGATGCGGGCTGGCCGCGCGGCGGACAAGGCGCAGACGATCTTGCAGCGCTTTCTGCTGGGTAGTCCGAGCGATGGCTTGATCCGCATGCCGCTGGTCATCGGGGTTTCCGCCACGCCGCGCCGGTTCGAGGAACTGCTGTCGGGCACCACGCATACGGTGCACAAGGTCTACATCAAGGCCGAAGACGTGCGGGAATCGGGGCTATTGAAAGACCGCATCCTGATCCATTACCCGGACTCCGCCAGTCAGGCGGAAATGACCCTGCTGGCCGAGGCCGCGAACCGCTGGCAGGGCATCGAGAAGCGTTGGGGGGACTATTGCCAGAATCAGAATGAATCAGTGGTCTATCCGATCCTGGTCGTTCAGGTGGAGGACGGCACCGACAAGACGCTGACCAAAACCAACCTGAGCACCAGTCTGGCGACGATGGAGAGCGCCATCGGCCGCCGCTTGCGCGAAGGGGAAGTGGCGCACACCTTCAACGATATTGGCGATCTGGATGTGGATGGCCGCCGGGTGCGGCGCATCGAAGCATCGCGTATCGAGGAGGACAAGAACATCGGGGTGGTGCTGTTCAAAATGAGCCTGTCCACCGGCTGGGACTGCCCCCGCGCCGAAGTGATGATGTCCTTCCGCCGGGCGCAGGACCATACCTACATCGCCCAGCTTCTCGGGCGGATGGTGCGCACGCCACTGGCAAGGCGGGTGGACGCCGATGCCGCCCTGAACGACGTGCATCTGTTCCTGCCCCATTACGACCAGGCCACGGTGGAAGCGGTCATTCAGGACTTGAAGAACGTCGAGGACGTGCCGCCGTCCGAAACCGGCACCAGCCGGGAATTGGTGACCCTGTATCGCCGCGAGGGCACGGAGAAGGTGTTCGAGGCGCTGGGCGAGCTGGTGACCTACCGGGTGAATGCCGTGCGCAAGCAAAGCGCCCTGCGCCGCCTGATGGGCCTGGGCCGGGGGCTTACCCATGACCGCATCGACGAGGATGCGCAGGAGACGGTGAAGGCGCGGATCGTCAAAAAGATGGCCGAGGAAGTGCAACGGTTGCGGGATACCGGGATGCTGGAGGAACGGGCCAAGCTGATTACCGGCATCGACCTGAAAACCATTGCCGTGGAGCACGGGACTGGTGTCGCGGAGGATGATGGGGAGTACACCATCGAGGCGGCTTCCGCCGACATCGACCGCCACTTTCAACAGGCGGGGCGGTTGCTGGGTAACGGGTTGCACATGGACTACTGGCGAGACCAGGGCGACCGGGACGCCGATGAAGTGAAGGTGGAGGCCGTTGTGCTGGCCCAGGATCACGAGGGCATGAAAAACCTGGAGACCTTCGCTGAGGACGAATTCGATACACTCTATGCCAAGCACAAGCGGGATATAGCCAAGCTGAAGGAGCAGCGCCAGCAGCATTTCCAGCGGTTGCGCCTGGCCACCAGCGTTCCGCAGACGATCCCCTGGGCCTTGCCGGAAACCATCGACTTTCGCCGTTCGCCAAAGGCCCCCAAGTACGACAAGCATCTATTCCTGGAAGAAGATGATACCTTCCGCGCTGACCTTGGAACCTGGGAGCAGGAGGTGTTGCAGGAGGAACTAACCGATGCGTCGGTGATCGGTTGGCTGAGGAACGTGGACCGTAAGCCTTGGTCGCTGGAGATACCTTACGAAGAAGCGGGAAGCGTGAAACCCATGTTTCCCGATCTGTTGGTGGTGCGGCAGGATGCAAAGGGCTATCAGTTCGACATCCTGGAGCCCCATGATCCGAGTTTGAAGGACAATGCCGCCAAAGTCGTGGGCTTGGCCAAGTTCGCCGAACAGCACTGGGCCTTGTTCGACCGGATTCAACTGATCCGCAAGCAGAAGGGAGCCGACGGGGTGGAACGGTATTTCCGGTTGGACGTCGGGAATGGCGCGGTTCGGAAGAAGGTCTTGGCGGTGACGACCAATAACCAGCTTGATCAGGTTTTTGATGAAGAGGCGGTAACTGGATAGAGGCGGACAAACAAGTCCTGACCGCCCGTCACGCCGCTTGCAATCGAACGGTGCAAGCGCCGCGCGGGGCTACGCCGTGCCAGGATTCGGGGCTGCTAGATTCAGACTGCCTACGCGGAGGCCCCAACGTAGTAACTCGCTGGTGTCGAACCCGCCCAGATCGTCGCCGGCCAACCAGCTCGCCGCTTCGTCCTACACGAGGTTACGATGACCAGTTTTGCGCCTGATCAGGTAGTGCGGTGCCCCGTTTGCCGCGGTTTGGTAAAGCGCCAGCACTTCGCCAGCATCAACCTTTCCCCGCATCTTTTTCCTGATGGGTTCAAGGCCATTGCCAAGGGGGAAGTCACCTGTCCAATCTGTAGGGCTGAGATTGACGCATCTCCTCTTGTCGCTTTGGCTAAGTTGGATGCTCCTTGGAAGACGGGGGTATGGGCGGGCATTCCGTATCTAAATCCTCGCTGCTAGGACGCCTTTTGGGCAAAGCGACCGATCACCACGTTGCCCTGCTGCTCGGGGTCTAGGAGCAAAGATAGGCGTTCGCCTAGCAGTCTCCACGCCCCCCGCTGTTCTGCCTTCAGCTCGTGGCGCTGGTAGATGCGTTTCAGCTTGTTTTGCTCCACATGGTTGAGGCATCTATAGGTCGATTTATCAAAATGATTACCAATTATTTCGTTCGGCCTGAGCTTGTCGAAGGCGAGTAGCGGCGGGGTGCTCTCGCGGTTCGACAAGCTCACCGCGACAAGCTCACCGCAAAAGGTAACCGGTTTGGCGGAACGATCTACCAAGCTTGTGTAGCCGATTTATTGTTCTCAATTCGAGAACAATACCGCTTCCATGGAGATATTGTTCTCGAAAAAAGAACGAAAAATGGCCGTTTTTCGTCGATGCCCGGAAGGTTGACTGAGGATGGTTTCCTCTTGGAGCCTTCTCACAGCAGCGAATTCGGGGCTGGTTTCCGATCATTCGGAAATAAAGAATCTCTTCGGAAATGGTGTTGCTTCCACGGAGTTCGATCAGTCTAGCCGCGGTGATAGATATCGACGAAGCGGACGATATCGTCTTCATCCAGGTAACTTCCCGATTGCACCTCGATAATTTCAAGAGGGATATGGCCGGGATTCTCTAATCGATGTTGTGCACCCAAGGGGATGTAAGTCGACTGATTCTCGGTAAGCAAATAAACCTCTTCATCCCGAGTCACCCGGGCGGTTCCCCGCACCACTATCCAATGCTCGGCACGATGATGATGCATCTGCAATGATAACGAGGCTCCAGGATTGACGGTAAGGCGTTTGACTTGATAACGCTCGCCGTGATCTATAGGCTCATAGGTTCCCCAGGGACGATGCATTTTCTGATGATAGCGGACCTCGCTACGCCGCGTCTGTTTAAGATATTGGGTGACGACACGCACCTCCTGAGAACGAGCCTTATCCATCACCAAGACCACGTCTGGTGTTTCAACGATCACCAGATTCTCTACCCCAACCACCGCCAACATCCGACGGCGGGCTATCGCCAGGGTATTGCGGCTATCGAACAACAAGGTATCTCCCTCGGACACATTCCCCGAAGCATCCTGGGCGCTTACCTCCCATAACGCCGACCAGGCTCCGACATCGGACCACCCAGCCGCCAACGGCAATATCACCACATCGACCTTCTCATCGCGATGACCGGCGATTTTTTCCATTACGGCATAGTCAATGGAGTCGGGGGGGCAACGGTGAAAAGCTTGGGTTTCCGGGCGGAAAAAATGGAGGTCCGTGGTCGCGGCGGCAAAGGCGTTTTTGCAAGCCGCGGCGATATCGGCGCGATATCTTTCAATGAGCTGTAACCAGATCGAGGCTCGCAGCATGAAAATGCCGCTATTCCATAGATAGGCGCCGCTAGCCACATAAGTCTCGGCCGTGGCACGGTCGGGCTTCTCAACAAAGGCCGCGAGTAGGCCGGCTTCTTTAACCTTGGGGTGCGGATCACCGCATAGCAAGTAACCGTAACCGGTTTCCGCGGTATTGGGTCGGATGCCGAAGGTTACCACGGCTCCGTCTTCCGCCAAGCCATGACCGAGGGCGACTACCCGGCGAAACTCGACCTCATCACGGATAAGATGATCGGCCGGCATCACCAAGAGTACCGGATCCTCATTGTCACGAGAGGCCCAAAGTGCGCCCAAAGTAAGCGCCGGAGCCGTGTTGCGACCTTCGGGTTCCAGGATAATGGCGCTAGGGTCGGTTTTCAGGGCGCGCATCTGTTCGGCCACGATAAAACGGTGCTCATCGTTACACACCAAGATAGGGTCTATAAGGCCGATGCCGAGATGGGGATGTTCCTGCGTCAAGCCTTCAAGACGGCGAACCGTGGCCTGCAACAGGCTGAGTTCGCCTTGTAGAGGGAGAAACTGCTTGGGATAAGCCTCCCGAGAAAGAGGCCAAAGCCGGGTCCCAGAACCACCGGACAGAATTACTGGCTGCAACAACATCCTCGACATCCTCCAAGGTTTATCAATGTTCGCTTTCAGGCTTGAGTGGAGCGCTCGGGTTTCGGGCTCCGCTGTGAACAAAAATAGTGGTGAGGTTTCTAGCCGATGAAGAAAACAGTTCCTTTAACAATCTTCAAGCTCAGGTGATTTCCGTCAAAAGAAATATCCGCCTGCTGGTCTGTTCGTCCGCCTTCGCATTCTGGTATTTCTTTTTCCGTCGATCGCCTAAAAGAGCGGGCTGAAGACCGGCATCCATTGAAAGTGTATAAACGACCAGCTGTACCCTCTCAGGGGCCCACCTTGACTCCCGGCTCCTGGATCAAGCCATCCTGAAAATAATAGTCGTATTTCTTATGCATTTCGGCGGTGAATTGCCAAGCTTCATTGAAGGAAAGGCCGCTGTTATCGGGAAACACCACTTTCACATAAAGTCCGTTGCCATGTTGCTTTTTGAGTTGGGCCAGACGCTCATCGACCTCGGCCCGGCTCACCAGACGCGCTTCCGACTCCTCCTGGGTCTTGAGTTCGATGCGTCCGCCCTTGGTGTAGCGCACCTCCACGACATAACGTCCCTGAGGACTGCGGGCCGGTCGGATCAGTTTGTCGTACTTGACCTTGAGATCGGCATAGTCGCGTTGAACCCCGAGAAGCCTTTGATCGCTGTCGCGGACGCGCGCCTGGGCCTCGGTCAGTAAGCGCTCCCGCTCGCCACTGGATCGACGCAGGCTCTCCAACTCCTGATTGGCGCTTTCGTAGCGCCCCTGGGCCCGGCTGATCTCCTGCCTGAGTCCTTCGAGGCTGTGCTGATTGCCGGCCAGGGCGTCCTGGAGCTGGCGTACCTGATCGTTCAAGCGGTGGCTCCGCTCGCTGAGTTGATCACGTTCCCCCATGGCGGACGCCAGTTGCCTGGCCTGACTGGAAAGGTCGAGTTCCTGTTGCTGACGTTGTTGCTCGGAGCGCAACACTTGCGCCCGGAGTTTGGAGATTTCGGTCTCCGTACTCATCAACTGCAAGGCCAGGCTCTCCTTCTCCTCCCCGGTGACGCGGGCAAGTTCCTGGGCCGAGCGTTCCGCCTCCAAGGTAGAGCGCAACTGATTCATGAGGATGGTGTTACGGATCACCAGCACCACCATCACCATGACGAAAATGATCACCACCGTGGTCATGATATCGGTGAAGGAGGGCCAAAAACTGTCCTCTCCCGGACCGGCATGGGTCGAGAGACGCAGGTCGATGAAACTGCTGCTGTCGCGGCTCATGGCTCGTCCGGCAGGCGAAAGCCGGTCTTGAGCACGCGCTTGATCTCCTCGAGATCATCGCCCAGGCCTTGAACCCGCAGACTGTAGGTATCCAGGGTGAGGCCCAACTGTTTCTGCAAGCGGTCGAAGCTATGCTGGGCATCGTCCATCTGCCGTACCAAGCTTTGCAGGGAACGGATCATCCCCGCCAGCTCATAGAGCACCGTGTCCTCCTGCACCTGGAATTTGGGCGCCAGATAGTAGGTGGTGACCTGCTCCACACCGCTCACCAGATTGGTCTGCACATCGTTGAGTTTGATGTAGAAGTAGTTAAAGAAGAGGTAGCAGAGGATGGCGGTGATGGTTGCCGAGGGGGCGGTGGAAAGACCATGCATCACCATGCCCATGCCTTCGATGTTGACCGAGGTTTCGAGGATGTTGGAGGCGCCTACCAGGGCGATGGCGAGGGAGACCACGGTACCGAACACCCCGTTGAGGATGAGCACATTGTTGATGAATCTCGGCAGGCCGTTGCGGGTGCTCTCCGTGGCCACCAGGGCGGAGGCCAGGGCACCGTGGTTGATAGGGGCGTGGGCCTCAAAGAGGCGCAGCATAGTGCGATAGCGACGGGCGATGATGGAATCCGCCGCCACCCGGCGCAAGGGCTCGGTATCCGGCTGCTCCAGGTTGCGCACGAAGCGCCGCAAGGCCGCCTCCTCTTCGGCATAGGAGGCCAGGATGCCGATCAGACGCAGGACGCCGATGCCGAACAGCGCCAGGATGAAGCCATTGATGGCGTAGCCGGCCTGGGTGATCTGATTCTCGAAATATACCTGCCTGATAAAATCCAGGTTCCAATAGACCACGCCGCCAATCACGGCGGCAAACAGAATCATGCGCAACAACACATTGTTGCTGTAATAGCGGCGAAATTGGAGATTTTCCAAGCTCAGGGCCTCATTATCCGTGTCGATGGCTAAACATTAGCTTTTATTAATATACTTGTAAAGATCGACGATTTGTCTCCCATCCTGTTCCGGGGAGATAAGCCAACCACAAGGAAATCGCAAGATTGCGCCAGGAAACACCAATATCGCCCATTCCCGCCACCAAGACGCTACGCCGCGCCGCCTTGGCCTGCCTGTTGGCCGAGTCTCCCGAGAGCAAATGCGCCCTCACTCTGGAAAGCGCGCTCGCCTGGAGATCCGGGGTACTCGGCTTGGCGGAGGAGGTACTGGAGGTGCCTTTACTCCCGGGAAGACCACCCCGTCCGCCATTGGTTCATCCCCGGGAATTGGCTCAGCGCAGCCTCAAGACCCTGGAGGGGCGCGCGGCGCTCATCCATGCCGTCACCCATATCGAGTTCAGCGCCATCAATCTGGCCTGGGACGCCGTGGCCCGATTCGCAGGAATGCCCCGGGACTATTATGACGACTGGGTCAGGGTGGCAGCGGAAGAGGCCGCGCACTTTCGCATGTTGCAAGCGCGGTTACAGGATCTCGGCCATGACTATGGGGATTTTCCCGCCCACAACGGGCTCTGGTACATGGCGCAGCGTACCGCCGATGATCTCTTGGCGCGTATGGCTATGGTGCCGCGGGTATTGGAGGCGCGGGGGCTGGATGTCACCCCGGGGATGATCGCCCGTCTGCGTCAGGCGGGCGACCGGGAGACGGCGGAGTTGTTGGAGATCATCTGGCGGGAAGAGATCGGCCATGTGCAGGCCGGCAGCCGTTGGTTCCACCATCTCTGCGCGCTCGCGGGCCAAGACCCGGAAGGGACCTATTTCGAACTCCTGGGTCAGTATCTGGATCATGGCATTCGCTGTCCGCTGCATCGAGGAGCACGGGCGGAGGCGGGGTTCAGCGAACCGGAGCTGGATCGGCTGGAGGCCTTGTGCGGAGGATATCCCTAACCCTGGCGTCGCCTCCCCTTGCCGACTCCGACGACCGTGAAGCGAGCCGGAACGAGGCCAACCCAGCGGCAACCGCGAATATCGCGCCGCCCGGTTTTGTATTAACATTTGCTAATTGATTGTGCGCCGCAAGGCGAAACTCCGGTTTCGGTAGTGCGGTTCACCTTCAGCGGCTTCCCGAGTTGACATGACGAGGATCTAAGCGTGAGTACGAAAACCGAGCTGCACATTGGCGCCGGCGTGGCTGGCTGGATATTGATATTGGTAGTCGTGGCCCTGGTCTACAGCTTCACGGTCGCCCGCTTCGCGGGGGTGGCCGGTTCCGCCCAGGTATCGTCCTCGGCGAATGAGCGTATCAAGCCTGTCGGCCAGGTGCAGCTCGCCGGATCGGCGGCCATCACAACCGCGGCGCCAGCGGCCGCCGCGGCGGTTCCCGCCGCGGCCGGCGGTGGCGAGGCCACCTACAACAAGGTCTGCCTGGTCTGTCATGGCGCCGGTGTGGCCGGTGCCCCCAAGCTGGGTGACAAGGAAGCCTGGGCACCCCGTATCGCCCAGGGGAACGAGGCCATGCTGAAAACCGCCATCGCCGGCAAGGGCGCCATGCCGCCACGCGGCACCTGTGCCACCTGTTCCGACGACGAGCTGAAGGCCGCGATCGAATTCATGGTCTCCAAGGCCCAATAATTCAGAACTGCCGCGGGTGGGCGTCGAGCCCGCCCGCTTCCCGTCGGTGGCGGGCTCAGAGCTTGTGAAGAAATCGGCGGCGCGATCCGATCACGGCATGACGTCCTCGCGCGCCTCTCGCCTCAACGCCAGTCTTCGGCCCGGATGTCGCCGGGCGGCTTCCGGGCATGGGCCTTTGTAGTCAATTTTTTGTTCTCTATTTGAGAACAATTCTGCTAAAAGAAGAGATATTGTTCTCTCTAGAGGAACTAAAAATAGCCATTTTCAACCGAAGCCCGGAAAGCTGAGCCGTAGCCTACCCGGCTCGCCCTTCCATCCCCCCGTAGGATGGGTGCAGCGGAGCGAAACCCATGGAGCTAACATCGACACCCCCATCCGCCGTTTCCGACCAGGCCAAATTCGCATAACGATGGGTTGACACCCATCCTACCCGGCTATAAGCGCACCTACGGCCCTATTGGATTGTGATATGGGCGCGCCTGTAGTGGCGAATGGCCATTCGCCCCTACAAATCATGTTTCAATCCTTGTTCTATTGGATTGTGACATTACCCCGGAGAAGGTTATTCTTTTTGCGTGTTGCCGGAGTGGCGATTATGGGAATAAGAATATTGTTTTTCTTTGCGATCATGATGCTCGATAGCCTATAGGCCCTGGATTCGGAAAAGACTTATTTGATTAAGCCCCTTATCAAGGGGGGAAACAAACTGATAGGTGGCAAGGCTACGCGGGCTTATGTTTTGACGGAAGCAGCACCATAGGTTGAGTTGGCGGACGTATCGCCAACCCAACATCTTGATGGCCCTCGCAAGATTGGGTTGCCAAACGGCGGTATCCAGTTCGGCGATGAGCCCTTCGTCGGCGTTAGAGATACCAGCTGGTGATTCCAGCCACCCTTTTGGCGATCCGCCGACCGAAGGGGGCGTAGCGATTGCTCCTGGCCGTCGAGTTCGATTGTGGTGAGGCTATGGTCCTGGTCGTAGCCCCAGGCGCCCGACTGGTGGAGGCTCCGGGTGCGGTTGCCGACGGCATCATAGCGGTTGCCCTTCAGGGGAAGCTGATGGGTGGTAGGCGGGTGGCTGAGAAAATCCAAGTATGTTAGAATTTTCGCAATTAATATTTGGTTTTTATGCCTGTTGTTCTTCCGGCAAGAGGGCGATTCGTCCAGGAACTTTGGGTTCCGGGAGGATCGGTGGCACAACAGGCCGAGGGTTTTTCTGACCATCAACCGATCAATCCAGCCTACGGCAATCTGAGGCAGAACCATGCATCGAATCAAGCCAGTATCCCTATTTCTTGGCGGGTTCCTCGTCTTTTTGGCGCTGGGTACGGCCTTGGCCGCCGGCGGCGATGCGGTCGCGACCCAGGTCCCGCCTGCCGCCGCTTCCTCCGGCCTACCATGGTGGGCCTGGCCCTTGATCCTCTTTGTGGTGACCTTCGCCCTGGGTATCGTGGCCGTGCTTGGCGGTGTGGGCGGCGGGGTGTTGTTCGTCCCCATCGTCGGCGGATTTTTCCCCTTCCACCTGGATTTTGTCCGCGGAGCCGGGCTGCTGGTGGCCCTCGCCGGTGCCCTGGCGGCCGGACCCGGCCTGCTGCGTAGCGGAATGGCGAATCTTAGGCTGGCCCTGCCTTTGGCGGTCATCGCTTCGGCCTCCGCCATCGTCGGGGCCATGATGGGTCTGGCGCTTCCCACCCATATCGTGCAGACCGCCCTGGGTCTCACCATCCTGGGTATCGTGGTGTTGATGTGGCTCGCCAAAAAATCCGAATTTCCCGAGGTGCCACAGGCCGATTCCCTCTCCAGCGCCCTGAGGATCCATGGGATATATTTCGATGTGGCCAGCGGCAAGGAGATCGACTGGCGGGTGCACCGGACCCTGCAAGGCATGATCCTGTTCATCGTCATCGGCATCATGGCCGGCATGTTCGGTCTGGGCGCCGGTTGGGCGAACGTCCCGGTCCTGAATCTGCTCATGGGGGCGCCGCTCAAGGTTTCCGTCTCCACCAGCAAATTCATGCTCTCCATCGTCGATACCTCCGCGGCCTGGGTCTATCTGAACCAGGGGGCGGTGTTGGCGATGATCGCCGTACCTTCCATCCTCGGCATCATGCTCGGCTCGCTGGTGGGTGTGGGGTTGTTGAAGAAGACCAAAGCCTCGGTGGTACGTCGCATCGTCATCATCATGCTGCTGCTGGCCGGTCTGCGTGCCCTGCTCAAGGGGCTTGGTATTTGGAACTGACGTTTCGGAGTACGCCCATGGCCGCCTCACCGACCAACAAAGAGTACGCCACTTCAGAGCAACTGGCCTATGCGCAGGTGCTCGACTGGGGGATGAAGATCGGTTTCGTGATGGTCGTCTGCACCTTCGCCCTCTATGTCCTGGGGGTGGTGCCACCCCATATCCCCGTGGAGCAGTTGCCACAGTACTGGAGCATGCCGGTCAACAAGTATCTCCAGGCGGCAAATGTGCACACCGGCTGGAGTTGGCTCGGCCTCATCGGCAAAGGCGATTTCATGAACTTTCTCGGCATCGCCTTCCTCTCGGCGGTGACCATCGGCTGTTATCTGCGTATCCTGCCGATGCTGATTCGGGGTGGAGACAAGATTTTTTCTTTCATTGCCATTCTGGAAGTGTTGGTGTTGGTGCTCGCGGCTTCGGGTGTGCTGGTGGCCGGGCACTGAGGTTTGGCCTGACCTGTCCCTAGCAACCCAGGCCCATTGGTGGCGAGTCGCATTGAACGGAGAATAAAGAGATGACCGAACAATTGTCACCCACGGGGCGGTTCGACCGGGTGTTGCTCGCTACCGACGGTTCGGACTTCAGCGCCGGGGCCGTTCGCGCCGGCATCGAACTGGCGCAGCGCTGTGGAACCAAGCTGAATGTCCTGACCATGGTGCTGACCAATCCCGAATACGCCGCCATCGCCCCCCAACTCGAGGAGCGCGCCGAGCTGGAGGCGTTGCAGATCATCGAGGGGGTGAAGACCCAGGCGGACGCCTTGGGGGTGACATGCGAGGGCCGGATCCGCCATGGCGAAGATCCGGCGCGGGAGATCATCGAGGAGGCGGAAAGCGGGCATTACGATCTCATTATCATGGGGCGTCGGGGCAAGCGTCGGCTGGCCCGCTGGATGGTCGGCCATGCCACGGTGCAGGTCATTGGCGGCGCCGCCTGCCCGGTGTTGGTGGTGCCCCGCGCCGCTTCCTTGCCGAATCGCCGCATCCTGCTGGCTACGGATGGCTCCCGCTACGGCGATGCGGCGGCCGCCGCCGCGGCCAGTCTGTCGAGTCATTGCCGTCTGCCGGTCTGCGTGATCTCGGTGATCAAGCCCGGCCATTCCGAGGCGCGTCGTGCCGAGGCCACCCAGGTGGTGGAACGCATCAGCCGTTTGTTGGCCCGGGAAGGCATCGAGGTCGAGGGGCGCGTGGGGGAAGGCCGTCCGGAAGAGGTGATTGCCGACACCGCCAAGTCTGTGGAGGCGGATCTGATCATCATGGGCAGCCACGGGCGAACCGGTTTCGAGCGCATCCTGTTGGGAAGCGTTTCCGAACGGGTCATCGGCTTGGCGGACTGCGCCACCCTGGTGGTGAGTCGCTGACCGAGCCTCCGGCCAACAGCCCTGCTGGAGGCGCATAGCCTTGCCGCATAGATTCTTTATTTCCACATGGTCGTAGAACAGCCCTGAATTCGTGGCTGAGAGAAGGCTCCAAGAGGAATGTATCCTCACTCAGCATTCCGGGCCTCGACGAAAAACGGCCATTTACTGTTCTTGTTACGAGAACAATATCTCCATGGAAGAGAAATTGTTCTCTTATGGAGAACGAAAAACCGGGTAACCGCGCCCAGGCCCGGAAGCGTCGAGAGGCGGATGGGCCGGCCACGACGGCCTCCCTCTCTCATGTCGACCGCCTAGGCTTTCTCAACCCGGATTTAGTCCGGGGTCACCACATCCCGCGAACTCATCGGCATCGGTATCAGGCGGTATCCTGGGTGACGGCCCTCAGGCGGACCCAGAAAATCGAGCCGCTACCCTGCGCCGGCTCGACGCCGACCGTCCCCCCCATGGCCGCTATCAGGGTCTTCACTATGGCCAGTCCCAGTCCGGTCCCCCCCAGCTCCCGCGAGCGCCCCGCATCGACCCGGTAAAAACGATCGAAGATCCGATCGCGATGCTCTGTCGGTATGCCCGGCCCGGTATCTTCGATCTCGATCCGTACCTTGGCGTCCTCTTCCCGACCGCGCACCCGGATCAGCCCGCCCGAGGGGGTAAACTTGATGGCGTTGTCCAGGAGATTGAAAAGGATCTGGTCAAGGGCCTTCTCATCGACATACATCTGCAACTGGGGCTGAAGATCCAATTCGATGCCGATGTGTTTGCTGTGGGCCGCATCACCCAGGGACTCCAGGGTGCGGTCGATGGCCGAGGTCAAGTCGATGGGGATGAGATTGATCGGTACCTGCCGGGCATCGAGGCGGGAGAGATCGAGCAGATCGGCGACCAGCCTCGCCAGACGCTCCGCATTGCGGTGCAGGGCTTCCACCAGGCGGAGGGCGATGCGGGGATTCTCCAACGCCCCGTCGATGAGGGTCTCCGCGTTGGCCCGAATGACGCTGACCGGGGTGCGAAGTTCATGGGAGGCGTTGGCGACAAAATCCCGCAGAAATTTCTCCATCCGCCGCATCTCGGTGATGTCGTACAGCACCACCACATTGCCGCCGCCGACCCGTTGCGGGGCGGCTCTGGCCAGAATGTGGCGGCTCCGATCCGAGGTGTTCAGCTCGAATTCGATGGAGACGACCTCGCCGGCATGGCTGGAGGTGATGACCTGGGAGAGTTCCGGGAGGCCGATCACCGCCGCCAGGGGGAGATTGAAGGGGATCTGCCCGAGCCCCAGGAGTTGCAGCGCGGCCCGGTTCACCAATACGACTTCCTGACGCTCGTTGAGGGCGAACAGGGCCTCGCTCATGCAATCCAGGATGGCGGCAGACAGATTGCGTTCCTCCGCCAGGTCGAACATCTGTTGTTCCAAGGCCTGGGTGAGTTGGTGGAAGGAACCCAGGATGTGTTCCAGCTCGTCTTTGCTACCGGACGCGGCGCTATTGCCGTGACGATGGGAGAGCGTCCGCAACTGCTGGAGGAGTGTTCTCAAGGGGCGGGTAAAGAGATGAGAGGCGAAGCCACTCATGGACACCGCCAGGGCCATGGCGATGATGCCGGCGGCGAGCAGATTGAGGCGCAATTCGCGCACGGCCTGATCCACCTCGGCCAGTGGGGTGGCGGCTCGGACTACACCAGTGGTCGGTGAACCGACCGGCAGGGCGATATAAAGAAGGTCCGAATCTATGGTGGCGCTGTGGCGCTTGTCCTTGCCTAACCCCTGGGTCAAGGCGTTGCGCACCTCGGGTCGATGGCCGTGATTCTCCACGCTGGAAAGGTGATCCAGGGAGACCTCGGAATCGCCGAGGACCCGACCATCCTGGTCGATGATGGTGATCCGGCTGGCGGTGTCGGCGGCCAAACGGTCGGCCAGGGTTTTGGCGATTTGCGCATCCAGCGGCCAGGCGGTATGGGAGATCAGGGTTTGGGCGGTCAGGGTGTGCCGCATCAGTTCGGTCTCGATGCGGAACTCGATCCAGTGGCGCAGGCGGTTTTCCAGGTAGAATCCGGCGGCTACGGTTACCACTACGATGAGCAGGAGCGAGACCCCGAAAAGTTTTTCCCTGACCCCGATCCTGATGGACATGCGGCCCCCGGTTTTCCCCCTGGTCAGGCCAGACCAGGTAAGGCCTTGCCTGGATTGAGGATATTGTTGGGATCGAACTGGCGTTTGACGGCCTGCATCAACCTCAGAGCCACCGGGTCGATCTCACGGGAAACGAAGTCCCGTTTCTCCAATCCCACCCCGTGTTCTCCCGACAAGGTGCCGTTCAAGGCCAACACCAGATCGAATACCCGGCTGAGACAGGGACCGGCCTGTCTCGCCTGGGCCGGATTTTCAGGGTCGAGCAAGAGGTTGACATGGATATTGCCGTTGCCGGCATGGCCGAAGTTGACAATGGGGATCCCCATCTCCCGGGATAGATCTTCCAGCCCTTGAATCAGCTCCGGGATGCGCGAGACCGGGACCACTACATCCTCATTGATCTTCTTCGGGGCCAGGGTACGCAGGGCCGGAGACAGGGCCTTGCGGGTCGCCCAGAGACGGTCCACTTCCTGAGCGGTGGCGGCGGTGCGGATCTCCAGCACACCCGCTACGGCGGCCGCGGCGCTCACCGCGGCGGCCATCTCGTCGATACAGCCGGCGGCGCCGTCCACTTCGATCATCAGCAGGGCGCCGATATGTTCAGGCACATCGATATGGGAAAAGGGCCGCACCATGGCGATGGAGGCCCCGTCCATGAACTCCAGGGCGCAGGGCGTGGCGGGTTGGGCCATGATCGCCGCTACCGCCGCGGCGGCGGCGTGGATATCCCGGTAACTCGCCCGCAGGGTACGCTTGGCGGTAGCCAAGGGGGTGAGTCTGAGTCGGGCCTGGGTGATGATGGCCAGGGTGCCTTCACTGCCGATCAGGAGCCGGGTGAGATCGTAGCCGACCACCCCCTTGGTGGTGTAGACGCCGGTACGGAGATGTTCTCCCTGTCCGGTGACGGCCTCGAGACCAAGGGTGTTCTCCCTGGGGGTGCCGTATTTGACCGCCCGCGGACCGGCGGAGTTGTAGGCCAGATTGCCGCCGATGGTGCAGACCGCGGCACTGGTGGGGTCCGGCGGCCAGAAGAAGCCGTGGGGACGCAGGGCGTCCTGGAGTTCCTGATTGGTGAGTCCGGGCTCGACGCAGGCGACCCGGTTGGCGGGGTCGATCGCCAGCAGGCGGTTCATGCGTTCCAGGGAAAGGATGAGACCGCCTCGATCTGGAACCGTGGCCCCGGTGGTACCTGTTCCCCGACCGCGGGGGATCAGGGGTATGGCCTCGGTATTACAGAGTCTGACGATGGCCTGGATCTGCTCCAAATGATCGGGAAAGACGACGGCCTGGGGTAGGGCTTGGCGTCGGCTGTTGTCGTAACCATAGGCCCAACAGTCTTCCGGCGCCGTCATCAGGCGCTCGGGGCCGAGGATATCGCACAGCCGGGCGACTATCCCCTCCCCGAGGGGGGGATTAATTGGCTTGGTACTCAAAGGCCCTCACCACCTTGCGCACCCCGGACAGGGAGCGTACCTGCTGCACCACGGCCTCGGCCTCTTCCTGATGCAGCAGGCCCATGAGGTAGACCATGCCGTTACTGGTGACCACCTTGACCATTTCGGGATCGAAACCCCGCACCTTAACCCCAAAGAGAGCGGTCTTAACCTTGGCGGTGATGTAGGTGTCTTCGGAAATGCGGGAGAAGGATGGATTGGGGGCGATTTCGATCTCATTCATGACCCGCCGCACCCCCGTGATCCGCTCCACCATCTCGCCGTATTGCTGCTTGATCTCCTGAGAATCCGCTGTGCCGGTCAGGAGCATGGTGTAGTTATAACTGGTGGCGCTGATATTGCTCCGGCTGCGGATGGGATTGTTTTCCATCAGCAGATCCAGGGCCTTGAGTTCCAGGCTTTGGTCGTCGAGTATGGCGCCGGCGCTACGGCGGTCATGGGCCACGGCCGCCCCGGTGGCGATGCCGCCCACCACGAGAGGGGCGCACCCCTGCAACATCGCCCCAGTCACGACGAGGGCGATCAGGAGGCTGGCGAGCCGGGCAATAGGATGGATGCGCTCCTTTGGGGTCATTGTTATCTCTCCTCCGTCAAGTTCCCAAGAGTTGTTGATCGATGAGATCGCATAGGCAATGGATGCAGAGCAGATGGACCTCCTGCACCCGGGCGGTGGAATCACTGGGCACGCGCAACTCGATGTCGCTTTCCCGCAGCAGTATCGCCATATCGCCGCCATCCCGACCGGTCAGGGCGACGACGAACATCTCCCGTTCATGGGCGGCCCGGATGGCCCTGAGCAGATTGGGTGAACGACCGCTGGTGCTGATGGCGAGCAGTATGTCGCCGGGTTGTCCCAGTGCCCCGATCTGTTTGGCGAAGATCTCGGCGAACTGGTAATCGTTGGCGATGGCCGTCAGGGTGGAGCTGTCGGTGGTCAGGGCCAGCGCCGGTAATCCCGGTCGTTCCCGTTCAAAACGGTTCAGCATTTCAGCGGAAAAATGCTGGGCATCCGCGGCCGAGCCACCATTGCCGCAACTCAGGATCTTTCCGCCATCCAGTAAACGGGCGACGATGAGTTCGCTGGCGGCGGCCAAGGGTTGCCGCAAGTCGGACAGGGCCTGCTGCTTGACCCGCAGGCTGGCTTCAAAGAGTTCGTTGATGCGGTCGAGGAGATTCATGTTGATTCGCCGTTCAATCGAGCGGACGGAAGGCGTCCCGAATCCAGTCGAGAGTCTGGTAACCCTCGCCGCTGAGGGCGATCACGTCGAAGCGGCAGGCGGGGTCGCCGCTGTGGGTCGCCAGATAGTGACGGGCGGCAGCCAACAGCCGCGCCTGCTTTTTGGCGGTGATGCTTTCCTGGGGACCGCCGAAGGCGCCGCCACGGCGATACCGCACCTCGACGAATACCAGCTGTTCCCCGTCCTGCATCACCAGGTCGATTTCTCCCCGCGGACAGCGATAGTTACGCTCGATCAGACGCAAGCCGCGACGGCGGAGAAAGGCGCAGGCCATGTCTTCCGCCGTCTGCCCGAGTTCGCTAGGTTTGCTGTCACCTCTACCGAAGTTCACCAGGCTCATGGATTCGGGCTCGGTGTCTCCGGGACGGGAGCGGGGCTTCCGCTCGGTGGGACGGTGGGAGGTATCGGGTTTGGTGGGGCCTCATGACGCGGGACCAGGGAGATCTGCTCCAGCCTTCCCTCTTTATAGGCCAGGCCGCCGCTTATCTGGGCCCAGCTCAAGCGGCGACGGATCTGGTTGGTATCCGGGTCGAGCCGCAATTCACCCCCGGCTCCCTGGTGACTTTCCTGCGGCTGGCGTTGCAGCCTGGGAATCTGGGCCCAGAGCTGATAGCCGTCCAGACCCATGGCATAGAGACGGGTATAGGCGGGGCTAAAGCCGGGGAGGGCCGATTTCACCTGTTTCAGGCTCGGTCTGACCTGGGTGTCTTCACCGAACAACCAGGGAATTTCGGTGAACTGGAGACCATTGAGATCCCGGTTGGCTTCCGGACTTTGTTCCAGATCATAGGCATGGGAGGTGGTGAAGAGGGGCAGGCCATCCCCATGGAGGGCCTGCAAGAGCGGTCGGATGACCCGGGCCTTGCCGCTACGCGCCACGAGAAAGAGGCAATCGGCGTCCTGGCGGATCTGGGGTTCGTCTGCCAGGGGAGCAGCCTGGTTCGCGGCGGACGGGGGGGCCTTCTCGGGCAGTTTCAGCAAGGCCCGCAGGGAGCGGGAGACATCCTTGGCCTGGGGATCGTAACTCTGCTGGGCTGGGACGAGGCCGCCCTGAATCTCCCAGGTCTCGCGGAAACGGCCCGCCAGACGCTCGCCCCATTCACCGGCCGGATAAAAGATCAGGGCACGCTGGTATCCCTGGTTCCTGGCCTGTTGGGCCACCTGTATGGCCTCGTCCTCCGGGGTCAGGGCGAATTGATAGAAATTCCGCGGGGCACTGGCGCCGGCCGGTAATTGATTGAAGGCCAGCACCGGAATCTTGAGTCCGCCGGACCTGGCCAGCATCTCGACCTCATCCTTTTCCAGCGGTCCGAATACCACATCGGCCCCTTCGGTCAGGGCCTGCTCATAGATGCCCCGGACAGCGGCTGGTTCCTGGGTGTCATGGAACCGCAAACGCGGTCGTTTGTTGGCCGGCTGTTCGAAGTAGGCGGCGAGCAGCCCGTCACGGATGGCTTCGGTCGCCCCCAGCAGCCGGGGATTGGCCGGGAGCAGGACGGCGATCTGTCGGGGGTGAAAGGCGCGTTCCGGTAGGCGGGCCAGGTAGGCGATCTCGATCTCGGGCAGGGCCGGGTGCTGGGGAAACTGCTCGCGCCAAACGGCGACCAGGGAGGCCGCCTCGTTGGGCATCAGGTCCGGGTCGCGCAGCAGGCGCGCTAGCTCCAGCCAGCCACGCAACAGAGGAGGCGTGCCGGGTTGGAGGATCTCCAGGATATCCGGAGAGACATGACTGAGATCCTGCAAGATGCTGAGTTGATTACTCAATCGCTCCGGCTCGGAGGTCAGTAGCGGGTCGATGCGGATGCATTCCTCGGCGCTGTCGACCCAGCGCTCGTGTCCGCGCCAGATCTCCGCCCGCAACTCATGATAGCGCCGCCGGAGTGCCGGCGCGGTGGTGGGTGAAGGCGGGACAGCCAGGAGCCCGAGCGCTTCATCCAGGTGGTGCTCCCCCAGGGCGATGGTGGCCGCCAAGAGGCGCCGGCGCTCGTCAGCCTCGCCCACTTCCGGAGTGGAGGCGATTCTTGCCAGCCCGGCCCTGGCTTCAGGGAAACGTCCGGCGGCAATCCAGGCTTCGACCGCCTGCCACTGCAATTCCTGGCGCTGGGGGGCCGGGGCGGCACGAGCGGCTTGCTCGAGCAAGGCAGCGGCGGCGGCCTGATCGCCGCTGGCGCGCAGGGACTCGGCTTGACTCAGTAGCTGAGGATCGAAGCGGATTTCAGGCTCCTTGCTGATCTTCGGGCTACAGGCCTGAAGCACCAACAGGCTCAAGATTAGGCTCGCGAGAATCCGAGTGGCTTGCATAGGGATGACTGGATGGGCAGGATGATGCGGGTGGCGCCGGTTTCGGTGATGTTTTCTTGGCCCGCTCAGTATGTTTCGCGAGGTATGGAGTGTCAATCGAACCGGCTGTGCTCTATGTGGTGGCGACTCCGATCGGCAACCTGGAGGACATCTCCGAGCGCGCCCGGCGGGTGTTGCGGGAAGTGGACCTGATCGCCGCGGAGGATACGCGCCATAGCCGTGGCTTGCTGGCCCATCTGGGAGTAAGCCGTCCCATGCTGTCGCTGCATGAGCACAATGAGCGTGGACAGGTGGAACTCCTGTTGGCGGCGCTCGCGGAGGGACGGAGTATCGCCCTGGTGGCGGATGCCGGTACCCCTCTCATCAGTGATCCGGGCTATGTTCTGGTGCGGGAGGTTCGCCGGCGGGGCTATCGGGTCGTGCCGATCCCTGGTCCCAGCGCCCTCATCAGTGCCCTTTCGGTGGCTGGCTTACCGACCTCGGCCTTCGTGTTCGAGGGCTTCCCCCCGCGCGAAGCCGCCAAACGACTGGAGTGGCTGCGGCGTCTCGCCCGGGAGCCGCGGACCCTGGTGTTCTATGAAGCCAGTCATCGGATCTTGGACAGCCTGCGGGATCTCGTCATCGTCATGGGGGCCGGTCGGGAGGCGAGGCTGGCCCGAGAGCTGACCAAGATCTACGAAACCATCCTGGACGGGACCTTGGAGGAACTGGTGCGGCGGTTGGAGCAGGATCCCGAGCAACGGCGAGGGGAATTCGTTGTTCTGGTGGCCGGGGCGCCGGTAGAGTCGGGCCAGGATGAAGGGTTGCAGGAAGCCCTACGGATACTGGCGCTGCTCCGTCGCCAGTTACCGATGAAACAGGCCCTTGGTCTCACCGTCGAGATCACCGGTGTAAAAAGAAACCGGCTGTACCGAGAGGCGCTCGCTGTCCTCCCGGCGGCTGAGGAATGAAGGCCGGTGGGAATCCGAGGACTGGTCAGTCGCGTCGCGCTCGACGCTACCGGACAAGGTCACCGGCTCTTTTTGGGGCGAAACCGGGACGCAGGGACTCCGTCATGGACGGCACGTCGTCTTCGTTCCGCTCCAGCTTCTGGGCTATCGGCGCGTTCGACAGGTTCAGAGTCACATGAACTACAGGCACCGCCCCCAGGTCGACAAGGGCTGATGGGACCCGGATAGCGCCGTCCCGGTCAGGTCGTCAAGGCGCTGACCGCAGGACTGATATTCGTGGCGCGGCGAAGGCCGCAATAACCGGGCTGGATCGCTTGTTTTCCGCCAACCCGCCCCAAGTTTTCCGCCATAGGCCGAATCCGGACAGTAGCTCTTCACCAGCCAGCCAGCCAGGCTGGCCAGCCCTTCGGGTTTGAGCCTCGCCAAGGCCCCACCGACGGCGCCGGTTTTACCTTGTATGTGATCTGGAGCGGATCCGGACTCAAGACCCGGATCCCGAACCGCCCATTTTCAGGAGGACAGAGAGTAAAGCCATGTTGAAGCTCAGCGAGCTGATAATCGCCAATCCCCAGTTCGAATCCTTTGAAGAACTCATCCCGGTAATCCAGACCATGGCGGCGCGGGGGGAGCGCTTCTTCCGCATGGATGTCAAACCGCCCTACCCGGATACCCCCATGGATTGGGAAGATCGCCTGGAAGGGGCTTTCAGCGGCTATATCAGGCGGATGTCATGAAAAACACAGAACTAAACCCAGCCGGGTTATTCGATTTTTTCTCCGAGTCGGCGATGAACCGGATCGGCGCCGAGACGACACTCGAATCCCATCTTGTCGCACTGGAGGAACGTTTGCAGGAAATCGGCCCTCGCGGTTCTCCCCAGGACACCGCTGAGCTGCAATTGCAGATCGCCCGCACCCTGGTGGGCCTCGGGAGGGGGGAGGCGGCCTGGCCGATCGGTCGTACCGCCTTCGATACCTTTATCAGACACCAAGACTGGGAGGCGGCGGTCGATGTCTGCGACGTCCTCTATCAAACCGAGTTGGACGGTTGTCTGAGCGCCCTGGGTCAAGGAATCTGGTTGGCGGTCACCTATCCGGTCGACTCCGAGCTCTCCCTCGGCCTGCTCAACCATGTCATTGAAGATACGCCCGAGAACTCCGACGGGGCCGCCATCGCCGCCACCGTGGCCCTGTTTCTGATCGACCTTCGCAGCGAAGGCCAGGAACGGGACGATCTCCTGTTTTTCGCCACTCAGACCCTTGGCCAGGTCGCCCGTCGTCACAGCGGCGTCGAGTCCCAGAAAGACTTCGATCTCTGGCTCGATCGGCTGGGACTCAAGGAGCCGGATAAATTTCTCCCCCGCCTGCGCACCCTGATCGATGTCCTGGTCCAAGACGACTGGTGGTTCGACCGGGATCTGTTGCAGATCAGACTACCGGTGAACTGAAGATGTTGATCTGGGAAGAAGAACAGGATCCCCAGGATGTCGCCGCGCCGGACGACATTCTCGACCTGATGTTCAGTCTGAATGGCCGTCGACTCCCGGTGGACCATGCCTACGGCCTCTCGACCGCCTTGCAACGGGCCTTGCCCTGGCTGGAAGAGGAACCGCGGGCCGGCATCCATCTGATTCATGTCGCCTCCTCGCAGAATGGTTGGGAGCGCCCCAGCCAGGAGGAAGGTCAGTGGCTGATGTTGTCGCGGCGTACCAAGCTGACCCTGCGTCTCCCCGCGGAGCGCCTGGAAGCGGCCCGCCAGCTTTGCGGACAGACGCTGGAGATTGCCGATCAACCCCTGATCGTCGGCGACGCCAAAACCAGACCCCTCAGCACCCAGGGCAACATCTTTGCGCGCTATATCGCCGGCCCGGACGAGGAGAACGAGGACGAGTTTCTCCGGCGCTCTGTCACCGAGCTGTCCGCCCGGGGCCTCCGGGTGAAAAAGGCCCTCTGCGGTATCGCGCACCAGTTCCTGTTACCCGCTGGTCCCCTCCATACGCGCAGCCTGCTCCTGGCCGGTCTCCGCCCGGAAGAATCCATCCAGCTCCAGCGTCATGGTCTGGGCCCCTATCGCCAGCTCGGCTGCGGCCTCTTTCTGCCGCATAAGGGTCTCGAGGCGGTAGGTAAAGCAAGTGGTGACGCCGGTACCTGATTTGCTTAAAATCCGCGCGGCTTTCCGCTTTATGTATTCGCCAGACAAAGGAGCCTGCACCATGTCAATCGAGTTGAATGGTAAGACCATCGAAACCGACGCCAACGGGTATCTGGTTGATCCTGCCGATTGGTCCGAGGAGGTCGCCGTCGAGATCGCCAAGAGCGAAGACATCGACCCGCTCACCCAGGAACACATGGACATCATCCATTACCTCCGCGACGAATTCCTCAACAACAACCAGCACCAGCCCAATGATCGCGAGATCAACAAATTCTGCGCTGACAAATGGGGCCGCAAGGTGAGCTCGAAGGAGGTCTATGACCTCTTCCCCGGCAAACCCTCGAAACAGGCCTGCATGATCGCCGGCCTGCCCGAGACCAAGCGCAAGGGCGGCTATTGAGGGGTTCGGGAGTTTCGCTCCCGCCGCCTCTCCGCTCTCGCGCCGAGCACCCGATCGAAGCCCTGACCCACTTCGATCGGGTGCCCTCTCCCCTCAGAGTTCGCTCCACATCCGCAACAGATTGACGTAACTGCGATCCACCAGCTTGGTCGATTCGGCGTCCGGCTCGGTGTTCAGCAGATGTTCCCGGGCGCAATCGAGTTCATATAAAAGTTCCCGCCGGGCGGCGTCGCGCACGAAACTCTGGATCCAGGTCAGCGCCACCAGACGTTCCCCCCGGGTCACCGCCTCCACCCGGTGCACACTCGCGGACGGGTAGATAACCGCCCCGCCGGCCTCCAGTTTGACCCGCTTGTCGCCGTAACTGGTGCGGATGACCAGCTCACCGCCGTCATAGGATTCCGCCGGCTGGAGAAAGACGGTCATGGAGACATCGCTACGGAATTTCCCTCCGGCACCACCCATGATGGGATCGTCGACATGATCGTCATACCTCATGCCCGGCTGATAGCGGGCGAAGATGAAATCCGCCACCCGATAGGGGAGGACGAAGCGGCGAAAACCTTCATGATGCCCGAGCGTGCTCATGAGGATGCGATACAGTAACGACAGTGTGGCCGGGTCCTGGGCCAGTTCCTCATTGCGTTTGCCCCGGGCCGCCGCCTTCCCGGCCGTCAAGCGTCCATCGACGAATTCGGCCCTGGTCAATACTTCCCGGATCTTGGCCAGTTGGGCGGGGTTCAACAATGCAGGAATTTCGAGCAACATGAACTTTATACCAATTCTTATTAGGTTATCCCTAATCAGCGGGTCAGGGAGTGGTTTGTTTGTCAGGAAGATGGCCGGCGAAGAGACAGGTGATGTGTTCGACGAAGGTGGCGATCCCGCCACGATGCTTGGGGCTCATCACGGAATCTCATGAGCCCGTTATTTCAGCGAGAAAGAGATGGGCCGTCATTCCGTCCGGGAAGCTGGAATGACAAGTTGGCTGAGGTAACTCGCTCATCAGAAAAATGTTTTCCATCTGGCTCCCCCCGTGATTCGCGGAAGCCTCTATTCTAGCCGTTCCCTCATCCTTCCGTTACCCACCCGTTTTGAGAAAGAGCCGAAATACATCCCTCCCGGTAAACGGCAGCGGCGGTATTCCGTCATGGATTTCCATCAGCATGGGTTGGCGCCCATCCCGTAGGCCAACATCGACATCGATATCCGCCGTTTCCAACCAGGCCAAATTCGTATAACGATGGGTTAACTACACCTAGAGCAGGCACCACACCTCGACGAATACATATCAATGTGATGGACGGACGCACTGCTCCCAAATGACTTCCTGCGCCGAGGCTACTTATACCATTTCTCGATAGGTATTATCGATATTCGTAGGCTGGTGTTGAGGCGCGAAGCGCTGAAACCCAGCTTCTCAGTAGCTGGGATTCGCTTCGCTCATCGCCAGCCTATAGTGGACCCCGGAAATCGGACAGTAATTTAAGCTATGGTCTTGGCAGAAGGGAAAGAGTCAACGAGCAATGAGTGAAACCAAGACACGCAAAGTCTACAGTGCGGGATTCAAGGCCAAGGTAG